>Ga0315279_10001868_pt1 | contig 33472 bp, 43 predicted proteins | sample YL17G06_20_MG_FD_203694 | JGI IMG/M metagenome (GOLD analysis project Ga0315279, IMG submission 203694) | Sediment microbial communities from Yellowstone Lake, YNP, Wyoming, USA - YL17G06_20 | ecosystem: Environmental > Aquatic > Freshwater > Lake > Sediment | place: USA: Wyoming | collected...
TTCTTGGAAAAATCCGCGCGCCCTTTTTAAAAAATCAAACCTTAGAAGCCCTAAAAACTTAAATTCTTCCTCGCTTAAATAGACTAATCCCCTAAGGTGGATACCTTGTGCCTGTATAATCCAAATTATACAGATTCAGATTGATTTTCACCATTCAAACCTTATTCCAGATTCAATCCATCTTCCCGGTTGAGGAATTCCTTCAATTTCTTGATATTCGACGTTAAGTAAATTTGTAACGTTAAAGAAAAGCTGAAATTTTGGTTTGATTTGATAGGACAAATGAGTATTGAGGAGAAACCAACCGCGTCGGACGGGTTTTTTCTTATAGCTAAAACCTATTGTTTGTATGCCAAAAGGTAAGCTAAAAATACAGTTGGTATTAATCAGATGTTTTATATAATTTGGACCGTATTTATAGAGATAACCTTGATCATTAATGCGTTTATCAATATAAGTATAATTAGAATCCAAAGCAAGATTTTGATTTATCTTTAATTTTAGATAATTTTCTATACCAAAAACCTGCGCCTCGGTTATATTTTCTGCTTTCCATTTAGATTGTGTTGAAGTACGTTTTATCCAATCAATAAAGTCTTCCTCCTGCCTTAAGAAAAATGTTGTCCCTGCTGAGAATCTCTCTTTTTTATAATCGAGACCTGATTCATAGTTTAATGATTTCTCACAAGATAATGTAGAATTTCCAGTTGACTTAGAGTCATCATAATAAAGTTCATGAAAAGTTGGGATGCGTATACTTCTGGATATGCCAAAATGCAATGAATATTCGCCAGAAACCTCGTATCTTAAGTTTAACGAGCCGGCGTAAGCCTGCTCAAAGCCATCGTAATCATCGGTTCGAGCAGACAAGCCTAAAGATAATTTAGGAGTTAAGTCTTTACTGTTATCCATAAATATACTCTTATGATCACGATTATATTTACCTAAAACTGTAGAGTTAATTCGTTCTTCACCATATTCAAAACCAAATCCTACCATCCCCAAAAACTTGATTTGGTTTTGAAAATAAATATTTGGGGTATATACATCGCTACGATGATGATTAAGGGATGTGCTTTGCACATATGTCTTATCTAACATAAACTTATCATAGTGTCGCCGCCATATGAAATTTGGTTTTATAATAAGGCCTTCTTTATCTAAATTAAAGCCGGTATTAAGAAGGTAAGTCTTAATCCATTCTCGAGATGGATAGCCTAATCCCGGTGTATAAAAATCATAGGCACCGAATTCTTTTTCAAGATAACCCAGGTCAATATTAAACTCTCCATTGGTAATATCCAGAGAGGAATTAAGGGTAGTAGCAAATCTCTTAAAGTCAGTATCGTAATAAAAACCATCGGACTCTTGTCTTTCCATGGAAATCCTGACTCCCAAATTATCTCTTTTATCTGTGAAGCTGAAGATACCCGACTTTGTTTGATGCGAGCCAAAACCGAATTCCAAGATTCGCTTTTTTTCTTGAGGTTTCTTAAGTATGATATTTATTGCACCACCTATTGCATCTGGGCCAAATATTGAAGAACCCACGCCAGGAATTACTTCTATCCTTTGGATATCCTCCCGAGTTAAAGGTAAATCACAATTGTAATGTCCGAGTTTTGGGTCATTGACGCGCTGGCCATCAATTAGAACTAAAACACCCTGGTAGGTTGAGCCTCGCAAAGAAAAATCTGTTTGTATGTCTGCCTTAAGAGTTCGACTTTGCAAATCCAAGGGGCTAAATGTTAATGCCTCGGTCCAAGATGTGAAAGGCAGATTCTTCAGAGAATCGGATTCTAAAGAATACGGATTTACAAGATGGATATTGCTTTTGGTAATAATTATGGGTTCTAAATCAAAAGATAAATCGTCACTGCAAAAAGCAATACCAAAAGAGTTTAAAAATAAGGCGACTATAAAAAATAAACCGCACCTTTTTAGCATAAACCTATTATAAAATAGGCGCGGTTAATGTCAACTAAATTATATTTATGAGTTTACATTTACCTACAATGCACTACATCGCCAGCCATAACCTTTTCTACCAGGCCGGAATCCGACCTCACCAGCAGGCCCCCATCCTTATCAATATCTATCGCCTCTCCTTCGATGTGTTCCTTCTGGCAGTATACCTTTACCCTTTTGCCTAAAGTAACATTATGCTCACGCCATTTTTCGATAATGGGCGCGGCACCCCTGCGCTCAAAGAGTAAATAATTTAGCTCTATTTTACGCAGCAGCTCTTGCAGTAAACTTATCCGGTTAATATTCTCCTTTTTTTGTTCTCTCAGGGAAGTGGCGGAGCTGATTAATGACTTTCTGTCATTGTTTACGTTTATCCCGATTCCTAAAATCACAAAGTTAATTTTGTCCATTTCTGCGTTTAGCTCGGTTAATATCCCGCCCAATTTTTTATTTGCCACTAAGATATCATTTGGCCATTTTATCTGCGTATCTAAGTCAACTATTTCTTTTATTGCCTCGCAGATACTTACAGCAGCTAGAAGCGTAAGGATAGATGCATTAGCAGGTAATATCTTTGGTCTTAAAACCAAAGACAAGTATATGCCTTTATATTTGGGAGAAAGCCAATGCCTTCCTAACCTGCCCTTGCCGTGACTTTGTGACTCAGCTAAGACCAGTGTGCCAGAAGGACTTCCTTTGAACCCTAATTGCATGGCTACATTCATCGTAGTGTTTAAGCTATCGAAATAATAAATCTTTCGGCCAATAAACTGGGTATTGAGGTCGTCAGTTACTTCAAAGGTAAAGAGTCTATCCGGGCTAGAAATTAAGCGATATCCTAAATGCGGGACTGCTACAATATCATAACCCATATTTTTAAGTCCCTGGATGTGCTTCCAGAGGGCCTGTCTGGTTATCCCCAGACGATGGGCTATCTGGTCGCCTGAAATGTACTCCTGTTTTCTTTTTAAGAAATCTAGGATTTTTTCTTGCATAATTATTTTTTTTCGTAAAGGGGGGACATAGCGCGCAACTTCTCGACAACTTTAGGTAGGCATTCTAAAAGGTAGTTAATATCATCTTCTTTGGTCCATCTGCCTAAGGTAATCCTTAATGAGCCGTGGGCTATTTCAGGGGTAAGACCGATAGCCAGTAAAACATGAGAGGGCTCTAAAGATGTAGAGGTACAGGCAGAGCCAGTGGAGCAGGCAATGCCCAGCATATCTAAATTAAGCAGCATAGATTCACCTTCAATGTATCTTATGGAAAAATTCGCATTGTTGGGCAGCCTCGTCGTGGGATGGCCGTTAAGATAGACTTCGGATATTTTATTGGGTATTTCTTTAATTAACCTATCGCGTAGACCTGCTTGGAACCTTGCCTCTTCTTCCATCTTATCTTCGCAAAGTTCTATTGCCTTGGCTAACCCCACAATGCCAGCGGTATTATGCGTGGATGCGCGCCTGCCTTTTTCCTGGTCGCCGCCGCGCAAGAAACTCTCTATGCGGATCCCCTTTCTCACATACAAGGCGCCCACTCCTTTCGGTCCGTAAAACTTATGGGCAGCCAGCGACAACAGGTCAACCTCAAGGTTATCCACATTAACAGGAATATGGCCTACTGTCTGCACTGCATCCGTATGAAAATAGATGCCTTTACTTTTGGCAAATTTACCGATTTCAGCAATCGGCTGAATCGTGCCTATCTCGTTGTTGGCGTGCATTACGCTGATAAGAATTGTCTTGTCAGTAACTGCTTTTTTGATGTCGCCGGCAGAAACCAAGCCGTATTTATCCACGCCTACGTAGGTAACCTTAAAACCGCGCTTCTCTAAGAATTTGCAGGGCTCACCAACTGCATGGTGCTCTATGGCTGTTGTGATAATGTGGTTGCCTTTCTTCTCCAGCGCATAGGCAACGCCTGTGAGGGCAAAATTATTGGACTCTGTCCCGCCTGAAGTAAAGATAATCTCTTCGGGTTTTGCGCCTAAAAATGAGGCGAGTTTCTCTCGGCTATCTTCGAGCGCCTTCTTTGCCTCCTGCCCAAAGGAGTGGATGCTGGAAGGGTTGCCAAATTTATCAAAGAAATACGGCTCCATTGCCTGCAAGACTTCGGGGTCGCATGGCGTGGTTGCTGCATAGTCTAAATATACTCTCTTCATTTTTCAGCTCTCCTTAAAACCTCATTCATACTGCCGGTGCGATAACCCTCTAAATCTAAAGTTACATAATTATAACCTAATTTTTTTAATTTGTCGACTACTCGATTACGTTTACTTATCAAACGAGGGATATCGTTTTTTGAAACTTCAATCCGACAAAGACCATTGTAGTGCCTGAGCCTTACCTCTCTAAAACCCAAGTGTCTTAAATGCGTTTCTGCCCTGTTAATGCGCTTTAAGATTTGATGAGAAATCTTTGTGCCATAGGGGATTCTTGATGCCAGGCACGCTAGAGTTGGCTTATCCCAAGTGCCTAGGCCCAAAGATTTACTTAATTTGCGGATATCCTCTTTGGTAAAGCCCGCCTCAAATAAGGGTGAGCGTACTTTTAATTCCTGCTTGGCCTTATCTCCGGGCCGAAAATCTGATTTATCCGACAGGGAAGTCCCGTCCACCACAAAATTTAATTTAAATTTTTTAGCCAGATTTCTAAGCCTACTAAAAAGCTCATATTTACAAAAATAACAGCGGTTAACCGGATTAGCAATGAAACTTTTCTCTTTTAACTCATAGGTCGCAATTACCTTATGTCTTACACCAAGCCGCCTGGCAATACTTGAGGCATTTAACAACTCTTCTTTGGGATACGCAGCAGAATTAGCTGTCACAGCCAGGAGCTTATCCTTGGGCAATACCAGCGAAGCTACTTTCAGAAGAAGAGTGCTATCCACTCCGCCTGAAAAGGCAACTAATACTGAGCCCATTTTTTTTAATATTGCTTTTAATTTATTTAATTTATTCATTTAAAAATGCACTTCCATTGCGCGGGTAGGGCAGATTTTGACGCAGAGCTCACAGGCAATACATTTATTATCGTAGAAAAGGACCTTGCGGGTTTGAGGGTCAACCACCAAGGCGTTCGTAGGGCAGATGGGAACGCATACCCCGCAGTCAGTGCACTTAGTTTCGTTGCGTATCACATCCTGGCTTAAAGGCTGAATCCTCACACCAGAAGACTCTAAATACTCAATACCTTTATTAAAATTCTCTTCCTCGCCAGATAATTCTAAAACCATAAGGCCCTCTTCCTGCGGCGTAACATAGGCCTTTAAGATATTAAACTGCAGGTCGTAATCCTTAACTAACTTATAAACTATGGGCTGATCCACTAAGCGGTGCGGAAAGTGTAGGACAATTCTTTTAGAAATCATTTTACCTCCATTACTATTCTATCGGCCGTTCCTTCAGCATCCTGAAGGTATACCCTGATTCTGCGCCAGGCAAAGCTGCTACGGGTTCGGTTAAGAGGAAATCTCCTTTTTTAATCCAGGATTTCAATTCTTCGGCAATCTCGCGCGCCTTAGAATAGCTGGATAGATTGCCAGTGGGAACCTCTTTGCCCTGAACAGTAATCGCACCTGATTTCAATTGTGCATAATTTACCTCACCCAAAGAGCCTGGAACGCATTGCGGATAACTTGCACCGTAATCCACAATCTGAGTATAAATCTGGCTATCTTTGGCTGCGGCATACTTAATTATTTCCTCGTCTAATACAGGTATTGGTACCCCAATGCCTACGTTTAGGGTAACCCCATAGCCAAGCATACTTACGCCCGTAAGCCACTGCGGCTTCATCTGTTTTAAATCACCGATTACAGCCAGTGTGCCAGCTGGCGCCTGAGGAATACCGTTATCTTTTCTCTTGACAGTAGGATTGTGTTGTGTACCCTGCCAGGCTACAAAACCGACTCCACCGCCTAAAAATATCTTTGTGCCGATACCGATTGTTTTATAATACGGATCCTTTAAAAGCGGAGAGAGCTGGCCGGCTGAGCAATAATTTGCATTGCCGAGTTTGGGTTTTAACTCCCCCATATAGGTATAGATTATCTTATCCGATAGATTCACTGCCACATTGTAATTCTGGTAACAGTTACGGATATTAAATAAAACCGCTTCGTTAAGGTCTTTGATATTGATAAGAGTTGCCAGCTTCTTACGCGGATAACAATCTGTGCCATAGGCAGATGCCTCTAGGCGGATATCACGGCCCTCCGCTATTTCCTGAATCACGTGGCCGCCGCCATACTTAAATTCTCCGGGGAAGACTTTATTGCGCGGGTCATCATCGGGTATGGCAGTTGCACCCAGATAGATATCCACTGCCGCAAACCCGGTATAGGCAGGGACATCGTTAAGTTTACAAATTCCGCCACCCAATTTTATCCGAGGCTTAGAATGCCCGATATTAAAATAGGCGCCAGATGAACACATCGGTCCAAATGTCCCGCTGGTAACCACATCAACTTCTTGGGAAGCCTTTTTAGCACCCTTCTTCTCTACCAGGTCAATGACTTCTTCCGCAGTAACCACGACCACCTGGCCTTTTTTTATCTTTTCATTTATCTCTTTTATTGTCTTCATTACTTTTCTCTCCTATATTGCAATAACCTCTTTTATTTCTGGCACCTCTTGTTTGAGAATTTTTTCAATCCCCATCTTTAAAGTCATCTGACTCATCGGACAGCAGCCGCAGGTTCCAGTAAGTTTCAGTTTTACCACACCGTCATCAGTAACCTCCACTAAATCCACATTTCCGCCATCAGCCATAAGCATGGGCCGAATCTTCTCTAAAGCCTGCTCTACTTTCTCTTTCATTGTCTTCTCCTTATAGGATGTCTTTATTGGGTAAACAATGTTGTGCTTAGATAACGCTCACCAGTATCGGGTAATATCACCACAATAAGCTTTCCTTTATTTTCTTTTCTCTTGGCTACCTCTAAAGCTGCAAAGGTGGCTGCACCAGAAGAGATACCAGCTAATATTCCTTCTTCCTGAGCCAGCCTTCTTGCTGTAACAGAAGCATCTTCATTAGATACCCGGATTATCTCGTCTATTATCTTGGTATTTAAAACCTCAGGGATAAACCCTGCGCCAATGCCCTGTATCTTATGCGGCCCGGGCTTGCCTCCTGATAAAACCGGAGAATCCTTAGGCTCAACTGCGACAGCCTTAAAAAGAGGTTTCTTTTTCTTGATTACCTCTACTACGCCTGTAATTGTACCACCGGTTCCCACTCCTGCAACTAAAATATCTACCTTTCCATCAGTATCTTTCCAAATTTCTTGAGCAGTTGTACGCCGATGAACTTCAGGGTTTGCCGGGTTTTTAAACTGCTGTGGCATAAAATAGCGCTTATCGCTCTTGGCTAGCTCTTCAGCCTTTTTTACTGCACCAGTCATACCTTCATGGCCTGGGGTTAATATGATTTGTGCACCGAAAGCGGATAAAAGCTGCCTGCGTTCAAGACTCATCGTCTCAGGCATAGTTAAAACTAATTTATATCCTTTAACTGCGCAAACAAATGCTAGAGCGATTCCAGTGTTGCCAGAGGTCGGCTCCAAAATTATTGTATCTTTTTTAATCCTGCCTTCTTTTTCCGCCTGCTCAATCATACTCAAACCAATCCTGTCCTTAACCGAAGAACAGGGATTAAAAAACTCAAGCTTCGCCACAACCGTTGCGAGACAACCCTGCGTTATCTTGTTTAACTGCACTAATGGTGTGTTACCGATTAAACTGGTGATATCTTTAGCTATTTTTGACATCTAATTCTATCCGCCTGTTGTGATTAAATCTGGTAGACAATCGCTTCTTTTCTAATTTTTAATTTCCTGAGCAGGTCCGCAAACGTAATATTATCCACTATATTTGTGGTTGCCCGGCTTATCTGGTGCCATACCGGCCTGAGGACACACCTGTATATATCTTTACATCCGGAATAATTTTTTTCTAAACAAGTGATAGGCTCTATCGGGCCATCTATAAACCTAATCACGTCGCCTAGCTTTATCTCTGAAGGCCCTTTCGCTAAAAGATAACCGCCAACTTTCCCGCGCCTGCTTTCCACGAATCCGCCTCTTTTCAAATCCAGAAGTATTTGCTCTAAGAATTTTAAAGGGATATCCGCGCGTTTAGCCAGGTCATGAATAGTAACTGGATTATCACCGTAATGCAGGGATAAATCCAATATAGTCTTTAAAGCGTAATCTCCTTTATAAGTTATGCGCATATTGACCTTTCTCTATTATCTCTATCATATTAGTAGAGTATATATTATAAATAGAATTTGTCAAGTATTTTTTAAAAATATTTCCTTATGTAATAATCTTGAGAGCTTCTTTTATGGGTTGGCCTTTGGATATTCCTAATTTCCTTGCGTAGGAAGTACAGGAATGGACTTTTGCTTTTAAGGCTTGCTCAATACTAGATACTCCGATAATCTTTATTGCTATGTCTTTAAATTTTTCTGCCACCCTTAAATTCAAATATCCGCACATCACATAACCCTTGTTGCCTTTAAGCAGGATTAAATTTTTGCTCTGAAGGTTAATCAATATTGCCTCAATATACTTCTTCCCTACTTTTATTTTTTTATGCTTTAACATGTCAAAATTTTCTTTATCTCATCCACAGTAGGAATTCTGCCTGAAACTTTAACCTGTCCGTCTATAATAACTCCCGGCGTAAACATTATTCCCTTTTTGGCAAACTCTGCTACAGCCGTAACTTTGGTGACTTCGGCCTCCATCCCTAATTGTTTTAGTGCTTCACGAACATTTTTCTCTGTAGTTATACAGCGTGCACAACCCGGACCCACAACTTCAATTTTCATCTCTTCCCCTCCTTAAAATACAAAGTTTCCAAAAAACCAGCCTACAAAAGTGCCTAAAAGCATTATCAGCAAGATATAAACTCCGGCTTTTTTAATGCCGAACACTTTTGCAATAGCCAGCATATTCGGCAGACTCATCCCTGGGCCAGTTAATAAAAGTGCTAGAGCCGGACCTCTACCCATGCCTAATTTCATCAGGGTATCTACAAAGGGAGCCTCGGTCATGGTCGCAAAATACATAATCTGTCCCATTATCGTAGCCAAAAATGAGGCAAATATTCCAGAACCGCCTAACCACTTCTGGATTGTCTCTTGTGGAAGCAGTTTTCCGATTACCCCTACAATAAATACGCCCAATAATAAGAGTGGAAAAATAATCTTTACAAACCACCAGCTTTCTTTTAACCACTTTTTTATCTCGATGAGCGGCTTTACCTTGAATACATATATAACCATAACTAGCGAAGTGAGTAACCAAACAACGACCTTATCTAGATAAGGACCTTTTTGAATAATATAATTCGGAGCTAACAAAGTAGCAAGGATCAATATCAATAAAATCAAATCTTTTGCGGAGATAATTTTTGTCTTTGTATCGCTAATATCCTGCATTCGTTTTACTTCTTCTTTCCTAAAAATAAAACTCATTATTGCACCCACTACAAAAGCCATAAATAAAGCTGCACTAATCCTACTTACAACCATTTTTGCGCCCAGGATGCTGCCAGTATAAATTATAGACAGGATATTTGCTGCAGGGGCAACCCATAAAAATATAAATGCCGCACCAAGGCCTGCCCCCTGATAATATATTCCGCTTGCAACCGGTATAACAGTGCAGGAACAGGCAGCAATAAAGAAACTGGCAAAAGAAGCTAATGTAAAAGATTTAAATTTATTGGCGCTTGCGCCCAGATATTTAATAATTGCCTCCTTGGAGATGAAGCTTACCATTGCCCCTGCCAGCAAGAATGCCGGGATAAGACAGGTCAAAACATGTAAGGCAATGTATTCTTTTAAGGCTAAAAATCCAGCAAAGATTAATTGCATAATCACAAAATTCCTCCTTTTATAACCCTAATGCAGTTTTTATTCTCTCTTTATCAAACCCGACGATGATTTCTCCTTCAATATCTAATACCGGAACGCCCATCTGTCCGGATTTTTTAACCATCTCATCTGCTAGCGTTTGGTTGGTTGAAACATCTAAATCCTGGAAGGTTATATTGTTCTCCTTTAAGAACTGTTTTGTCCTAATGCACCAGGGACAGGTGGGGGTTGAGTAAATTTTTACTTGCTTATCCATAATTATCCTTTCTATATTTTCTTCTCTTTATGCTCCTTATTTCAGATGCTGCGGGGTAAGGTCAACCACCTCTTCTACATCCATAACAATTAAATATTCTGGCTTGGGTAGGAGTGCCTCAGGATGCCGGGGATGGCCTTTTTCTTCACGGATATTCTTTAAGAGCCTCTGGGTTATTCTACTCGTAATTCTTGCCTCCCAGGCTTTGATAATTTGCGATTGTAGCTTACCCGGCGGCAGCATTTCTGCCTTCCCTTTAAGACAATATCCAAGAAATTTATGTTCGTCGAACGCAGTAATGCTGATGTGTGGATTGCGCTTTAGATTCTCATGAGTCTTTGCCCTATAAAGGTCAAGAAGGTAAAGCCGGCCATTATGATTTATCTTAACTATTCCTTTACAGGCGCTATGCGCAAACCCTTGCCTATCAATAGTAGAAACAACTACGCAACCCTGGTTCTGAAAAAAATTAATTATCTCATTAGCCAATCTCTTCATCGTCTGTTTAATTTTCGCTTACCTTCCCTTTACCGTATTAGCAAATGCCTTACCAAATTCATAGCAGCGTTTAATTTCATTTTCATCAGGGACATATTTAACAGATAAACTTGGTGCTATCAGTTCTATCCCTGTTTCTTTAAGCATAGTTTCGATTTCTTTGACTGCCCCACCTGCCCAGCCAAAAGAACCGAAGGCAGTGGCGATTCTATTTTTTGGCACAAGACCTCTTACAAACGCTAAGAAGCCGGCCATGGTCGCAAGTATGCCATTATCGTGAGTAGATGAACCAAAGATAAATCCTTTGGCATCGAGCATATCTTTAATAATCTCGGTACGGTCAGAAGTGGCTACATCGAAAAGTTTGACACTTAAGCCCGCATCGGTTATGCCTTCAACTATACTTCTTGCCATTTTCTCAGTTGCACCCCACATCGATTCATATACTACTATAACTTTGGGCTGTGTTTCATTCTTCGCCCAGCTGGCATACTGATTTACTATCTGTAAAGGGTCTTTGCGCCAGATAACACCGTGGCTGGGGGCAATCATTTTTATGGGAATACGCATATTTTTTACTTCCTCGATTTTCTTTAGTATCACCGCACCCAGCGGCCAAAGAATATTTCCGTAATATTTTGCTGCTTCATCCCATAACGCGCACTGGTCAACCTCATCAGCAAACCTTTCACTTGTTGCTAAATGCTGGCCAAAGGCATCGTTTGGCATAAGTAATGCCTCCTCAGGGCAATAGGTAAACATACTGTCTGGCCAATGAATCATCGGAGCTTCCAGGAAAGTTAATGTTTTCTTACCCAGATTTATTTTATCACCCGTCTTAACCACCTGAAAATCCCAGTTCCCGTAATAATTCCTGTATAAACCTTCTTTACATTTTGCAGTCCCAATGATTTTTGCTCCAGAGGCAAGCTTCATTAGCGCAGGCAATGCTCCGGAGTGGTCCGTCTCCACGTGATTGGCAATAATATAATCTATCTTTTCAAGCGGAACAATCTCCTTGATGTTAGCGATTAATTCTTCAGCAAATGGGCCATACACGGTATCTACCAAGGCAATTTTTTCATCAATAATCAAATAGGCATTGTAGGTTGTGCCTCTCTTGGTAGTATAGGTATGTCCGTGGAAATTACGTACATTCCAATCTATCGCTCCTACTGAATAAATTTTGGGCAATATTTCTATTATAGACATAATCTCCTCCTAATAACCTTGAAAATTTTCCGTAACGATACTTTCTTTCGGCAAAGCTAATTTCTCCGTAAGTATTTTCTTCATCGCCTCAACCATTGCCGGCGGGCCGCAGAGATAAAATTTTCTCTGCGTATAATCCGGTATCGCATTTTTAATAACCTCTGCATTGATTCTTCCAGCAACGCAATTAAATCCAAGCTCTGGTTCACTAAGCACATGAATGACTTTTAATTTGGAGTTCTGCCTTTGCATGAAGTCAAAATCTTCTTTAAAGACAATATCCTTAAAGGTCCTGTTTGCATAAACCAGAATTATATCAGTATCCAATTTCTTATCAACTGCGAATTTGCAGATACTCCTTATAGGTGTAATCCCGATACCTCCGGACAGGAACGCTATCTTGGCATCCCCATCTTCCAAAGTGAATTTACCAAGCGGGTATTCAATCTTAAGCCTATCTCCGGGCTTTAGGCTATCCAAAGTTGTAGAAAAATCACTCTGCGTAATCTTTTTAGTGAATTCAAGATAGCCTTTTTCAGTAGGAGAACTGGATATGGAAAGGTACCTCTTACATCCCTTCTCTGTTAAAAGCCGCACGCAGCAAAATTGGCCGGCTTTAAAATTTGGCTCGCCATCAACGCCTAAGCGAAAACTCTTCACATTATAAGTCCTCTGAATTATCTCTTTAATTTCCGCCTCTAGCTCTACCATTATTACCTCAGTCTCTTTATTATTTCCCTGCAGAACGCTGGCAAATCATAAGGGTTGCGGGAGGTAATCAGATTGCCATCCACCACAACCTCTTTATCCAAAAATTGTGCACCAGCATTAACCAAATCATCTTTTATGGCAGAAAAACCGGTTACCTTTTTCCCCTTTAAAATCCCTGCTGAAACCAGCACCCAACCAGCATGACAGATAGCGGCGACGATTTTTCCTTTTTTATACATATCTCTTACAAATTTATTTACTTCGTCATATCGTCTTAATATATCAGGGCAATAGCCTCCGGGTATAACCACTGCGTCAAAATCGTCTATCCTTGCTTTCTTTATGGATAATTCTTCTTTGGCAGGATAGCCCTCTTTGCTTTTGTATTCCCCTTTTCCCGTACCCACTAATACAGTATGGATGCCTTCCTCACGTAGACGAAGATAGGGATACCAGACCTCTAAAACCTGATAATGGTCTTCCACCAAAACTGCAACCTTTTTCATCCCGAACCTCCCAATTCATTACTTATCTATGTCAGATTTTCTCAAACATATCTTTACCCACCCCGCACTCAGGGCAGACCCAGGTATCTGGCAAATCCTTAAAGGCTATGCCCGGATTAATCCCTTGCGTTGCATCGCCCACTGCCGGATCATAGATGTATCCGCAAACCATGCATCTGTATTTATCCATAGTCAACTCTCCTGTCTTGCTCCTTCTGGCCCTACATCATTGATTCATCATTTGCCCCGGCGTCATTGTTTTAGACTTATCTTTCATCAGCATTTGCTTCTGACCCTGCATCATCCCAGGCATATGAGCTGTCATCATCCCTTGCATTTTGCCTCTCATCATCTCCTGCATCACAGCCATCATCGGATGACGGCCTGTTGATATTGTGTATACCCCGGCTGAAAAAACTAATACTGCCCCTAACCAGAGAAGCGCAGCGATAACGTAACCAAAGGCCTTCAGCCCTTGCTGTTCTACTTTACGCAAGCTCAATAGCACAAAGAAGCTGACTGTTAATAACAAAGCTATCGGAATAACAGCAAACAACCCCATCACTCTAAATATAAGCATATGTCGCCTCCTTTTTGAGTTATCCTACTTTTATTACTTTTAGATTCTGCCAAAGGCCATGGATATTACAATAAGAAGAAGCAAAGATAGCCCCGGATTTTTCAGTTTTAAATGTCAAGGCCGCCTCAGGATTGGTGTAGACTGTACTTGTATTAGGGCCTTGAGTTGATTCACCATGAGTAGTAAATTCAGATCTGCCTATCTGATAGGGGAACTTCTCTCCTTCGGGTAAAAAATAAACCTCAATCCAGCTGATATGGTGCTCAGTAGTATTGGGGTGGGGGATGCTCTTGCCCACGCTTACTGTAACCTTAAAAAACTCGCCCTTCTTTATTTGCTCAGGGGCCTCAATTACTGGAACGTGCTTTTCCGCCTTCCAATCTGCGCTCTGTAATAACTCTTTAAAGTCCGCCATTTTAAATCACTTCCTCTCTTAAAAAGGAACACCCCGCACCTTCTTAAAGATGCGGGGCTAAAGAATTATTTCTTCTTCTTTGCTTTTTTCTTCGGCTTCTTTGGCCCGCAAGATCCGCAACCCATTATCTGGCCTCCTGGTATAATCTTTCAGGTATAATCATTGATTATACCTGATTACCATCAGATTATTTTAGATTACACAGATTGTTCGACTGGTTTTAATCTCTGTAATCTGTTTCTAAAATCTGTGTAATCATATTTTATATTAAGATACAACAAAGTAAGCAAAATGGCAACTGCTTTTTATCCAAACATGTTAATCATTCTTTGCAGCGTTGCCACCTCTCTTCACCAATACATTCTCTGGCGAACTTACACCAGTCTATGCAAGATGGCAGTCTTTGGCGGCAGACTAAATTTTTACATCTGGGGCATTTGACCTTTACCTCATCAGAAAAGATTTCTATCCTGTAATTGCAATCAGGGCAGGTGACTATTTCAGCCTTAATATTCCTATCGTCCTGCCCCGGACACCTAAAAATCATTTTATTTTTTCTCCCTTTTTTAATAATGTCGCTATGCTAATAGTGCTCAGTTGTGAAAACACATATTTCTCGATGTTGTTTATTTTTTGCCTTAAGGCACAAATTTTTATGTTTGGACAAATACTCTTTTTGAAAAAACACTCATTAAGTTTTAACGAACCCTGGAATATGTTTATCAAATCTACTAAAAATACCCGGTTGGAGGCCCTGGCTAATAAAAATCCGCCGCCAATACCCCTATAAGATTTAAGAATGCCTCTTTTGTTTAATGTCTGCAGCAGCTTTCTTAAGAAAGGCCGGGGGATCTTTAGTGTTCTCACTAACTCTGAAACAGGAACTATTGTTTTGTTGCGCTGAGCAATAAAGACGAGCGCCCTGATTGCATAGTCGGTATCCCTGGTAATTAATTTCGTAATTTACGCCTCCATTGTGTTTGAATTTCTTCTTTCGTATATATGATACCATATTAGTATCATTTGTCAAGCAAAAAAAACTTTTTTAAAACAACTTTTTAAGACAGAACAAATCCGGTGGTTTACTTCTTCGCTGAACAACAGCCGCCGCCCTTCTTAACCACAAACAGCACAATTATAGCAACTAATATTAAGACCAGCCAAAACATAAGCAGCCTCCTTTTATCTAAAAATAATATTCATCAAATAACCAATAAGGACAATCTGCGGCACGGTAATAACAGGTAACCATAAAGCTACGCGCCTACCTACATTAGTCCAAAGAAGTCCTATCTCTGTATAATCAGTAGCTACGCCGGCCATTAAAAAGGTAAAACTATTCCCCAATGCCCCTGTCTGCCTGTATATTTCAAAGGCCAGAGGAGACGAACCTTCGGAGCAGACCTCTATGGCTGTGGCGAGCGCAAGCGTTATCACTAAACCAAACAAAGTTGGCCCCATAAATTTATGGAAGAAATGCACCGGGATATAGGCGCCGGCAAAACTAGCGATAAGAATACCTATGATTATCCACCACAACACCATATCTGAAAGCGATAAAGTACCTCTGAGAATGCCCTTTGAATCAACGATTAGAGTACTTAATCTGAATCTATAATTCTTAATGCGTTTACGCAGGTCTTGGAGAATAGAAAACTCCCTGGATACCTCGATGACATTCTTATTTTTTTCAATCAGGCCTTTTCTTTCCAGCAGCATAAATACAAAACCGGTGTTAATTGCTACAATTATAGCGCTAATAATGATAAATAAACCCTTTAAACCAAAGAAACCAACCAGCATTACGGTAATGGTAAAGTTTGCCCAGGGGCTAGCCAAGAGAAAACTAACCACAGCAGGATTTGAAGCGCCCTTTTTGTGCAATTGTACGGTCAATGCTAATATCCCGTGGCTGCACGCACTCATCAAAAAACCTAAACCTACTGCATTAAATATCGTAGCCGGATTTTTACGCGAAAGGATTTTTGAGATGTATTCCTGCGGTATATAGTAATCAATCAGGCCGCCCAGAAACAGCCCCAGAAGGACCGCCCACCAGATGGTCTTTAAATACATCAGGAATGCTTTACGAAAAGGCTCTAAAATAGGTATAACAAATGAGGCTACTAGCAAAATTAGCGATATAGTTGTTACTAGAAATAATCTATTTTTAAAGAAAGACCCTCTGGTAAATTTATCTTTACAAGGGAGGCTGCAGAAAAAATAATCCTTGCCATCCTTAGTTATTCTGATGGCTGTCTTCTCATCTACATCCATTCCACAAATCGGGTCTTTTGCCATAGATATGATTTTCTAAATCTTCTTTAGGTCTTTGGTTAAGAAGTAACTTAATATTGTTCTGATCACCACTATTGCACCCAAAATGCCTAAACTCTCCCAAGTAGGAGTAATGATTGTCTTCACAATGTCCCCTGCAATAAAGAACTCTAAAGCCAGGACTAGATAACTGCCCAGCTTTATGCGGATGGCTTCGTTTAGCTGTATAGAGCCCTTTTCTTTGAAGATTTCTTTTTTCACGAAATCAACGCAAGAAATCAATATGCCCCAGATTGTAATTAATGCCCCAACAATATTTAAGGTAAAAGTCACGCTATTTATAATACCGTGCAATAAGTCCATACAAATAGCCCTCCTTTCTTATTAGCCGCCCCAGATGAACCAGAGAAACAAATAAGCTATGCTTACCGCTGCCACCGTAAAGGGCAGGCCTATCTTAACAAAATCAGTAAACTTAACACGGTAGCCTTCTTTGCGTAATAGCCCTACTGCCACAACATTGGCGGAGGCGCCAATTGGGGTTATATTGCCGCCGAGCGAAGTTCCAATAAGCAACCCGAACAAAAATGGCTCCTGCGCCATGCCTAAAGAACTTGCTACAAGCTTTGCCACAGGTATCATGGCTACTGTGTAAGGTATATTGTCTATAAATGCTGAGAGCATTACTGAAAGCCAGACTATAACTGTGTAAGCCAAAAATTTATTTCCTTTTGTAAAACTAGTGATGAAACTTGCTATATCGTCTATGATGCCTGTATAGGTAAGGCTTCCTACAAGAATAAAAATTCCGATTAAAAAGAAAAATGTGTACCAATCCAAATCCTTTATAATAGAAACGGACTCTCTGTGTCTTAACTCATGCCAGAGGAGTCCAACGACGCCGTATATTACGCAGATAAATGCTATTGCGTAAGGAGGCTTATTCTTAATAAAGCTTGATAGCGCAAGGGTCAGCATCATACAGGCCAATAGCCAGGTCGGAAACCAGGTCTTGACCTTGACCTCTTCTATCTGGGTAACCGGTTCTTTGTATTTTTTAAATAGCAAATACAATACGTAAAATGAGGCGACTGCCCCTAACTCTACAGCGAATGTTATGCCGGGCTTACCCTTCATCCAGAAGAAATCCATAAAATTCATCCCGCTTGAGAGGGCAAGTATTATACTTGGGCTATCCCCTATCATTGTCGCACAACCCTGTAGATTAGCCGATACTGCTATTCCTATTAAAAATGGGATTGGATTTGCTTTTAATTTTTTGGCAACCTCAAAGGCAATTGGTGCCACTATCAAGACTGTCGCAACATTCTCGACAAAACTTGAGATAAAACCAGCAAGTATGCATACAGAAAGAAGCGCCATTCCTACAGTCTTTGAGCGGTCTACGAGTTTTGTCGCCAGATACGCCGGCACACCTGAAAATATAAAAAGCCCTGATAGAACCATAGTTCCTAAAAATACACCAAGGACATTGTAGTTTATGCTTAGGAGCGCCTCCTTCACACTAACCGCGCCGCTGATTAAAAGCAGGGCTATTGCGCTACCTAAGACTATAAAAGGATGCCCTCTTTTTGCTACCAGTAATATATAGGAAATAAGAAATACCAGCACCACGAACAATTTCATATTTAACTCCACCTTTCTTGCCTTGTTTATTTATCTTAAATAAGATAATATCATTTTACCCTTGAATAGTAAGTTGTCAATTATAAACCATTAAACCAAAACATCCGAGCAAAATTAAATCTCACAAATCTAAAATGCAAAAATATTCTTGCATTTTAATCTATTTTATATATAATTCATTTGGATGAAAAAAGATGCCTTCTTATTAGTTATATTGTTAGCTATAGCCCTTCTCATATCACCGATACGAGACTTAAGCTGCGCAGAAACGATAAAACCAAAGAGCCTTGAAGGAATAGAGTTCTTCACTGGTTTTGGCTGGGGGAGGTTACTTGCAAAGAAAAATTACCACCTTACTCCCCTCATGGTTAATTTTGACTTTAACCTAAAACCCCTAATCCAAAAGTTAAATTTTAAACCTCGACAATTATTCCAGTTTCAGATAGAGCCGTTTATTTCTTTTGTATCTTCGCCTGATAACAATATTGAAACAGGAACATCATTTGCATTTAAGCTGGGTATTCTTCCTCAGACCTCAAAATTCCAACCCTATATCAAAGCAGGCTTAGGTATGGTTTATATGACACAGCATACCCGGGAACAGTCCACGCAATTTAACTTTATCGAACAGGGTGGTTTAGGCATGCATTATTTTTTCCGCAAAAATACTGCCTTTACCTTGGAAGGCCGCTTCCGCCACCTCTCCAATGCCGGCATAGACCATCCGAACCATGGAATAAATACTTACTTCGCGGTTGCCGGTATCACCTACCAATTCTAACCATTAATCTTAAAATCTATTTGTTTTTATTTGAGATGAAAAAAATAAATTACTATGGATGGGTTTCTCGGATAAGTTTGAAAGGTTAACTTAAGCTTACTAAGATTATTCCTATAATAATAAGAGTTGTGCCAAACCAGCGTTTAAAGCCAACTCTTTCTTTTAATAAGAACCTGGAGGCAAAGGCAATAAAGATATAGTGCATACTATCCACGGAAAAAGCAAAATTCAAATCTGCCCTGGATAACACAAAGAGCCAGATACTTAAAGACAAAACGCTAAACAAAAAACCAACCCATACTCGCGGGACCCTGATTAGCTTAATAATAAATTGCAGTATCTTGATGATATTGCCAGAAATAGATACGTTTAAGGAGTTTATTGCGGACTTTAAAATGAGCTGGTTTATCGTATCACAGATGCTGGTAGCGACTATTAAAAATAAAATAAAAATTAATCCCTCTTTCATTATTAATTAAGTTCTTTTTCCTTGCTACTTAAGGAAACAGATATTACCCCCATCAATATAAAAAATATCCCTAACCATCTTAAAATGCCTATTTTTTCATGAAGAAAGATAATTGAAACCAATGGAACAAGTATGTAACTAAAACTTGCTATGGGGATGGCTACGCTTAAATCTATCTTAGAAAGTATGGTTGACCAAATGATAAACGTCAATAACACTGACAGAAGCCCAAACCATAAAAAAGGCGAAGAGAAAACACTTTTGAAGAAAATAACAAGATCAAAGAAACACTTCACATTAAATCCGCCTTCTATTAGTGCGCTTCTTTTAAAACAGAATTGCACAAGGGTCTCAAGAATATCAGCGAAAATAAGGAACGATAGTATTTTTAGGGTGAGCTTTTTTCTAAACATTAGTCTTATTTTTTATATCCTCATCAAAATTTTCCGGCTTTAAGAATACCGCAAGTAATTTAAGTAAGGAATTTACAATATTGTGCCTGTGTTTTAAATAAGCATACAAAGGCGTAAACCTTCCTCCGAGCTTTAACTTTGGGCCGTAATCGGTCTGACCGGTTTGATAAAAACGTATTGAATTCGCCAAACACCACTCTATATTAAAACACCAGCTCAGAAAATATAAACTATATTGCTCGGATATATCATAAGCGAAACCAATAAATTTATCAATGAATAAATCTTTATATACAAAACAGAGGTTAAAGGCGGCCAATTTCCCATTTACATAGTAAAGAAAAAATTTGGCATTGGGGGAAAGATTTTTTCCGGCACTGATAAAAAAATCTCTGGTTAATCTCTCAAATTTTGTTGTGCCCGTATGATAGGTATTTTCATAAAGCCTATGTATATCATTGGCTATATTATCAACGCGCTCTGTAATTTCAACTTTAATATCGGCTCGAGAGTAGGCATTTTTCAATTTGCGGCGCAGGCTCTTTCTGGTCGAATGTCCCAGGCTCTTTAAATATTCGTCAAATGAAGCGAAATTCAATCCCATTACAACTGAGGGAAAACTCTTAACTTTAAAAAAGCCGTATTCTTGGAGCGAGTCTAAAAATAAAGTTTCTTCTTTCAAGAAATCTTTAAAGATGATTAAGGGGATGTTCTTTTCTTTTGCGAATCCGTTCATTATCTTTACCAATTCATTAATAATAATGCCTTTGTCCTGCACATCTTTCCTAATCCCTAAAGCTCCATGCTCGCTAAACGGTGAGCCACAAAATAAAGTCTTTAGAATCAAGAACCTAGGGACAAATTTACGGATAATTCGTATTATCCTCTCGATTAATCCTTCAGCTGCGATATCCAGATTAAAATCAGTAATAAATAAAGGCGCGATTAAAAGAACATGCCCTCCCTGATACAAAGTTATGTAATAAAAGCTAAATTCTCCTAATTTCGAATCTTCAAGGGTTTTATAAAACTGGTATCCTTCAGGGGTATCTTGAAAGACTAAATTCCAGTCGTCTTTTTTAATTTTAGTTACAGAATCAATAATTTGATAGGTAATATTTTCCATAAAGCTAAAAATAAGTTATGTGCTCATTTAAATATGTATATTGCATTTCTCGGTATTTTAGCATAAAATAGATGAAATATTAAATAAAATAGATGAATTTATTTCCTAAAAATGGGCATATTTAAAGAAATACCTCCTACAGCGGGTTTTCCTCTTTACTGGACAGACTTTTTCTCTATCGATCTTAAGGAAAACCTCCCAGGTTCTTTAGAGGAAGATTTTAAAAATTATCTGGATGTTCCTTATGCCAAGGTTACGTATTCTGGAACTGCTGCTTTCTATATTATCCTAGAAAGCTTAAAAGAAATTTCTGATAAAAAGACTGTAATTATTCCTTCCTTTATATGTCCCCTCATCCCATTGGCAATAAAAAGGGCCGGGCTTAAAGTAGCAATATGCGATATAAATAAAGATAATTTTAATTTTGATATCCATCAACTGCAGGAATTATGTCTAAATAACACTGACATCTTAGCTATTATAGCTGTACATTTAGGGGGAATTCCAGTAGACTTTGAAGTTATTCAGCAAATAGCCCAAAAGAACAAAATATATATAATTGAGGATTGCGCCCAGTCCTTAGGGGCGACGTATAAAGGTAAAAAGGTAGGAACACTTGGCGACTTCTCTTTCTTTAGTCTCTGCCGGGGCAAAGGGTTGACTATTTATGAAGGCGGAATTATAGTAACTAATAAAAGGGAATTTATTGGATTAATTGATAATAAAATAAACGATCTGGTAAAAGATGATTTTTTTTCTGAAAGTTTAAAAGTATTGGAGTTATTTGGATATTGGATTTTCTATAGGCCAAGCCTATTCTGGTTTGTTTTTAGGCTGCCGCAAATCTTTTGGAATTGGCAAGGACAGACTTTAAGGGCACAAACAGAATATTTTACAACTGACTTCCCCTTACACAAAGTTTCTAGGATTAGAAAATCTATAGGACACGTTGCTTTTTGCCGTCTTGAGCAAGAAATAGAAAAGCAAAGACAAAAGGTATCTGATTATGAAGAAGGGTTAAAGGGCACTCAGGGAATTAAGTTAATTATTGAGCCTCCGGAAACAAAAGCCACCTATCCATATTTAACATTACTATTTATGGATCCTGAGAGGCGAAATAAGGCTCTAAAAGTATTGAGAAATTCCGGTCTGGGCATATTTCAAATCTATGCTTCGGCAATTACAGATTATAATTATCTTAAAGGCATAATAGGAAATAAAGATTGCCCAAATGCCCGCTATTTAGCCGCCAGGCACATTACTTTAACCACCAGCACTTTCTTAAAAAAGAGGAGCCTGGATTCTGTGATAAGCATAATAAAGAATTTAAATTCGCCCAAACAACTTACGTCGCACTTTCGTGCTTCCGTAAGTTGTGGGCTCATTTAATATGATCATTTTCTCGCTTAAAGAAGACCGTACGAACGACCCCGGTATCCCTGACTCAAGTTTTTTCTTAAAAGGAGACGACAATCTCTGCTTTCTCATTCATGGACTTACTGGCACTACCAGAGAAATGAGCTCCCTAGCCTCACATTTAAATAATAAAGGTTATTCTGTCGCCAGCCCTATGATGGAAACGCATAATAAATCTATTTCTGTATTAAAAAGAAAGAGGTGGCAGGAATTCTATGCCTCAATAAGAAAAGAATTCCTTAAATACGAGGCAGGTTATCAAAATATATTCGTAGCCGGGTTATCCTTCGGAGCACTACTAGGAATATTGCTTGCCTATGAATTCCCTAGAAAAATAAAGGCAGTTAATTGTTTCTCAGCAACCTTGTTTTTCGACGGCTGGAGTACGCCAAGATTAAAGATACTTCTTCCGCTCGTTTATAAAACACCTTTAAAATATTATTTTTATTTTAAAGAGGAATATCCCTACGGAATAAAAAATGAAAAATTAAGAGCGAGGATCGAAGGCTTCTACAAAGAATCGAAATTGTTTGATTACAGCAAAGTCCATCTTTACGGATATCCGGTGATCCCTGTATCCTGCATGTATCAAAACCATCTTCTGGCAAAATATGTCATGTCTATATTAGATAAGGTGGATGTACCCATCCAGCTCCTTCAGGCGCAAGATGATGATGTAACTAGCCCAAAAAACTCCTACTATATATACAATCATATTGCCTCAAGAGATAAAGAAATAGTCCTTTTTGAAGATTCCTATCATATAATTACAGCTGACCAAGAAAGGGAAAAGGTCGCAGAAAAAACCATTGCCTTCTTTGAAAAATATAAACCAGTCCTATAATTTTATAATGTTGGTGGGTGGTTTTAAACTTCCAAGAAGATTATTGAGAAGAAAAATTAAGATTTTTTTATCGCCTTAGAGAGTGCCTCTTCAAAAAGCTCTACTCCGAGGTCTATCTCTCTTTCTGTGATATAAAATGAAGGCGCTATTGTGAAAACATTCTTATAATATCCACCTACATCTAATATAAGCCCGCGCCTTTTCCCGCCGCCTGCAGTCAGTTTTCCGCTTAAGCCCAATTCCACTATTGCGTCTGTTAGTTCTTTATTTGGGGTATATCCATCCTTTTGGCACATCTCTAACCTAATTGCCAGACCCAAAGCATCAACATCTCCTATCTGGGGGTATTTTTTCTGAAGCACCTTAAGCCTTGAGACAAAATATTGACCTTTACGTGGGACCCTTGTGCTAAAATCTGACTCTTCGATTAATCTCATCACTTCTAAACCTACCGCAGTGCCTAAAGGATTGGCTGAAAAAGTGGAGTGTGTGGAGCCAGGAGGAAACACATCAGGCGAAATAAGCGTTTCTTTTGCCCAGATACCAGAAATCGGATTTAGGCCGTTGGTTAAGGCCTTACCAAATACGATTATATCTGGAGCAACATTGAAATGCTCTATCGCCCAAAACTTTCCTGTCCTAAAAAAACCCATCTGGATCTCGTCATCTACAAGCAAAATCCCATATCTATCCAGAATATCACGCAGCCCGGAAAAATAATCCTGGGGCGGTATAATATATCCGCCGGTTCCCTGAACGGCCTCTATATAAAAGGCAGCAAATTCACACTTGTTGTTCTTCTTATTTACAACTGAGTGATATTCTGTCTCAAAGAGCTGCTCAAATTGTTTAAGACAATAGAAGTCGCAGAATTCCCTCTTCTTATCATAGAAGCATCTGAAGCAATACGGGAATGGGACGAAAAATGCCCTCTCCCCAAAATGCCCAAAGCGTTCTCTATAGCGAAAACTCGAAGTGATTGCTGATGCTGCAAGGGTCCTACCGTGGTACCCGCCCATAAATGCAAATACTAGGCTTTTTCCCGAATGGCTCCTTACTAGTTTAAGCGAATCCTCTATCGCCGCAGAACCTCCTACATTAAAATGAACCCTGCCTTTCTCTTCAAAGGCCATCTCTATTCTTTGAGCCAACTTGGCTGCTAATCTAATTTTTTCTTCATGGAGATATTGACAGGCAAGCTGCGGCAGGGTATCGATCTGCTTCTTTAAAGTAGAGTTCAGGCGCCTGTTTCCATATCCGAAATTTGCTGCGGAATACCACATCTGCAAGTCTAAATACTCCACACCTTCCCTATCGTATAAATAACAACCCTGCGCAGACTTAAATATATTGGGACGGGCTACATAATGGACAGTGTCGCCCCAAGAGCAGTATTTTGCTTCTAATTCCAAGAGTTCATCGGATAAAAGCGGGCTCTGGAGTTTAGGTTTATCGGTTATTTGTTTCTCCTTCATGAAAAACTCCTTTTAAAATAATTGTATACATCTTTCAAGCTTTTATACTCAAAACAAGCTAATTTTGAATCCTTGTAATGTTGCAATAAATCTTCTTTAGCAAAGACAATATCCGCATATTGGGCAGGGCAGATGTCTGAATGGCCGTCGCCAATGTATACAATTATAGAGTCTCTCTTAATATTTGCCAAGAGATTTTTTGTTTTACAATGAGCGCAGACCTGGCAATTTTGGCTCCTAAAAGGAAAATGCGGGATAAGCCTATCTTTGGCAAAATGCAGCTTGTTTGAATAAACCCTTAACTTTTTAATCCCGTTATTGTAGTTTAATATGCGTTGCAATATATAATCAAAGTTATCGCTTAGAACTATCGTCTTTATCTTTTTGGCATTGAGGAACCTGACCAGCCTTTTAAAGTAAGGATCCAATTTAATGCTCGATAAATACCTGTCTAAGGCCTCCTTTGTTATACTCATCCCCCTAATCTGCCCCTCAAGGCAGGCCTTTGAACCAATCTTACCTTTCTTCCATCTCTTTTCCAATTTTATCCACAGGTCGTCTTTGGAAAATTGGGGAAGCATACTATCAAAAACATCGCAGGTTGCAATAGTATTATCAAAATCAAAAAATACAACGCACTTATTAGGATTTATTATCTTCATTGTAATCGCTGTCCAAAAATATAAATTGGCACATCTTTATGCAAGATATGTCGAAAATAAGACCTGCGCCCTTTATGCAATAAATTGAATCCCTGCGCCCTAAAAAAACTGCTTGCCTTGCTAGAGAAGGTAGCCAGATGTACGCCAGCTATTTTTGACTTCGCCAAATAATCTAAATAAATACTGATTAACCTTGAACCTATTTTTAAGTTTCTCCAATTTTTTTCAAGATTTATATGTAGGCAGGCAGGATAATCTAAAGAGAAATCAGGCATTTTAAATTCCTTTCTCAAAAAGCTAATAAAGTAATGAAAAATAAAAACTAAATTCTTCTTTTTCAATAATGTTCCTTTTAGAATGGCCTGAATTAATAAGCGCGGGAATATTTTAATTTTAAAGACCTTCTCTAAAATAGCTGGATTCTTTGCGCCCAATAAATACCCGATGACTTTACCGCTTGCCTGGCAAGCCACAAAACAAGAACCAGGCTCATAATCAGTAAAGTACTCGGTCAAGAAACTGGCTAAAATCTCCCTATCCGCAAAAAAGTTATCAGCGCTTTCTCCTATGAAAGCTGTATCCCAGGCAATCTCCCTTACGAAAGGACGGTCTTCTTTCTGGTATTGCCTAATAACTACTTCTTCCATCTATTCAGCAAATCCTGGGCAACCTTCTTACCGGATAAGAGCATCCCGCCGAATATAGGGCCCATACGCGGGGAGCCAAAAACCGCATTTGCACACATACCGCAGACATATAGACCCGGACAGACCTCTTTTGAATTCTTAACAATTGCATCTTCTGCCAAATCTGCCCACATCGATTTCTCGCCCATAATTTTTCCGCTTTTTGTCCTAAGCTTTATTCCGGATTTTTTTTCTACAATATGTGCCACTTCTGCGGCATGCCCTGTGGCATCAACTATAAAACGGGCCTTCATAGTGATAGGGTCTACGTGCAGGTTAGCTATCTCAACTGCTGTCCAGTTTAAAACCAGTCCGCAGATACGATTCCTTCTTATCATTACATCCTCGGCGCTAAGCAGATTAAATATTTTAACCCCTACTTTAACGGTCTTCGAGCATATAGTTGATACAGCCTCAATGGAATCAGCTAAATAATATCCTTTTTCATAAATCCTAGCCTTAACGCTAAATTCATCCAGAATTTTTTTGGCCTTTTCTTGGACCACTATCTCATTAAACATTATCCCGCCGCCCCACATCCCGCCGCCCACGGATAATTTCCTCTCAAAAATAACTACCTTCTTATTTTGTTTAGCTAAATAATAGCCACAACACAATCCTGCAGGGCCCGCACCCACAATCGCCACATCTACATCTAAAGACCCAATAAGTTTATCCTTATACGATTCAATTATCGCCTGCGAAATCTTTACCTCATCCAATTTCATAGCTTATCCTTAAGATCTTTTAACGTTATTTTCTTTGCGCCACCTTTAACCATCTCTTTAATTGCCTTTTTGGAATCATCTGGTTTTAGATTAACCCCTTTTATAGCGTCCATTAACAATTTTACAATAAAGCCCTGCTTTATGGCATCTCGAGTAGAAAATTTAACGCAATAATCAGTAGCCAGGCCTCCTATATAAAGTTCTTTTATGCCCAATATCTTTAAAAGTTTTGGAAGGCTCGTACCGCTTAAATCCTGCGCCTGAAAAACAGAGTAAGCGTCTTCTTCGGGGTCCATGCCCTTATACAGAAAAAACGCATCTTTGGGCAATTTCAACTCGGGATGAAACTGTGCCCCTTTTGTATTCTGAATGCAATGCACAGGCCAGTCCCCGCCAAAGTCCTTAAAATGTTTAGTCTTTAGCGGATGCCAATCGCGGGTGGCAAAAATAGGTAATTTATTTTTAGAAAAAATTTTTATGTATTTATTCAAATTAGGAATGATTTTATCTCCTTCTGGAACTCCTAAAGCTCCGCCTGGACAAAAATCATTCTGCACATCCACAATTAGTAAAGCCTTTTTTGGTTTCATATCCTACATCTAATATTTAACTGAACGCCACATCCAGTATCATCATCACTATGAAACCTACTATTGTGCCCATAGTGGCTAAAGCGGCATTTCCGCCACGCTGCGATTCGGGGATTATCTCCTCTACTATAATGAAGAACATAGCACCTGCAGCAAAGGCTAAGGTGTACGGCAGGATAGACTGCGCCAGAATAACAGCCACAGCTCCAATAACAGCGGCAACGGGCTCAACGACTCCGGATAACTGCCCATACCAAAAACTTCTTAAACGCGACATCCCCTCTCTACGCATAGGCACTGAAACCACCAGCCCCTCTGGAATATCCTGAATCCCTATACCTACAGCCAAGGCTATGGCTGCCTGTAAGGTAGCAGAAGGAGAACCTGCAACAATAGCCCCAAAGGCAATTCCTATAGCCAAACCCTCAGGGATATTATGTAATGACATCGCTAGAATAAGCAGGGTACTACGGTGCCAAGGTGTTTTAATGCCCTCGGCCTTCTCTATAGGAGCACCAAATTGAAGATGCGGGAGTATCTTGTCAAGGCCCCTTAAGAAAATCCCGCCTATCAGAAAACCAACTGCAGCCGGAAGCCAGGCTGGAAGATGCCTTGATATTGCTATTTTCATAGCTGGCGCTAACATTGACCAATAAATTGCAGCAAGCATCACCCCAGCGGCAAATCCTAGCATAATATCGAGAAATTTCCGGTTTATCTCTTTAGCCAAGAATACAGCGGCAGCCCCAAATGCAGTCATTCCCCAAGTAGCTAAACCAGCAATGAAAGCTAGCAGTACAGGATGCATATTTTGTAAAAGATTTATCATATCTTATAAAATCAATCAGATAAATATGCCCGGAACAGCCGCATTACAAAAAGAGCACTTCCCTTGTTTTATATTATCCTCTATGATACTAAAAACTTCTCTTTTAACAAGCAATTTTTTACAGTTAGGGCAATAAGTATCATTTCCAAAGCCATAAACATTCCCTACATATACAAACTTAAGGCCTGCCTTAAATCCCAATTCCTGCGCTTTCTTTAAAGTCGCCTCGGGCGTAGGACGATGGTCAGTAAATTTATAATCCGGGTGGAATCCAGAGACATGCCAGGGGATATTTTTATCCACACTAGCTATGAATTTAGTTATATCACCCAATTCTTCTGCGGAATCATTCTCTCCCGGAACAACTAATGTGGTTATCTCAACCCAAATGCCCAATTCTTTCATCAGCTTAATAGAGTCTAACACTGGTTGTAGGCTTGCAGCGCAAATCTTCTTATAAGAACTTTCTTTAAAAAACTTTAAGTCCACATTTGCCGCATCTAAATAAGGCTTAATCATCTGAAGGGCCTGGCCTGTCATATATCCGTTAGTAACAAAATTATTGTAGAGCCCTTTCTCTTTAGCTAACCTTGCAGTATCTAAAGCATACTCAAAAAATATGGTGGGCTCAGTATAGGTATAAGAGATGCTTTTACACTTATTTTTTAAAGCCTCGTTTACTATTGCTTGCGGTAAAAACTCTCTGTCATCTAAATCAGCGCCGTCTCTAAATGAACTTTGAGAAATCTCCCAGTTCTGGCAGAAGGAGCAGCGAAAGTTACAACCAACTGTGGCAACAGAAAAACTAAAAGAACCAGGCAGAAAATGATACAGCGGTTTTTTCTCAATAGGGTCAACGTGCAAGGCACAGGGCCGACCATAAGCCTGTGTGTATAATGTACCCTCTAAATTCTGCCGCACCCCGCAGAAACCAAATTTTTGATTTGCTATTTTACAATGATGGCTACAGAGATAACAATGAACTAACTTATTCTCTAATTTCTCGTAAAGTAAGGCTTCCTTCATAGCCGTAAAGTAGTAAGCTTAGCGTCCTCAATCGGTGAAACATTTAATATTCTGTATTCTTTTTCAGAAAACAATTTATAAACTATATCTGCGCTTCCTGAACCATTAAGGTCACAATAACGGCAGGTTAAGCTGCAAGAAAGTTTAATCAGCTCTTGGTTAAAAAGGCCTCTTCCCAGGGAAGTCGGTCCTGCCAATTCATCGGGAGGAAAAAATAAGTAATCATTTTCTTTTGCTAAATTAACCAACTGTTCATTTTCCTTTTCATCGCGACCCACTATTAATTTTGCTTCGGCGGTTAACCTGAAATGCCTGCCGAGCTTTAATAATTCTACATTATCCATATTTAATTCCTGATGGCTAATAAGGTCCTTGAGTCTTGCGCTGAATTCTGGGTCGGTCAACAAACAACCGCCACTGGCATTGGGATAATCCTCTATATGAAAATCTCCAGCCAAATTCATCTGGGGCCTGCGCGTCCGGCCACTAAAACCTAATAATTTGCTTCTGGCAACCCAACCTTCTTTTTCAGGAATAGTCTCTGGCAGAAGCTGTGCTGACAGGGGCCTTATGACCAAACCTTCTAAGCCAGCTTCTTTTTCGATTAAATTTAATGCCTGTCTATGCTGAGACATCGGCCGCTGACCCAATACTTCGCCTGTAACCACAAACCGCGCTTCCAACTGTTTCATCAATTCTCTTGTTTTAGAAAGCATAAGTATTCTGCAATCTATGCAGGGATTCATATTTGCACCAAAACCATGCTTAGGGTCTTCCAGTAATTTTAAAAAATCACTGCTAATATCGGATATCCTTAGTTCTGCGCTTAAATTATTGGTTACCCAACAGGACAAATCTCCAGCCTTAAAAGGGGATTTCTTGTCCCGGTGGCAGAAGGGAATCTTAAAATTCAAAGGAACGATATCAATACCCAGTTCCTTGATCAACCTTGCGGCTAAAATACTATCCAGCCCACCTGAAATTAATGCGATTGCCTTCATAGTTTTTTAAAATATCTTGGATAGCATATTTTATCTTAATGGCACAGGCAAATCAAAGAGACAAGCCTTATCCGGCGAGAAAGGTTGTTACTAATTCGGCAATAAGTGCTTGGCTAGCCCCATAAATATAATACCGAACAAAAAGGCAATAAATGCTGCGGTAGAACGCCCTAAATCTTTTTCCTTGTGTATCTCTGGGATAAGGTCGGATGCGGCAATATAGATAAAACCTCCGGCAGTAAATGGCAGAATAAAATTGGAGAATCCTTGCGCAAAGCCTGATATAAAATATCCAACCAGCGCCCCAAGCATCGCCGTCAGCGCTGAAATAAAATTAAAAAGCAAGGCCTTCTTTTTTGTAAATCCACCGTAGACGAGTACCCCGAAATCCCCTAGTTCCTGGGGGATCTCGTGAAGAATTATGGCCAGTGTTGTTACTAGCCCCAGTCTAATAGAGACAATAAAGCTGGATGCAATAACCACGCCATCAATAAAATTATGTAATCCGTCGCCTATAAGATTTAGATAAGTAAAGGCGTGGATATCACAGACACCCTCGTGGCAATGGCGCCAATGAAAATATCTCTCCATTGAGAAAAATAATACTATCCCCAAGATAAGATAGTAAAATACGGCATCACTTTTTGTCTTCTGGAATGCCTCGGGCAACAAATGCAAGAATGCACCGCCGATAAGAGCCCCGGCAGAAAAACCAATCAGGCAGAAAAGAATCTTCTGCAATATTTTATCTTTTACAGCTAAGGTAAAAATACCGATAAGCGAGATAAGGCACACTATAAATGTGCTAATAAGAATCCAGGCTAGAATCATGGAAGGAAATTATTTAGGCAATAACTTTGTAGACCTTATCGTGAGGATGCACCTTTTGGGCAACTTTTATACCGATAACATCTCCTGACTTTGCCTCAGAGACCGCATTATGCTCAATCTGTATTGAATCAATGCTCTGAGTAAAATCGCAGGCGTGTCCTTTTATGTGGATAGTTTCGCCCAATTTCAAGGTATCTGAGAGCGCAATTATGCCTACACTTAATTGGCCATAGTAATGGGTAATCTTGCCAATCTCTTTCTCCTGCATACCTAACCTCCTTAATGAAGTAGCGAGTAGCCTGCCTGCCGGCAGGCAGGCAAGTAGAGAGATTTTTCTCGTTACTCGCTACTCTCTACTTAACCTAAACAGGGTTTTCTACCTTTATTGGCTCGCTTTGAGCGCCAGTTAAGTTTTCCTCTACGTTTACGTTTTCCCATCGTTAATACTTATAAAAACTTGGTGGTGTGGCCTGCGAGATATAACGCACTGCCTCAATAATACACACACGTATTGCCTTTTCCATAGGGGTGTTGGCATAGGCAGATAACCCTCCACCTAAACCTGAACTGCCAAAGAATCCAGCCATAACACCACCTGCGATATCCGAGGCTTGGCCTTGAACCCGGGTTGCTGCCAAAACTTCAGAAGTTGAGGCGTCTACAATACGTATATCTAATGCCATATGTGCCTTGTTTAAAGCAGCGCCTAATAATCCGCCCAAGAAACCGCTACCTACTCCACCGCCGCCACCCATACCTGCCCTTCCGCCTGAGCCTAAAGGTTCAAATTCCGTCACTGCAGCACTAATAATTAAATCTGCGGTTTTAATTTTACCTTTTTGCGCTCCGCCTGCTCCAGATTGAGCAGCTCCTGAAGTAGCCAATTCCTGTTCTTGCATAACTGCACTTAAAACCTGACGCTCAACCACGCTAAAACGATTGCTGTTAATCAGGACAGTTATCAATATTTCACGTAAGCCTGAGCCAATCTCGTAACCTGCCTTAGCTGCTTTGACATCAAAATCTGCTACGGCAATTCTGGCCTTAGGCCCGGAATAAGGCGGTAAGGCTAGAGTTCCAGCGGTATTTTCAACTTGCGTACTGGGGTGCATTAAGGAAGCACAACCCCATAAGCCAAGTAGTAAAAAACCAGCGCTAATAACTAATAATATCTTCTTCATTCTGTTTATCTCTCTAGGATAGCCTAATTTTACAATACAAAATGAATATGGTCAAGCCAAAATAGGTCTTTACAATATTTTCAATAGATCGGAAACTCTTTGGATAATACGATAGGGTTTTTCCTTTTTAATCTCTTGCACGGTGCTTGAGCCAGTAGTAACCATGATGGTCTTTACCTTGGCACGTCTGGCTGCTTGGGCATCAATCGTCATATCTCCGACATATAAAACACGAGAGCGCTTAAGATGGAACCCCTGCCTAATTTTATTCAGAATCTCTGGATGGGGCTTGATATGTTTTAGCCTGTCAGCACAAAGGACATAATCAAAGTATTTATCGAGCTTTAAGTGCCTAATTATTATCCAAGAAAAACGGGTAGGACGATTGCTGGCTATGGCTAGTTTATAACCCTTGTTTTTTAAGATGCGCAATACCCTCTCTACCTTAGGAAACAGCTTTGCCCCTCTAAGTAAGGCTATCTTGTGATGTTGACGATATAGAAAAAGCGCCTTTTTTAAATCTTTTAAATTTATAAATGGCTTTAAGAGATTCTCATCTCCCCAGCCAACAGCTCGGCGAATAACCCGGGCTTCTTGCTTGGGATAATTTAGGCTCTTCATGACAAAATTAAAACTACTGATTATTGCAGGATAGGCATCAACTAAAGTGCCATCCAAATCAAAGATAATAAGCTTAATATTTTTCATCTTAAAACAACAAAGGCAGGGCTAATCTCCCTGCCTCCGTCTCTGTATTTAATCTAAAATCTCTATCCTTCTGAATACTTATTGAGTAGAAGGTATTGTCTTTGAGGCCTCCCCAACACCAGCAGGCGATACTTTCTTCTCCTCTGATATATTTTCTTCCTGCACCCCTTGAGTATTCTCGGGTTTCTCTACGCTTATATTTTTGGCAATATTCTTACCGTCTGAACTAACTATATAATCAATGCTTAAGACGTCCTTTGGCTTTATCTCATCTATAGACTTGATATTCTCATAGGTTGTTTTATCATCTACATTAATGGTAGCTTCTTTTTCCTGGTCTGTTTCATAATCAAGGTATTTAACCAAAACCGTCTTGTTCTGGGTGTCTAGACTAACTGCCTCTCCCCACAACCATTGCACATCTGGCTCGCTCTGGTTCTCTGAAACTGTCTGTGTCTGCGCCATGGATTCTTGAGCAAAGATTGAACCTGCGCTTATAAATATTAAAAAAGAAGAAATCCCTAAGATTAATCCTACTCTTATTTTCATCTTACACCTCCGTAAATTAAGAAATAATTTATCACAGATTAAAGGCGTTGTCAAGTCCATTCCGGATTTTGATGGGTGGATATAGGCACATCATATCCACTTTTAGCCCCTTCCTTATAGCACGGCTCAAGGAGCGTTTCAAGCCTTATTGGCGGCAGATTAAGCACGCCTTCATCTACCCCCGGGAATCTTTCTCTG
>Ga0315279_10001869_pt1 | contig 33468 bp, 22 predicted proteins | sample YL17G06_20_MG_FD_203694 | JGI IMG/M metagenome (GOLD analysis project Ga0315279, IMG submission 203694) | Sediment microbial communities from Yellowstone Lake, YNP, Wyoming, USA - YL17G06_20 | ecosystem: Environmental > Aquatic > Freshwater > Lake > Sediment | place: USA: Wyoming | collected...
TGAAGCGCTTCGGCGTATCCGAGGAGCGAATAGAGCCAGACGCCGTTGTAGATCGTCGCATCCTCGATCTCCCAGTTGCCCCAGTTGTCGTCGCCGAGCGCCCGCCGCTGCATTTCCCAGGTCTTGATGTTCTTGTGACCGGGAAGGACCCGGACGGCCCAGGCTAGATTTTCGGCCCGGAGCAGCCCTCGGTTCATTGCGCCCCATTCCTGAGTTCGGAGCATATAGGCTATGCTCTCGGCGATAATTGTTTCAGCTTTGGCGTTCTCTTCGGCAGAGAGTTGTTTCAGGCGGTGGAGGGTCTCGTAGGCCCGGATGTAGCGCATGACCGTAAAAAAGTCGGGAAGCGGAGGGACGCCCTCTTCGTAATCGAGCCGCAGCTTTTTAGCCGAATCAGGGAGAATGGAGCGGTAATCGCCGTAGGTCAGGAGAACTTTCTTGGCCCGCTGGCTGTATTCCGGCTTTTTCTCCTTCTCAAAGAAATAGGAATAGATGGCCGCCATTTCGAGAAGGCCGCCGGGCGCTCGATAGCCGAAGATGTTCTTAGGATCGAACGACTGCTTCCACTTATCGATAATCTCGTCGTAATGCTGCCAGGTCCAGTCTGCTGAGGCCCGGGCGTAGGCCAGATATTGGGCGTGGCTGCCAGGCTCCAGGCCGAAGGCCGGACTTGAAATGAACAGGGCCAAAAGCCCGCATGTCAAAAGGTAGAATACAGGAATAATTTGTTTTTTCGTCATGGGAGAATTCCCTCCTGGGAGATGAGAAAAATGCACAGTCCTATCATATGAAAAAGAATAAGGCCTTGCAACGGGGAATCCGGTAACACTCAACTGTGTGTCCCCGGAATTCAATCCAGAATTCCAAGATTCGTCTATTTTTTATGATGAGTTCTGACTTTAACTTTTCTCACCAAGGCGTCGAGCAGAATCTTGATGTCATCGAGTTGATGAACGCAGATGTCGCAAAGCTCTTCAGGCGTTATTTCATGATAGAAATGAACCATCCTGTTTCTGGTGCCAGCCATTCTTAAAGATTATCAAAAATCTGCCTTTGCGCCGTTTTCCATGGATTTTTCGAATTTTTTGGAGTCCGGAGAACAGCCTAAAAGGAAGGCTGTGGCTAAGAACAGCGCTATTTTTTTTAAAATCTCTTCTTTCACCATGATATACAACCGGGCGGGCAAAATATTACCTAGATTTTTTTCCCGCGTTCTCTTATCTCTGAAATCGCATTTTATTGTATGATATAAGCTAAGACCATGCGCTTGATCCCGAGCCCAAGATTCCTTAGTTTTATCGCGATTTTCTTTTTCGTCTCCATTCTCGGCCCCGATCATCTTTTCTCTCAAATCAGGGAAATCAGCGTCAAAGTCCTGGCCGACGAGGAACTCCGCAAAGAGCCGGGCTGGAAAATTCTTACGGAGAGCTGTTTGAGTCAGGTTTCGTCCGAGTTCGAGCGGTTGTTCGGGATCCGGTTTAGGGTAAAAGAATTCGAGGATTGGATGTCCAACGACGCAGCGCGTTCCGTGGAAACGCTGGCCGAGGAACTCGATGCTCAAGCCGATAAGGGTCGCTCGGATATCCTTTTGGCCTTCACCGCGCAAAAGAACCTGGACCAAGGTTTTTTCGGATATTCTCTCTTCAAAGAAGGCCTCATTCTGTCGCAGTACACGGAGGCTGCGCCCGTGCTCGTCAAAACCCTAAAGCACGAATTCGGGCATCTCTTCGGCGGCGTCCACGTGGCCGATGCCGCCTCTGTCATGGACTACTTCGTTCAGGGTGACCAATTCGACTCCCTGAACATCCAGGCGATGGATCTGGTCCGGGAGAGGTCGTTCCATACGATCGATTTCCCAGTTCCAAAAAAAAACAGGCCGAAAGCGATCGCCCTCTATGAAAAGATCTGCGGTGCCATCCGAATGTCGCAGAGGCAGGGAAGATCCGGGGAGGAGACCACGCCAGCCATCAGGGGATTTTGGGGAGAAAATTGGCGGCACTATACTTATTATCTCGACGACGCGTTTTTGATGTTGGCCCATCTCTATTTGGAAAACAAAGACCATGATAAGACGATCGCCACGTGCCAGGCCGCCCTGAAGATCAATCCCGACAATATCGAGACCCAGAACCTCCTGGGGATCGCGTTCAGAAGGAAAGGCTTGATCGAGCAGGCCATAGAAAAATACCAAGACATATTAAGACAGAAGCCCGGCCATCCCAAGGTCCACTATAATCTGGGAATCGCCTATGCCAAACTTGGGAATCTAAACGCGGCCCTCTCAGAATACAAAAAAGCCCTTGAGCTCAAGCCGAACTTCACCGAAGCTCACAACAACCTGGGCGAAGTCCAACTGAGGCTGGGCCGGATCGAGGATGCGGAAGAAGAATTGCGCAAGGCCATCTCTCTTTGCTCCGAATATCCTTTAGCCCATTCGAACCTGGCCGAGATCTACTGCCGGAAAAAGGACTATCAGGCCGCTTGGGCCGAGGCGGAGAAGGCCATTGCCATGAATCCGGAAATGCCGGATCCCTATAACATCATCGGCAATATTTACCATCAGCAAGGCCGGGATGAAGAAGCCGTGAAAGCTTATCACAAAGCGCTTTCCCTGGAGCCCGGCTATGAGAAAGCCTATTTCAACCTGGGGATCTGTTGTTTCGACAAGGATCAGGTGGGTGAAGCGAAAAAGTATTTTTTAAAAGCGCTCGAGATCAACGGAAATTTCGCTGAAGCTCATGCGAGCCTCGGCTATTGTCTTCTCCGGGAAAACAACGCGGATCAGGCCATCGCCGAAATCGAGCGGGCGCAGAAGCTCGGCTTTCGCCCGGCAAAGACCCATATCAATCTCGGCGCCGCCTATCTTCAAAAAGGCCTGATCGAGAGGGCCATTTCCGAAGCGGAAAAAGCCTTGGACATAGATCCCGGATCGGCCATGGTTTATAACAACCTCGGAATCGCGTATATGAAAAAAGGAATGGTCAAGACGGCGATGGACCAATTCAGCAAAGCTATCGAGATGGATCCGAAGTATAAAGACCCCTTTTTCAACCTGGGGAACATTTATTTTCAGGCCGAGAAGCTGGATCAGGCCTTAGACTGCTATTTAAAGGCGGACAAGCTTGGCCCGAACGACGGCCCTCTTCTCAACAATATCGCCGTCATCTATTTCGAGAAAGGCGAGTTCGCGCTTTCTCTGAGCTATGTCGACAAAGCGTTGGTCGCCGGCTTCAAGGTCCATCCCGATTTTCTGAATGAGTTGAAGAAAAAAATAAAATAAACACGCCTCAAGCCGAAAAAGATTGTCGTCGGAATAGACGGAAATATTTCAGTTTAAATTGACGGCTTCCGCTCCGCCGTAATAGATTCCGTTGAACAGGAACTTGAACGTGCCGTGCGGCTGGCCGCGGAACGTAATCTCCGGGCCGAACAGGAAGAGCTTCCCTTTGCCGACCGACGCGGAAATGACTTCAACGCCGCGGCGCAGGTACAGATCGCCCCAGACCCATCCGCTCCGCAGCGGATTCGTGTTCTCGAACCAAGCCACGGCCTGTGCGCCTTTGATTCCTGCCTCGGGCGTCAGGTCGAAGACCGGGCTGTTATCGAAGAAGACGTCCAGAAGCTCAGGCATGCCGTAAGCCAGGGGATTGGTATTATCGACCCGGACCTGAAGCACCGAGCCGGGAACATAGAACTTCTGCGAGCCAACAGCCGCTTCCCTGCCATCCGGCGTCTTCTCGAGCAGGTGGTTCGCGATCGGAAGGCCCAGGTGATAGCCGAGGCTGGTCGAGCCGCCGATGGTCAGGACGGCGCCGCCGTCTTCCAGGAACTGCCTGATCTGAGGAATCGTTTTATCCGCGGTGATCCGGCCGATCATGTAGCGGAATTCCTGAGGGATCGTGTCCGGGTTAAGCTGGCCGAATCCGCCCCGGCCCATGCCTTGGCTGCCGGCCTGGCCGAAGGCCGGAATGGCGCCTTCAACGAAGATCAGGACATCAAATTTGGACTTGAGGTTGCCCGCGTCTAAAGCCGGCGCATAGACGACCTCAAACGGAAATTCATACTGCTCGAGGATCCACCGAACCCAGCCGGAGTCCATGGAGCCGCCGTAGTTGTCCCAAAGCCCGATCCGGAGCGGTTTCAGGCGGTAGGCTTCGCCCGAAGGCTTGAGGTCCGCCGCCTCAAAATTCAATCCGAGGCCTTTGGCCGCTTTCTCGAGGACCGGCAGGACCGAAGGTTTCGCGGGAATGAAGATTGTCCCGGCAGGGAACGTCTTTCCCAAGGCCGAAAACGGTTTTTTCGTCCAATAGATTTCTTCGTTGTTTTTCAAGAGACGATTGATGAGGATGAACGCATCATTGACCTGATGGCTGAGCAGGAAACCGGCCGTCTCTTTGGCATTTGCGGCCGGGAACGTTCCGGCCGGAGGCTTGGCGAACCCCTGGATTTCCTGGAAGGGGCCGTCAAACGCGTCGATGACGCGGTCGAACTGGACGCCCATCTGGAAGGCCACTGTCCAGCCGGCGCTGTCATAAGGAGGACGCGGTGGACCGCCGGGGTAGGCAAAGTCATTGGGATGGTCTTGGGGCTCGAACATAGTCATGAGGTGGGCGCGGAAGGCCTGGCCGGCCTTGACGATGTACGAGCCTTGAGGATATGCCTTGGCGCCGACCGTAAACGGTTTTGTGGCCCGGTGGACCGTAATGCCGCTTTTGATCAGGGTGTTGACGAACTTCGTCGCGGTCAGGAAATCAGGCTGGTCAGCGGGAATGATGAAGCCGCGAGGGTCTCGCCTGGCGGGGTCGCGGAGCTGATCGTAGAATTTGGCCGGCGCGCTGCCGCCGAATCCACCCCGGCCCCCAGGGCCTCCGGGGCCGCCGGCGCCGGCCGGCCCGGCCGCGGGCTGCGTTTGAGCCCGCTCTTTGTCGACCTGGGCTTGGACATCTGCGATCCACTTGGGCTCGACCGTCCAGGTATCCTGGTTGCCTTTCGCGATGGCGTTTTTGCCCATGATGTAGCGATTGTAAAGGATCTCTTCGCGGCGCCGGGAGGCAAAGTCAAGGATGGCCTTGTCAGCCGTAATCGAATAGTCGATAGACTGACGCATATGCCATTTTTGAGGTTGGATGGGGAAGGGATAATCGCCTTTGGGCAGGAGGCGGTCGGGAATAAAGGGGATGTCCATGGGCGTCGGGTTGCCGATCATCTCGGTCAGGATGCCGATGATGTTATGAAAGTAGCCCGTGCTGCGCAGGCCGCCGTTCCACCATGTCGAGTAGCTTGCGCCCGTGCGCATGATCGCGCCCGGCTTTCCTTCGGCAATGAACCGCTCATGCATAGCCAAACCGAGGAGGTCCGTGCCCACGGTGACGAGAGGGTCAAAGTCGTAGTTAAAGGGGTCGCGGAAGGGGGGGCAGAAGAGGACCGTGCCGGACGGGCCGGACTGGTGGTGGTTGTAAAGGAACTGGGGATGCCACTCGACATAGAGCTGGCGGCTCACGGCCTCGGTTTCGGGCTGGGTGACCATGTAATAATCACGGTTGTTGTCGTGGCCGACGTATTTCTGGTAGAGCCGGGGCAGGCCGCTCATGGAGCGCTTCAGCGGGTCCTTCTCGCGTATGTACCAGTTGGCGACGAGCTCGAGGCCGTCGGGGTTGACCGGAACCGCGAGGAGGATCACGTCGTCCAGGATCCTGAGGGTTTCGCCATCCTTTCCGCTCACCATTTGATAGACGAGCTCGGTGATCTGCTGAGAGCCGACGATCTCCGAGGCATGGAGGCCGCCGTCGATCCAGACGACCGCTTTTCCCTCGGCCGCCAATTTTTTTGCTTCAGCATCGGTCAGGCCTTTGGCCAGGGCGAGGCGCTTCGCGATCTGCTTATAGAAATCGAGCTTGCCCTGGTTTTTGGGCGAAGTGATGATGGCCATGACCATCGGCCGGCCTTCGGACGTGGTCCCGATGTTGACGAGCGACATCCGGTCCGACCCTTTGTCCAGTTTTTTCCAATAGGCGAGGAGTTGGGTGTAATTGATGAGCTGATAGTCGTCGCCGACGTTGAACCCGAATTCCTGCTTCGGAGTCGTGATCTTTCCCTGGGCTGAGGCCAGGGAAAAGGCGAAAGCCAAAACGCATAGAAAAACAAAGAATTTTTTAGAGGACAGCATAGGCACCTCCCTTCTTTTCTTCCTTATGAAAAGCTTATGAAAAGACCTTTTTCATGACATCGACGATGCCGAGAGCATAGTCCACCTGGGTCAGCGGCGCCTTGCTCTTCTCGATGATTTTCGTGAAGCGGCTGTCCTTGTTGCTGTCCTTTGTGACGATGAGGTAATCGGCAAAGGGGGCGACGGTGTCGATCATCCGCTCATTGTCGCTTCCGGCCGGGCCGCGGCTGGCCTCGCCGCCGGCATGGACGGCGATGACGAAGATCTTGTTCTTCTTGCAGTAATCGACGATCTTTTTCACCCGAGCCTCTTCGGCGTCCGTGGTCAACCCCGAAGCGCCCATGCCCTTGAGGCTCGCGCCGATGGCGATGATCACGGCTTTATAAGACGTGCCCTTGGGATATTTGGCTGTGTCGGTATAGACTTCGACGTGGAAGCCTTCGGCTGACTGCTTGCCGGCGAGGCCCACCCCGGCCTGGATCATTTCGATCGTCGGGACGTCGCAGTAATCGTATTTGATGCCGGCCTCTTCCAAGACCGCGTTGACCGTGTTGACGTCATTGCTCTGCCCCGCCGAGGTTGTGAGCACTGGGAGCTGGGCTTTCGGAACCTGGCCCTGGGCTTGAACGATCTGCGGTCGGAAGATCAGAATTCCCGCCGCGAGAAGGACGAGGTAAGCTCTTTTCATGCCGATTCTCCTTTTCAGGTGACTTTATAAAAATCTTTTATCATATTTAAAGCGGTATAAAAATTGTTTTTCCTAGCGCTGCGGTTCCTGCTCGGCCATGATGTCCATCATCCGGACCGCTTTCTGCCAGATCGACGGAGCGGGCTTTGCCCGTCCCCGGGAGCGCTTCTCCATGTCGTAGAAGCCGAAGTGGTTGTATTTGACGAGGAGCTTGTCGCCGAGGTCCCACCAGGCGTTGACGACCTTGTTGGCATTGTCCAGGCAATACTTGGTCAGGAATTCGCGGGCTTTGGCCGGGCTCTTGGCGGAGAGGTCCTGGGCTTGCTTGTCGATCTCGGCCGTCCTCTGGACGACGGCGCTTTCATATTCGATCTGCGCCTTTTTCACGTCCTCAATAGCCTCGGAATAGACGACCTGGGTATGGAAATCTACGTAATCGAACGCCCAGCGGGCTGAGGCACGGTTGAATTCGAAGTGATCGCCGATGGTGAAGGACTTCGGCATTTGGGTGATGCCGGCGTAGAGCGGCATATAGCAAGACGTGTCCTGAGGGCCGAAAGCCAGCCAGACGATGCCGCCGATGTCATTGGGCAGCCAGCTCCGGCACTGGACCAGACTGGTGTATTCGACGTTTGCGACGCTGATCTTCCGCGTGCCGCCCCAATAATAGGGGTTGGCGTAGGGACCGCCGCGAATGCCCTTGACCGGGTCGAACGCCGTCCCGTAGCACTTATCGCGGGTGATGTTCATGACGTCCTGGACCGAGAGCTTCTTGTCGGGCTTGACCGAGACCGGCAGGTTCATGTCGGGCGTATCAGCGCTGAGCTTCAGCGACGGAGCGACGATGTCGAAGAACCGCCACAAGCGCGCCGCCCGTCCCTGGCTGCTCGCGGCGCTGAACTCCCTCGGCGAATAGGCCCGCTTCCAACTAAAGGGCTTGCCGCTCGCAGGGTCATAGAGTTTGTTTTCAACGGCGCAGGAGATGACGTTGGAGGAGGCCAGGAATTCGTCGGGTTTATTCAGGTCGATCTCGCCGATGCGCGATTCGTTGGGGCAAACACTGACGTTGTCGTCCGGGATGCGCTGGCCGCACCAGACCGCGCCGGGCTTGCCGCTCTCGGGCGTCCAGAGCGGGCCGACGGGCATGATCTCGAAGATCCAGACTTCGTTGGGGTCGGAGACCGCGAACATCTCGCCGTCATCGTTGAAGCCGTAGCCGTATTTTTCGGCGAGAGCGCCCATGATCTGGATGCACTCACGCGCGGTCCTCGACCTTTCCATGCCCAGGAGCGAAAGCATGGTCAGGTCGATCTTCGCCGCCGGTGTGTTGTTGACGAGCTTGCGGACGGTCCCGATCGTCGATTCGGAGATGGCGACCTGGTTTTCATTCATGTAGCCGAACATCCCATGATGATAAGCGTAGGTGTGCGGAACTTCGGGAATTTCCAAGCCGGCGAAGTCCTTTTTATAGAGCTGCCACTTGAGGCCTTCTTTGGGCGGCCAGGTCTTGTATTGGTTGATGTGGTAGATCTTGCGCGTTTCACCCGGTTTGTGGTCGGCCGCGGGAATGTGACCCCACGTCCAATCGCACGTCCCGCAGTCGCAGGTGTGTGTGGTCATGGTCGAGCCGTCGACCGAGGCGGCCTTCGCGACCATGATGACCGTGCAGGCTTCATGGTTGATATCCAGGATAAAATCGTCCTCGGCGCTGGTTTTATGGGGAAAGACAAAAACAAAGACACCCACGAAAATGAGCGCCGCGAGCAGGCCGACAAGCGGCCAATGTTTTCTTAGAATCATGATCCCTCCTTTCAATAATTATTCGATCCAGGCATCCATCATCCGGACAGCCTTGCGCCACAGGTCCGGGGCGGGTTTGCCCCGCCCCCGGCTGCGCTTCTCCGGATTGTAATAGCCAAGGTGATTGTATTTGACAAGAAGCTTGTCGCCCAAATCCCACCAAGCGGCCACGACTTTGGAGGCGTTGTCCAGGCAAAAATTCGTCAGGTATTGGATCGCTTTGGCAGGGCTCTTGGCGTAAAGCTCTGCCGCCGTTTTATCGATCTCCGGGATTTTCGTCAAAGCGCCCGCTTCCCATTCCTGCTGGGCTTTTCGGATATCCTCGATCGCGTCAACGTACGCCACCTGGGCGTGGAAGTCCGCGTAGTCGAACGCCCAGCGGGCCGAGCCGCGGTTGAACTCCCAGTGGTCGCCGACGTTGAAGGATTTCGGGATCTCCGTTACGCCGGCATAGAACGGCATGTAACAGGCTGTGTCCTGCCCGCCCCAAGCCAGCCAAACGATGCCGCCGACCGGATCAGGCAGCCCGCTCCGGCACTGCGTTACGGTCGTGTATTCGGCCTTGTTCGTGCCGATCGTCCGCGTCCCGCCGTAATAGTTCGGGTTGGCGTATGGTCCGCCCCGGATCCCGCGGACAGGATCGAAGGTCGTGCCTTCGCACTTATCGCGCGTCAGCCTCATGACGTCCTGGACCGAGATTTTCTTGTCCGGCTTGACCGAGAAGGGAAGGTCCATGTTGGGAGTGTCGGGCTTGAATTTTTGGGAGGGCGCCACGACGTCGAAGAACCGCCACAGCCGGGCGCGCCGGCCCTGGCTGGTGGCGGCGCTTCCCTCTGCGGGCGAGTAGGCCTGCTTCCAGCTGAAGGGCTTGCCGCTTGCGGGATCATAGAGCTTGTTCTCGACGGCGCAGGAGATGACGTTCGACGAAGACAAGAAAAAGTCCTTATTGTTCAGGTCGATCTCGCCGATCCGGGATTCGTTCGGGCAGACGCTGACCTGGTCGTCGGGGATGCGTTCGGCGCACCAGACGGCGCCGGGTTTTCCGCTTTCCGGCGTCCACAGCGGCCCCGCGGGCACGATCTCGAAGATCCAGACTTCTTTGGAGTCGGCCACGGCCAGCATTTCGCCGCCGTCCACAAAACCGTAGCCGTATTTTTCGGCCAGCTGGCCCATGAGCTGAATGGCCTCGCGCGCCGTCTTCGATCGTTCCATGGCCAGCAGCGTGAGCATGGTGATGTCCGTTTTGGCGGCCGGCGTGGGGTTGTTGAGTTTGCGCTGGTTTCCGATCGTCGATTCACCGATGGCGAGCTGCTGGTCGTTCATGTAGCCGAAAACTCCGTGCATGTAGCCGTACGTGTGAGCGGGCTCGGGGATCTTGACGCCGGTCAAATCCTTTTTGATCAGGTCCCATTTCAGGCCTTCCTTGGGCGGCCACGTCTTTATCTGGGAGATGTGATAGAGCTTGCGCATTTCGCCGGGCTTATGGTTGGCCGCCGGGACCTTGCGCCATGTCCAGTCGCATATGCCGCAATCGGCGGTGTGCGTTGTTATGATCGATCCGTCGATCGTGGCCTCCTTCCCGGCCATGATGACGGTGCAATTTTCAAGGAAGTCGGTGGTCCTATCCAAATCAGCGGAGATATCTTTCGCCGGAATATTCGTCAACACATAGCCGCATAAAAGAATGAAAATGAACACGAATACAAGGCGGAACGTCTTTTGCTTAAACACGTTTCATCTCCTTAATCCATGGCCCGTGTGGCGTGTCCGCTGCCCCGCGACGGCTGAGGCGCATAACCCGCATCATCTTATTCGTAATAGACACTTTTCTTTTCGGCTTTGGCGGGATCATGGAAGTAGGGCCCGACGCCGTTTTTGACGAGGTCCGCGTAGCGGGGGATCCCGCTTATCCTGATCGCGGTGTCAGGATTCTTCTTCGAGTACTGCCGGATGATCTCCAGGGCGACCGAGCAATGCTGCCCGACGCGCTTCTCTATCGGCCAGCCGTTCTCGTCGTAGGGCACGAACAGTTTCTTCTTCTTGGAGAGGCTGAGCAGGAACGGATCTTTTCCGTCGAGAAGCAGTTTGACAGTCTTCGGCCCTGTGGGCTGGTCAAGAAAGGGGATGGGCGCTTCGAGCAGGAAGGGAAGGGTGTCGGAGAAATCGCCGATCTCCCGATGCGAGAGGCCGTGGAAATTCGACGGCGAGGGCTCGACGTGGTTGTCAAAACCCTCCATAGCCTTGACCGTCATGGAGACCAAGGTGGCGATCTTGGCCGATTTTTGGGGAGCGACAATGCAGTTTGTGACCGGGAACATGGTCTCGGCGCCATGCATGTCGATGGCGATATTCAGGCGATCCTTGCGCATCATCTCCATGGCCGCGAACGTCACTTTTTCCATGAGCGGCCCATTCGGACGTCCGGGCCAGGTCCGGTTAGTGTTGCGGACGTCGATAAAGGACAGGAGTTGCTTGTCCGGATAGTGGATATAGACATCAGGATCAGGCCACTGGTCGAGCGGCGATGTGTCGCGGTTTCCCATCCGGAACCGTTTCGCGCCCCACTCGGTCGGGATGTCGTAATAGAGAGGGTAGCCATCGCCGGGCCTGGTGTTGCGGCCGGCGCTGGCGTTGAATTCGGGGATGACCATCAGCGTCCCTTTTTCGACGACGGCGTTCTCGATCATGATCACCGCGGTCAAAAGACCGGCCGGCTCATTGGCATGGGTGTTGGCCATGACGAGCACTTTGCCGCCCGGCTCTTTTCCTTCGAGGACAAAGACATCGGCATCGGCCATCGAACCTTTGAGGCCGGGCACGAATTCGCTGAGCTTGATGACGTTCGTCACGCCCGGGCCGGCGACGACGGGGACCTCGTAATGGCGGTGCTTATAAAGAGGAGCGCCGCCGAGGATCATGAGGACGGCGGCGAACGCAATCAGCGCCGATTTGATGGTCCATTCGCGGGACATGTTATTTTATCCTCAAAATCCTGAGAAGAAGGGGGATGAGCACGAGAAGATATAAGATCATGTCATTGACGCTCTTTTTCTCCCGGACAAAATCCCAGGCGAGCAGGCCGGTGATGTAAGCGCAGATGAGATAATAAAGGATCATGATCACGCCCATCTCATCCCTCCTCTACATGCTCCATTTCACGAGGAAAGCCAGTTTGGCGCTGTAGACGACCATGAGGATGCCGACAATGGTGATGACGAGCCACGGCAGCCATGTCGTCTTCAGGAACGACCAGTACGAATCTTTGTAATCCGAGACCATGACGCTCAGCCTTCCGATGAGAGCTGTCGGCGGCAATCCGTCGCCTAATGGCCAGAGAAGGCTCAAGCCGGCGATGGCCACGGTCGCGTGCAGCCCGATCGAATCAAAGAACCAAATAAGGGGAATCCCGAGAATCGCGGCAGCGCCATAGGTTAGGACGCCCTCAGAAGCTGGAATGATGATGGCCAACAGGATATAAAGGGGGATGAGCGGCGTGCTTATGACCGCGAATGAAACAAGCCCGCGGACGCCGGTTGCGGTCATGATCTGCTGGAGCATGCCGACGACGATCATGGTCGCAAGGAGCGGCAGGAGGCGTTTCATCGTATTCCGGGAGAGCTCAAGGATTTTGATCCTTTTCGGGCTGACGGCGAGAGCGACAAGAGCCGAAGCCGTAAATTCTAGCGGCAATCCGAAGATCGGCGTTCCGAACGGCCAGACCCTGTAGGCTGCGACCATGCCGAAGAAGGCGAGGAATGGAAGGAGCACGCGCCACCAGCTCATTCCTTTCGGGACTTCAGGCATGGCGGCGAGGGCCGCATTCTTGTCCAGCGTCCCTTCTTTTTTCCAGCCGAAGAAGAGCGCCGTGAACGTTCCGAGAAGAAGGACGGGGATGCCGAGCGTGAATTCGAATCCGACGTAGGGAATGGCTGTGCCGGCGCAGAGCATCATCGCCCAGATGTTGACGGGCGGAGCGGCCGCGCTGAGCCCGGCCAATATGAACATCATGGCCGCGACTTTTTTCTTCGGGACGCCCAGATAACCGAGGGCCAGGGCGACCGGAGTGCCAACGACGAGAAGCGATACGCTCCCGGCGCCTGTCAGGGCGCCCGGGATGAGGACGATGATCATCAGGATGAGCAGGGCAATGACCCGGACGTTATAGAAAGCCCTGATCGTCCCGCGGACGACGTAGTTCACGCCGCCGGACTCGCTGACAATGGCCATGAAAATCGTGGCCGTCGAAAAAACGAGCATGACGTCGAGGTAGGGAAAGCAGCCTTCGATGAGATGGCGGGGGAGCTCGGCGAGAGGAGGAGTTTTGACGATGGCTCCGGCGATTCCGCCGGCGACAGCGGCCGAGAGGATGCTGAGCTCGACCGATAATTTCCGCCATTTCGCCACGGCGTAAGCGGCGACCATGAGGACGAGAATGACGCCGACTTGAAAAGTCATGCCAAATTCCAACGGCCATTGTATATTTTGCTTTCCGGAATAGTCAAGCGCATCGGGAACCAATTTGGGGGCTTCCGTTGAATCGTGCTATGATAAGAAATTCATGAGCGGCTGCAGGAAAAAGATCCTCGAGATTTTTGGGGGATTGCTGATCGCCGCGCTCTTGGTCGTCCCCTATCGAGAAACGCAAGTCTCTTACGTTCCCGGCCCTTCCTCAATGCTCGTTAAGCGCATCACGACAAAGGACAGCGGCTTTATGTTTTTGCCCAGATATTTGAAAATCAGGGGCGATTGGGCCTCGCCGACGACGAGGGCGGAACGGCACACCCATCTGAACAAGACGCTGTTCGCGTCTGAGATCGGCGCCGTCCTCCTCGCCGGAACTTTCGATTATCTCATTTTTTGTTTGTGGTTGCGACGCAAACGGTCCGATGTCTAAAAGCGAAGTTGACCCCATCTCAGCATTTTCATTATAGTTAAGCCATCCTATGACGGCCGTTGAGAATTTGATTCGAGGAACGAACGAAGGAGGGAACATGAACGGGAAAATATTCTTGAGGACTCATGTCCTGGCCACGACAGGGCTGGTCATAGCCCTTGTCTTGGCCCTTGCCGCGCCGGCCATGGCCGGCCAGGAAACCGAAGCGCAGAAAGAAGCCCGGATGAAATGGTGGACCGAAGCGCGTTTCGGCATGTTCATCCATTGGGGGACGTACGCCCTCGCCGCCCGTCACGAATGGGTTAAGAACAACGAGCGCATCCCCGACGAGGTCTATCAGAAATATTTCGATAACTTTAACCCCGACCTCTATAATCCTCAGGAATGGGCGCGGATGGCCAAGGCTGCCGGCATGAAATATTTCGTCATCACGACGAAGCACCATGAGGGATTCTGTCTCTGGGATACGCCAGACACAGACTACAAGGCGACGAAAACGCCCTGGGGCAAAGATTTGATCAAGCCTTTGGTCAAGGCCATGCGCGACGAGGGGATCCGCGTCGGCTTTTATTATTCGCTTCTCGACTGGCACCATCCCGAATATACCGTGGACCGCAATCATCCGATGGCCAACGACGCGGAGTACCGCGAAAAAGCGAAAAACCGGGATATGGGCAAATACCGGGAATATCTCTTCAACCAGGTCCGAGAGCTCCTGACCGAATTTGGGACGATCGATTGCTTGTTCCTGGATTATTCTTTTCCCGGAAAAGACGGGAAGGGGAGGGACCACTGGCAGTCGGAGAAGCTTCTCAAGATGATCCGCGAGCTCCAGCCGAACATCATCATCAACGACCGATTGGATCTCCTCGATGTGACGGGAGGCTGGGATTTCCGGACGCCCGAGCAGTTCATGCCGCGCGAATGGGTCAAGGTGAACGGCAAAAAAGTTCCGTGGGAAACATGCCAGACGTTCTCGGGATCGTGGGGCTATTATCGCGATGAAGCGACATGGAAGAGCGTGCGGCAGCTTGTTGTCATGCTCATCGAGACCGTCAGCAAAGGCGGGAACTTGCTCTTGAACGTGGGGCCGACGGCCCGCGGCACGTTCGACGACCGGGCCATCGAACGATTGAACGGCATCGGCGACTGGATGAAACTCAACAGCCGCTCGATCTACGGCTGCACCGAAGCGCCGGAAGGATTCCCGAAGCCTGCCAATTGTTTATTGACCTACAATCCGCAGGCCAAGCGGCTCTACGTCCATGTCCTCGAATGGCCGATGGGAACGCTGGTTCTCGATGGCTTCGCTGGAAAGATCAGGTACGCCCAGCTTCTCAATGATGCGTCCGAGATTATCTTCCGGGACGCGACGAATCCCAGGGAACTCGGCTATATGGGCTTTTTGCCGGGAGAAAGCAAAGACGCCGCGGGAAAGGCCGCTATTTTGAGGCTGTCCGTCGAGAAGCCGAAGGTCGCCGTCCCTGTCATCGAGCTATTTTTGAAATAAAAAATCCCCGGTTTTCCCCTTTTCTAAAGGAGGATTGAGGCCGACGATTTTGTTACAGCTCTTTAATATAAATATTCCGGAAATACGGCGGTGAAATGCTGTCGTGGTTCTGGAGCCCGATATAGCCTTCCAGAGCGTAGTCCTTGACTTTTCCGCCGGGCTTGGCGTCCCAATCGATGATCAGCTTATCGTTTAACTCAACCTTGAGGTGCTTTCCTTTGAATTCGATCTTGATGTGGTTCCATTCGCCCGTAGGAAGGAAAGAGTTCATCTTCGGGGCTTCGACGTCATAGACCGCGCCCGTCACATGAATGTCCTCGCCCGCATCATAGATCTGGATCTCAAAGGAATGATAGATGTAATCGTCGCTCGTCGGAACTTCGGGGACGCGGATAAAGATCCCGGAGTTCGTTTCCTTCGTGGAGCATTTAAAATCGCATTCAAAGATGAAGTCCTTGTATTTCTTGCCGTACCAGAGAAGGCCCATGCCGCCCTGGCCTTTCAGGACTCCGGTCTTCGGATCGACCTCGAAATAGCCCGGCCCATAGTGGTTCCAGCCGTGTTTTTCATACTGGCCGCCGCTCTTTCTGAAGATCTGCTCGTAGCCTTCGTAGTGGGTGATGCTCTTTACGTATTCGACGCTTTTCTGGATGGCCGGAATGGGATTCGCGACTTCCTTCTCGTTCTCGTATTCGATCGTCAGGAAACCGCTGTAATCCTGGAGCGTCAGTTCGGCCAGAAGATCGCGGATATTTCCGCTGCCCTGTCCCCAGGGGACATCGTTCGCGGCCGGGGGAGAACCGTAGCCGTCGCGGTCCTTGAGATGGACATCGAGGATCCGGCCTTCGAGGAGCTTGAACGCTTCGCGCGGATCGTTCATGCCCCGCATCCAATGGCCGTTGTCAGCGCAGGAGCCGATGCGGGAGTCCTTGCCGTCGACATGATTAAAGACGGTCTCAGGCTTCGCGTATTTGTTCGGCTCAGGATGGTTGTGGATGGCGATCTGGAGGTTGTACTCCTTGACGAGCTTTTCGAGGAGCGTGAAGTCGTCGTCCGCGGGCTCGCAGACGACCGTCCGGATGCCCATCTTCCGGGCGAAGTTGAAGACCTTGCGCATGCTTTCTTCGGTCTTCCCGATGTCGCAAACGCCGTAAGCGAAGAGCGTCAGGCCGGCTTCCTTGAGCTTGTCCTTAACCTTGGCCTGCAGCTCGTCGGTCATATTGTCGTCGAACTTGGCGTTGGGCAGTTCGGTTCCCAAAGGCTGCCCGGGGTAGGCCTGGACGTATTTAATACCGAGGTCTTTAAGTTTCAGGAGCGTCTCGAAGAAGGTGAATTTCCGGAACGTCCAGCACTGCATGGCGATCGGGAACTTCTTGATCCGAACGTCGTTGTAATTCGTCGTCTCGACATATTTCTGAAGTTCGGAGGGGATATGTCGGATCTGCGGCGCGGCCGCCTGCTGGGCAATCGCGCCTTGAAAGATCAAACCAATGAATGTCGTCAGAAAAAAATATTCGAGAGCTCTTTTCCTCATGCTGCCTCCTTTTTAAATAATCATCATGTTTAAATAATTGTCATGGCGAAATATGTTTCGGCGGGGGTGACACGGCTGCTGCCCCGCGACGCCCGAAGCTATATTATCCAGAAGAAACGAAGAATTACAATTAAGGGGGATTAAATATGGCATGTATGAAGATTTTATCTTAGTGATATTAAACCCCCTACCCCCTTACACAATTAAGGGGGATTATAAGGTCGGAGGGCGTTAGGGGCACGGCCGTGACAGGACTCGCGCCGCTATTTATTCGCAATGACGACCTTATTTCCTTTTTGGATTCCATGTCCCTTTGGCCACGGCGGGAACGTAGTTCTCGAGCCCCGGCGGCGGGAAGGGGATGGTTTTTCCCTTTTCCGCGCTCATGTAGGCCGTCATCAGGAGTTCTGTGACGTTCAGGCCATCGCCGAAATTTTCTTCGGGACGCCTGCCTCTCAGGAACGACTGGACCATGTGCCGGTTCTCGGCGATATATCCGTATTCGGTTTCCTCGTTCGCCACGACCGGCATGAGCCCGATCTCGGCGTTCTGTTTTTCGACAAGGTCCTCACCGGCTTTGCCTATCACGTTCCTGCTGAAAAATATTTTTAATCCCGAATCCAGGGTGTTGATGGCGAGCGAATATTCCGGGCCCAGCAGCTCCATGGTCAGCCGCAGTCCTGCGCCGATATAGCACCACGATGTGGTCGTCTCCACGATCACGATCTTGCCTTTTTGATCTTTATATTCTACGAGCGAACGGGCGAAGTCCTCAGCCGGGCGGTTGATGTAGTCGGTCTTGCCGCCGCTGTTTTTGGCCAGGATGCTGGCGTAGTGCGGCTCCTGCCATTTGAGACAATTCGTGTAGGCCGTGACGCTGACCGGGGTGAGAACATTTCTCGGAGCGCCGGGGGGCGTCAGCATGAATCTCGCTTCCTCGACCGAATGGCACATCATGTCATTGAGAACGCCGCCGCCCTGGAGCGCTCCTTCCCAGAACCAGGGCATGTGCGGCCCGCTATGCTCTTCGGCCGCCCGGGCGAGATAGGGCGGCCCGGCGATGGCCGCGCCGCGCGCCCAGACGATGTCCTTGCCCCGGACGACGGCCGGCGCAAACACCTGGTTTTCGAGATACCCGTCGAGAAGGTGAGCCTTCTTAGCCAGATCCAGCATTTTTCGTGCTTCCTTGACGTTCCGGCCGAGCGGCTTCTCGCAAGTGACGCCGATGAGCTCGCCCTTTCCCTTGATGACGGCATGGGCGATCTCTTCCATGACATCCAGCCTCGTGTAGTTCGGCGCGCCGATCCAGAGCGCGTCGATGGCCGGATCGGCGATCATGTCCGTCACAGATTTGTATGTTCTGGCGTTGCCGACATGGAGTCTCCTGACGAGCGAGGCCGCTTCTTCGGCCCGCTTCGTATCGGGGTCGAAGATCCCGAGAATGTCCGCGTCCCGGACGCCGACCCACGAGCGAATGTGAAAGCGGGCGATGAACCCGCCGCCGATGATCCCGATGCCGAGGAATTTTTTATTTCTCATACTTATCCTCCGACCTGTTAATCCCCCTTAATTGTGTAAGGGGGCAGGGGGTTTAATATCATTAAGATAAAGTCTTTCTTCATGCTTTTCTTTAATCCCCGAATTTTCGGAGACACGCTTTAGGACTCTTAATTTTTGACATTAATCCCCCCTTCCCCCCTTGGAAATCAAGGGGGGTCAAGAATAGGTTCGCCTCTCCGGATTTGTGGGGTAGGGGGTTTAATATCACGAATTCAAAGTCTTTTTGACCTGACATAGTGATTCGGGACCATGGACCCATTTAATCCTTAAGCCTGTTCCTGTTCTTCTTAGGCGGCCGCAGCCGCTTTTTTTTCCTTGAACAAAGCCACGAAAGCCACCGCGCAGAGGAGCGTCAGGACCGTCGGGACGAGGAATACGTTCCTCCAGTTGGTGATGTCGTCTTTCGTGAAGAGGTCTTTGATCCAGCCCGAGAAGTTGGCCCCTAGAAAATTGCCGAAGCCCAGGATGATGACGGCGATCAGGCTCTGGGCCGAGGCCCGGATGTCGGCCGGCGCGACTGTATCAACGTAGATGTAGGCCGCCGTGAAGAAGAAGACGTAGCAAAAGCCATGGAGCGAGAGCGAAGCGACGACCAGCCAGGCCGGCGTCCCGATGACGAAGATGATGTAGCGGAGCGGCCAGGCCAGCACGCCCAAGGTCATGGTCTTTTTGATGCCGTACTTGGGCAGGATCTTGGGAAGGAGGAGGGCCATGACGAAGATCTCGGCGATCTGGGCGATGGTCATAACTAGGGAAATCGAGGTGCTGCTCACCCCGATCTTGGTCGAGGTCAGGAAGGGCGCGGTGAGAACATAGTAAAACTGCAACTCCGTAGCCACGACGAAAGCGATGATGGTGAAGATCAGGAAGTTCCTGTCCTTGAGCATCTTTAAGGCCTCAAGAAAGGCCCAGGGCTTGGTCCCTTCTTTCTTTGGCGGGGTATGGGGCAGGCTGAAGGATTGGATGCCCATGACGATTGAGAAGATGCCGGCCAGGAAGAGCGTGTCGCCTTTGATCGCAATGCCCGGCGCGGACTTGGCCAGGACTCGCCAGCCGAACAAGGCCCAGCCGGCCGCGATCCAGCCGATCGTTCCCCAGACGCGGATCTTGCCGAAGTCTTTTTCCGAGTCCTTGAGATTGATGAATGCGATGGAATTGGTCAAGGCCAGAGTCGGCGCGTAGACGATGCAGTAGACCAGCATGACCCAAACCATGGCCGAGTAGCTCGTCACAGCCGCGCCGAGGAGCAGAATTGCCCCGCCAATGAGCTGCATGGCGGCGATGACTTTCTGCGTCGGGAAATAACGGTCGGCGAGCTGGCCTCCGATCATCGGAGCAATGATCGTGGCGACAGGGAGCAGGCCGTAAATGAAGCCGACCTGCCAGCCCGCAAATCCCAAGGAGTCGCTGAGGTACGCCGACAGCACCGGGGCCCAGGCGCCCCAAACGGCGTATTGCAAAAACATCATGGTGCCGAGTCGGAATTTTGCGCTCATGCCCTTTTTCCTTTTATTCCAGAAGTGAATGTCATGTGAGACGAAAAATATATAAATTCCGCTTCTTTGTCAATCATTCGACAAAAACAGTCTCTTGTGATATTTTTTCAACAGATAAGGAATTGGACATGAGAAAGAACCTCATCGTTTTATGCTTTGCGTTGTTAACTCTCGCCGGGACCTCGGCGCCGGCCGAGACGAGGAATTTTTATTTTCCCAAAGTTCGCATCGATATCCAAATCGCCTTCAACGGAACGTTCACGGTCGATGAATACCGGACCTATGCTTTCCGGGGAAAATTTTCCTGGGCTTCGCTCTGGATCCCGCTCCGCGTCGAGCGGCAGGGCGCGAGCTATGATGTCGCTGTTGAAGACTTCTCCGTTAGAGATGAGCAGGACGCGCCGCTCACGACAGAGATCGGCGAAAAGGAAGGGCGGTTCGAAGCCAAATGGTTTTATTCGGCGCGCAACGAGCAGCGCACCTTCCACATCCATTACAGCGTTCGCGGGGGGATCATCAGCTATCCCCATGTCTCCGAGCTGTACTGGCAGGTGATCGGCAGCGGCTGGGACAGGCCGACGGGAAATGCCGAGATCATGGTCCATCTCCCGGAACCCGTGCCCGAGGAAACCGATCTTCTGGTCTATGGACACGGCCCTCTGTCCGGCTATGCCGAGATCATCGACACCCAGACCGTCCGTTTTTCGGCGACGAACCTCAGGTCCGGCCAATTCTTGGAGATCCGCATTATATGGCCGGCCGGCCTCGTCCGGGGCGTCGCTTCCGACCGCCACACGCGCGAGTCCATTCAAGAGGAAGAGGCGCAGTTCGTTCAGCAGACCATCGAACGGGCCCAGCGGGCCCGCGAGGATGAGGCTCGCCGGGCCCGAACGTTTAAGAAGATCGCGGCTGTCTGGCTTGTCTGGCTATTTCTCGGCCCTTTGATCTGGCTGTCTTTTTACTTGCGCTCTTGGAAGAAGGTCGGGAGGGATTACCGTTTTCCCGATGTCCCGCTCTATATGCATGAGCCGCCTTCGAAGCTGCAGCCCGCCCTCGTGGAGATCCTGATGAAAGAAGGGATCGGGATCACACCGAAATCCTTCACGGCGACGATCTTTGACCTCGCCCGTCGCGGTCACATAGAGATGGAAGACAGGCTCGTTGACAAAAAAGGGATCTTCGGAAGCAAACAGGATTACGAAACGACCATGACCCTCCGAAAAGAATATGCGGATAATTCCTCATTGCTCTCTTATGAGAAGGATGTTTTGGACCTGCTCTTTGAAGAGATCGCCGATCACCCCGTCGGAAAGGGAACCCGGCTGTCGCTGGACGAGCTGAAGAAATATTTCAAACATCATCCCCAGAAATTCCAGAAATGGTATCAGGCCTGGATCAAGGACATCAAAGACGAGTCGAAGAAACGCCAGTTCATCGAGCCGCCCAGCCTCCGGGCGCGAAACATTTTCATCGCGATCACGTTGCCGCTGGCGATCCTGACCGTCAATCCGCTTCTGGGTGTTCTCTCTGCCGTCTTGATTCCCAATTTAAAGCGGCGGGCCATGCCCTGGGCCAATGAATATGAGCGGTGGAAGGCCCTGGACCGGTTCCTGGACGATTTTTCGAACTTCAAGGATATCCCGCCCGAAGCTTACAAACTCTGGGAGCAATACTTGGTCTTCGGCATCTTGTTCGGAATGGCGAAGAAGATCATCAAGATGCTGCCGGTCATTCTTAAGGATGAGCGCTCGGCCGTGCCCGTCTGGTATCATGGGTTCAACAGAGCTGCCTTTCTCAGCTCCGGGAGCTTGGAGCACATGGTCAGCCGCATCGAGGCGATGTCCACGTCCATCCAACAAGCCAGCACCTCTGCGGCCCATTATTCGTCCGGAGGGGGAGGGGGATTCAGCGGCGGAGGAGGCGGGGGCGGAGGCGGTGGAGGCGGCAGCGCCGGGTGATCGGCATGATCGCGAGCTGGCTATTAGGACTTTGCTTATTTTTAAATCTCACCGTTCTCGGTGAAGGAGGGATCGCAATGGACGTCAAAATCACGAGCCCTGCCTTCAAGGAAGGGGAGATGATTCCCAAAAAATACACTTGTGATGGTCCCGATGTTTCGCCTCCTCTGATCTGGAATGCTGGGCCCTCGGGGACAAAGAGTATGGCCCTCGTTTGCGATGACCCTGACGCTCCGCGCGGCACATGGGTTCATTGGGTAATCTTCAATCTCCCGGCCGATCTCGAAGAGCTTCAGGAGAACATTCCAAAGCAGGACGTGCTGAAGAATGGAGCAAAACAGGGACGCAATGATTTCGGCGGCATCGGCTATGGCGGTCCGTGCCCGCCCGCGCTCCATAGATATTTTTTCAAGGTCTATGCCCTGGATGCGATGCTCAACCTCCAGACTGGAGCGACAAAAGCCCAGCTCCTGAAAGCCATGGAAGGGCATATTCTCGGCCAAGGGCAATTAATGGGAACATATATGAGGCAAATGGATTATAGGGGGGGAGTTTAAGGCCAATATTTTAAAGTCTTTATTCAGGCGATATTTAATCGCCCTTAATTGTAATTCTTCGTTCCTTCTGGATAATATAGCTTCGGGAGTTGCGAGGCAGCATCCGTGCCAGCCGCGCTCCTTATATAAATGTGAAGGAGGACAGAAAATGAAGCGGATGATGATGATTCTTATTATCTTGATGGCCTTTTCGATTATTCAGGCTTCGGAGAAGGCGCCGCTCAAGGTCTTCGTCTCCGTGGACATGGAGGGTATTTGGGGCGTTGTCCACAGCGATCAGACATCGGCCGATTCGAGAGATTACAGCTACGCCCGGAAATGGATGGCCGAGGACGTGAACGCCGTCGTCGAAGGTCTCCTCGAAGCCGGGGCGACGGAGGTCGTCGTCAACGACTCCCACGGCAGCATGCGCAATATCCTTCCTCAGGATTTTCATCCGAAGGCCAGCCTGATCAGCGGGTCGCCCAAACCCCTGTCCATGATGCAGGGCATCGACGGGTCTTTTGCGGCCTGCATCTTTGTCGGATACCATGCCAAGGCTGGGACGATGTCCTCCGTTCTTGATCACACGATTTCCGGGAGCGCCATGAAGTCGATAAAGATCAACGGTTTGGAATTGCCCGAGCTCGGGATTAACGGAGCGATCGCCGGATATTTCAAGGTCCCGGTGATCATGCTCAGCGGCGACGCGGAGACATGCAGGCAGGCCAAGACGATCCTGGGAAGCGAAATCGTGACGGCGGACGTCAAAGAGGGCCTGGGGCGTTTCGCGGCCAGGCTTCTTCCCGCGGACGAAGCGAGGCGGCGTTTGAAGGAAGGCGCCAAACAGGCGTTGCTCAAAAGGGACAAAATAGCCCCGTTCAAGCTGAATCCTCCGTTGAATTTTGAATTGGAATTCCAGACGAGCGCGCAGGCTGAGATGCCGGCTCTCCTCCCCCAGGTCAAGAGGACCGGGCCGCGCACAGTCACGTTCACAGCCAATGATTATCTCGAAGGATTCAAGCTGATGCGGGCAATCATCGCCCTCGCCTCGGCAACCTAAGATAATAAATATCATTCAGCCTGTTTTTTGTTTCTGTTTGAACCCGGAGGGCTGATTTTCCGTATATCCCTATGAAACGGATAATATTATTATCAGGAGGCAACTATGGCTGACGAAGAAAAAAAAGAGGAAAAGACAACAGGTCATACCCGGACCGAAGAATTCAAACTGAGCGGCGGGGAAATCCTCAATAAGATCAAAGAACTGATCCACGAGGGCAACATCCGCCGGATCATCCTCAAGGACGAAAACGGGAAGACGTTCCTCGAGATTCCGCTCACGGTCGGCCTCATCGGCGCGGCGCTGGCTCCGGTGCTGGCTGCTGTCGGGGCCATCGCCGCTCTCGTTTCCAAGCTGACGATCGTCGTCGAGAAGATCGACAGGTAAATAACGGGATCAGGCCTAAATATCTAACAAAATAGCGATCCTTTTCTGGATGGGGGATGTGTTAAACGGACAGGTCTGACCCCATTCCATTCCCTGCGGGATCATCTCTCCGCTTTTAATTTCGTTTCCTCTTTGACAGGATCATAGGCGAGGAGGAAGCAAACCGGGCCCTGTCCGTTTCCGATTATCTGGCCCAGCTGGAAGTGAGCACGGCCAGGTTTTCGACCACGGGCTACGGCGAGACCCAGCCGATCGCGACGAAAGACACGGCCGACGGCCGCCAGAAGCACCGCCGCGTGGATATCGCCGTCATGGCCAACGAGAAATTGAAGAAAGCTGCCCGGGACAAAGCCAAGGCTGCCTAACAATCCATCGCGAATGAGGCCGGCGATCTCGATCGGCGTCATCGTAGATTTATTTTGATTTCAGAAGGCTGAAAAGATAAAATCTTCCTTCTTTCCATGAAATTCCGAATGAGGTCAAAGACCATGCGATACCCATCATCCTCTTTCCTCCGCCGAGGGACGTTTATTGTCGCGTTTTTATGTCTTTGTTCGGCCTTCGCCGCGGCCCTCGAAAATCCGGGCATACTCAACTTGATGCCCGTGCCGTCCAAAATAACCGTCACCGAGGGCAAATTCCGAATCACGGAAGATCTCGCTATCGGCGCGATTGGCGAAGCCGGCGCCCGATCCAAAAAGGCGGCGGCGCGTTTCATGGAGAGGCTGGCTGGACGGACGGGCCTCTTTTTCAAGCAGGATTATTTGGCCGAGCTTGGCCCATCCGGGAATTCATCGTTCCTGTTTAAATATGAAACGCCCGGACAGCTCGAACCTTTCGAAGACGAGTCCTACGCCCTCACCGTAAGCCCGGACCGCATCCTTCTCATCGCCAAGACCGACCTCGGCGTTCTCCACGGCTTTGAGACTATCCTTCAGCTCATGGACGCCGACAGCCAGGGCTATTTCATTCCCTGCCTTCAAATCGATGATACGCCCCGATTCGCCTGGCGGGGGCTCCTCATCGATGTCGCCCGCCACTTCATGCCCGTGGATGTCATCAAGAGAAACCTGGACGGGATGGCCGCTGTCAAATTGAACGTCCTCCACTGGCACCTGACCGATGACCAGGGCTTTCGCCTTGAGTGCAAGATTTTTCCGGGCCTGCATCAGTTCGGGTCGGATGGACTTTATTACAACCAGGACCAGGTCCGGGACGTCATCGCCTACGCCGCGGACCGCGGCATCCGGGTCATGCCCGAGTTCGATATCCCGGGCCATTCAACGAGCTGGCTCGTCGCGTATCCCGCTTTGGCCTCCGCTCCGGGCCCGTTCAAGATCGAGCGCAAATGGGGAGTCTTCGACCCTATCTTCAACCCGACGGATGAAAATACGTATCGTTTCTTCGACCTCTTCTTCGAAGAGATGGCCTCGCTCTTTCCGGACAGCTACATCCATATCGGCGGTGACGAAAACAACGGCAAACAGTGGGATGCCAACCTCGAGATCCAGCAGTTCAAAAAGGCCCACAATCTCCTGGACAACCACGCCCTCCAGGCTTATTTCAACGGCCGCATCCAGGCGATCCTGGCCAAATACGGCAAGAAAATGGTCGGTTGGGACGAAATCTTCCAGCCCGATCTGCCGAAAGATATCGTCATTCAGTCCTGGCGGGGAAGACAGGCGCTCATCGACTCGGCACAGCGCGGCTATCAGGGAATTCTCTCCAACGGCTATTATATCGATCTGTGCCAGCCGGCCGTTTATCATTATCTGAATGACCCCATTTCCGATGAAGTCCCTCTGAAAGACGAAGAGAAAAAGCTCATCCTCGGCGGCGAAGCGACGATGTGGTCTGAGTTGGTCACACAGGAGACGATCGACTCCCGCATCTGGCCGCGGACGGCCGCCATCGCCGAGCGGCTCTGGTCCCCGGCCAGCGTCCGGGATGTGGACGACATGTACCGCCGATTGGACGCCATCGCGGTCCGCCTCGAAGAGCTGGGGTTGACCCATTTCAAGAACCAGGAGATGATGCTCAGGCGCCTCGCCGGGAGCGCGGATATCGGTCCGCTGAGAACGTTCCTCGAAGTGATCGAGCCTCTGAAACAATACAAGCGCCACGACCAGGGCCTGACCTATACCGAGCTTTCTCCGCTCGCGCGGATCGTGGATGCGGCCTTGCCGGAATCGAAAGCAGCGCGCCTCTTCCGGAAGATGACGGATGAATTCCTCCGGACGAATGACCGGAAGATCGCCGACGCGCTGAAGACCCAGCTCCAGCGGTGGAGGGCCAATCATCAGCTCCTGAAACCGTTGATCAAAAGTTCTCCCGTTCTCAGCGAGATCGAGCCTCTGTCCCAGGACCTGTATACCGTCGCCGACATCGGAATTCAGGCCCTCGATGCCATCCTGGCCAAGACGGCCGGAGACCGAGCCTGGGTGGATGAAAGCCGGGCTGCTTGCGAGCTGGCCAAAAAGTCCAAAGGCCACGCGGAGCTGGCCTTGATTCCTGCCGTGGAGAAACTCGTCCAGGCCACGCTTTCAAGATAAGAACGGGCAAGGCGAACGTCTTTCTCAGGGAAGAAGTCATAATTTCCCATTCCCACCTCGGAAAAAGGAAGAAGGCGGATTTGAGGAGGAGCCATTAAAAGACAGGAATCATTCTTATCGAGGATAATTCTTGGTTTCGTCGTGGCCGCCACGGGCGTGGGCGCCGGCGACCTCATCACGGGGAGCCTGGCCGGCTCGAACGTCGGCGTCATTTTGATCTGGGCGGCCCTGGCCGGCGCGCTCATCAAATTTTTTCTGAACGAGGGAGTCGCCCGCTGGCAGATGGCCACGGGCACGACCATCCTCGAAGGATGGATCGGCCGCTTGGGCCGCTGGATCCAGTGGATTTTCATCGTCTATTTTCTGATCTGGTCCTATTCCGTTGGCGGAGCCCTGATCAATGCCTGCGGCGTGGCCGGAGTGGGCCTTTTTCCCATCGGTGACCCGCAGACATCGAAGATCTTCTGGGGGATCTTCCATTCGCTCCTCGGTTTCATCCTCGTCTGGTTCGGCGGATTCAAGATCTTTCAGTATGCCATGTCTTTTTTAACAGCCGCCATGTTCGTGACCGTGTTGAGCACGGTCTTCCTCATTTCGCCCGATTGGGCGGCGATCGGGAAAACTCTAGTCTCCCCGTCTCTGCCCCCGCATTCAACGGCCTGGCTGCTGGGCATACTCGGCGGTATCGGTGGTACGGTGACCCTGCTATCCTACAGCTATTGGATCCGGGAGAAGAGGAGGTCCGGAAAACAAGGAATGAAGGACTGTCGTCTTGACCTCGGTGTTGGCTATGGGCTGACCGCGTTTTTCGGCGCTTCTATGGTCATCATCGGCTCGAGAGTCACGATCGAAGGCCAGGGAGCAACGGTCGCTCTCGTTCTGGCCGACCAGCTTGCCCGCGTCCTCGGGCCGGCCGGGAAGTGGATCTTTCTTTGGGGATTTTGGGGAGCAGTTTTTTCAAGCCTTCTGGGTGTCTGGCAAGGCGTGCCCTATTTGTTCGCTGATTTTCTCAGGATCCGGCGCGGAGACGACGTTTTCCTCCAGCCCGATGCGGACATATCTAAAACCAAAGCTTATAAAGGTTATCTCATCGTTTTGACCTTTTTTCCGATGCTGACGCTTTGGCTTAAAGTCCAGCAAGTTCAGCTCGTCTATGCCGTTCTGGGCTCTCTCTTCATGCCGCTCCTCGCCTTGACCTTGATCCTATTGAACAATCGGCAAAAATGGGTCGGCCGGGAATTCAAATACGGTGTTTGGATGAATCTCATCTTGGGCGCAACGCTGGCCTTATTTACCTACATCGGGATCGCGGAGATCATGGATACGATTTCCGGGCTATGAAAATTGGCGGCAAAGACGAAAAACGAGGATATGCCTAAAATTTCTAGATACGCTGTTTGTGTCGGGATTTGATAAAGCATGAAAGATGACCTAATATCAACGTATTAATTAAGATGACATCCCCGTTCGGGCGGCGCTTAGGCCGCCCGCAGCCCCCCCCGGGCCCCGGGGAACCAGTCCCGTCGGTTCCCCCCCCGTCGGAAAAGCCGACGGGTCCCCCCTCCGCTACGGGGGCTTGAGGGCGGCCTAAGTGCCGCCCATACATTGTCACTTTATTTATTGCGTTTGCATTAGATTGAGCGGGAATGAAGATTTTCATTTATAATATTACCCCCCTAGTCAATTAGGGGGGATTAAACAGTATGGAGGAAGGGAATGAAAAAACATCTTGCTTCAGTTCGTGTCTTTGTTCTCCTTATCGGTGTCGTCTTCGTCGGATTCTCGCTGGCCGCCGAAAAGCCCTCTAAGCTGCTCGAGACCGAAACGTATTTTGAGATGGAATCCGTGGGCGCTCCCCAGATCGCGCCGGATGGCAAATTCATCATATTCACGCGAGGCTGGGTGGATAAGATCAATGATCAATCGCGGTCGAACGTCTGGATCACGGACATCGACGGCAAGCGGATCCGGGAACTGACGCATGGCAACTGGCGCGACTATTCGCCGGTCTGGTCGCCCGACGGCAAGAAGATCGCCTTCCTGTCGGAGAGGGACCAGACGACGCAGATCCATGTCATGTGGCTGGACACGGGCGATGTGGCCCAGCTCACGCACATCGAGCGGGCGCCGGGCGGCCTCGTTTGGTCACCGGATGGCAAGTGGCTTGCCTATACGGCATTCGTCCCGGATGAGAAGCCGATCCTGAACGTAAAGTTGCCGAAGCGGCCCGAGGGCGCCAAGTGGGCCGCTCCTGCCGTGCTCGTGGACCGGTTAGCGTGGCGCTCCGACGGCCGGGGGCCGCTGCCCAAAGGCTATACGCATATTTATGTCATCGACGCGGAGCTGGGAGGGACGCCTCGTCCGATCACGTCGGGCGATTACAATCACAATGATCCGCAGTGGTCAGCCGACGGCAAGACCCTCTTTTTCAGCGCCATCCGCAAGCCCGACGCCGAATACACTTGGGGTGACTCAGAGATCTACGCGGTGGACCTGAAGACGCTCGAAGTCAAAGCCCTCACCGATAGAAAAGGACCGGATGGAAGCCCGCGCGTGTCTCCGGACGGCAAATGGATCGCTTATTCCGGATTTGACGATAAGAACTACACAAGCCATCTTTCAAGCGTATCTGTGATGGATTCCAATGGCGGGTCCAAGAAACTCCTCGCCGGGAATCTGCCCAGTTCGCCAGGGAACGTCATCTGGGCAGCCGACAATTCCGGCCTTTATTATCAGATGGAGGAAAGGGGAGAGAATAATTTGTATTTTATCTCTCTCGCGGGCGCGGTCAAAAAAGTGACAAAGGGCGCGCACGTCCTTTCGGGAGTCTCCATCGCTAAAAACGGCCAGGCCGCGGCAACGATCTCAACGCCGTATCGTCCCGGCTATCTTGTCACCTTCAACCTGCTCAAGCCCGAGGCCGCAAAAGAGCTCGTCGATGTCAACGCCGACGTTTTGGCCGAGGTCAAGCTCGGTGAGATCGAAGAGTTAAAATTCAATGCGCCCGATGGCCTCGGCCTTCAGGGATGGCTGATCAGGCCGGCCGAATTCGATCCGGCCAAGAAATATCCCATGCTTCTCTATATCCATGGCGGCCCCTGGTCGATGTATTCAGTCGCTTTCAACTGGGATTGGCAAAACTTTTCTGCAAACGGCTATGCCGTCCTGTTCATGAACCCACGCGGGAGCACGGGCTACGGCCAGGATTTCGTCAACGGCATCCAATTCTCCTATCCGGGGAAAGACTATGACGACCTCATGGCTGGGGTGGATGCGGCCTTGGCCAAAGGCTTTATCGACAAGAACAATTTATTCGTCTGCGGCGGGAGCGGCGGCGGAGTTCTCACGGCCTGGATCGTGGGGCATACGAACCGGTTCCGGGCCGCGGTTTCGATGCGGCCGGTCATCAATTGGCATTCTTTCGTCGGGATCACGGATGGGCCAAGCTGGTATAGGCAGTTCAGAAAATATCCGTGGGAAGATCCAGTGGAATACGCCCTCCGCTCGCCGCTGAATTACGTCGCCAACGTGACGACGCCGACCATGGTCATGACCGGAGAAGCCGACCTGCGGACGCCGATCGCCCAGAGCGAGGAATTCTACCGGGCCCTGAAAATACTCAAAAAGGAGACGCTCCTCGTCCGGATGCCCGAGGAATATCACGGCTGGCGCCGGCCTTCACACAGGCTCCTGCAGCAGGCATACCTCATGGCCTGGTTTGAGAAATACAGGGTGAAAAAATAACAAGAAAGCTTCGGAAGGGGACTGGCGGACACCCCATTTTTTGGGCGGTGATGAACTCGCTTCAAGACGCGCTCAGACATCATCACCGGCGGAGCAACTTCCCCTTTCCAAGGATTTTTTCTCTTTGAAGGGATAGAAAGGAGGCCAGGAAATGCTGACAAAATACGTTGCGAGCAAGAACAAGATCATACTGTTGATAATTATTCTTACCATCGGAGCAGGATCGATGTATCCTCAACGCACGGAAAAGCCCATACTCCACGGCAGGCACTGGGTGGCGATCACGGGAAAACCCATGGCCGCCACGGCCGGGGCGCAGATGTTCCTCAAAGGCGGAAACGCTGTGGACGCGGCCTGCGCTATGCTCGGCGCGGTCTGCACGATGTGGGACGTCCTGAGCTGGGGAGGGGAGACGCAGGCCCTCATCTATGATCCCAGGATAAAAAAGGTCATCGCCATCAACGGCCTCGGTGTCGCTCCGACGGGTGCCACCCCGGAATTCTACAAATCCAAGGGCTTCAAATATCCTCCTCCTACCGGACCGCTCTCGGCCGTGACGCCTGGAACGCCCGGCGGGTTGATCACGATGCTTGCCGAATGCGGGACCCTAAGTCTCAAGGATGTCCTTGCTCCGGCGATCGAGATGGCTGAAGGCTATCCGATGGAGCAGGACACGTCAAATCGGATCGAGAAGGACAAGGACACGATCAAGCAATGGCCTTATTCAAGAAAGATCATGCTTCCTCATCTCGGCGAAAAACATGAGGGCCCGCTTGCCGGAGAAGTCTTTCGCCAGCCTGAGCTGCTGATTACGCTCAGAAAGCTCGTTCAGGCTGAACAAGACGCGCTGGCCAAGGGGAAGAGCCGCAAAGAAGCGCTCTATGCGGCCTACGACCGTTTTTATAAAGGCGACATCGCCCAGGAGTTCGTCCGCGGCTCAAAGGAACAGGGCGGCCTGATCACCATGGAGGACCTGGCCAAATGGAAGGTTTATATGGAAGAACCGGTGATGGCCACTTATAAAGGAATCGATGTCTATAAACTGAACTCCTGGGTCCAGGGACCAGTGATGCTCCAGGCGCTGAATATGCTTGAGACACTCGACCTTAAAGCCATGGGCTTTAACAGCGCGAAATACATCCATACGCTCTATCAGGTCATGAACCTGGCGTTCGCCGACCGCGATTTCTATTATGGCGATCCGTATTTCCCGCCCGAGGAGCCGATGAAAGGCCTGCTTTCAAAAGACTACGCAAAAGAGCGGCTGAAGCTCATCAACGGGGATAGAAATGATCCCAACTTCAAGCCCGGCGATCCGTATCCCTATGAGGGCAAGAAGAATCCCTTCCTTAAGTATCTGGAGGAATGGCCTCCCATCGGAGAAAAGAAGGAGGCCGACCCGGATAGCTTCTGGGCCGGGACAACATCGATCCAGGCCGCCGACGAGCAGGGGTGGGTCGTGTCTGTAACGCCGAGCGGCGCCTGGGTGCCGGCCGTCATCGCCGGGAATACGGGTGTCGGCATGAGCCAGAGAGCGCAGAGCTTTGTCCTGGATGAAGCCGAAAATCCGTACAATGTCATCACGCCGGGAAAAAGGCCGCGCGCAACCTTGACTCCGGGGCTGGCCATGAAAGACGGGAAACCGTACCTATCGTTTGCCGTGCAGGGCGGCGACACCCAGGACCAGAACCTGCTTCAATTCTTCCTGGATATCGTGGAATTCGGGATGAACGTTCAGGAAGCCTGCGAAGCGCCGAACATCACAAGCTACCAGATGCGCAATTCTTTCGACCCCCACGATACGATTCCCGGCAAGATCGATCTTCAGGAGAAGGTTCCGGCCGGGGTGCGGGATAAGCTCAAAACCATGGGCTACAAGCTCGAGGTTAAAAAATATACGTCCGGCCCGATCAACGCCATTTTCTTCGACTGGAAGCACGGCACGTTCTGGGGCGGCTCGAGCAACTACGGCGACGATTATGGAGTCGTGTGGTGAAAGAAACAACGGCTCCTGTTGCCGCTCGTGAAGTGAGCGAATAAAGCGGTCAAAGAAAATCAGGCCACGAATTGTCTAAAGAACTTGAAGACAGTAGTGTAAATCAATGTCTGTTCAAAATGTCATCTGTCCTCACCCCTGTCCTCAAATGGGGACAGGAGCTGGTTGTATTTTCATGATGTTCAGAGGGACCGAATTGGCATATTTTTTGTATAATAGTCGTGTGAGAGAGAAAGAAAATTGTATTCTGGGATTAAGTTGACAAATCCGATAGGAATACATATATTTAGTTCAGAGGCCGACAGGATCACCCCCCGGCCCGAGAAAGGAGGCCTGACCATGGGTAAGAGGCTTTTTCATAGATCAGCAAGAAGATCCGTTTTCTTCTGGCTCCTTGCCGTCATCGGCTTGAGCCTTACGCTCCAACCGGCCTTCGGCCAGTATTTCGGCCGGAACAAGGTCCAGTATGAGAAGTTCGACTATCAAGTCTTAAAAACGGCTCATTTCGACATCTATTTCTATCCCGAAGAAGAAGCCGCAGTCAAAATGGCGGCGCGGCTGGCCGAGCGCTGGTATACGCGTTATTCCCGGCTCCTTAACCACGACCTCCGCAGCCGGCAGGCTTTGATCATGTACGCCAGCCATCCCCAGTTCGAGCAGACGACTGTCATCTCCGATGTCTTGGGCGAAGGGACGGGAGGCATCACGGAGTCCAATAAACGCCGGATCATCCTTCCGTTCGGAGGAACGCTCGAGGATACTGACCATGTCATCGGTCACGAGCTCGTCCATGCCTTTCAGTACGATATGGCCGGCTTGGGGAACCGGAACGCCCAGCAGCAGGGTGCGAGCGGCCTTGAGCGCGCTCCTCTGTGGTTCATCGAGGGGCTTTCCGAGTACCTTTCGCTCGGCCCCATTGATCCGCACACGGCGATGTGGATGCGGGACATGATCAAGAAAAAGAAGATGCCGACGATCAAGGACCTGCGGAATTCCTACAAGTATTTCCCTTATCGTTACGGTCAGGCGGTCTGGGCGTATATCGGCGGGAAATATGGAGATCTCGTCGTCGCCAAGCTGATGAAGGACGTCGTCCGCGGCGTCGATTACGATAAGGCCTTGGAAAAGACGCTGGGGACGACCCTGGACAAGCTTTCCAAGGACTGGCAGGAATCGCTGAAAAAAGACTACGATCCTGTCTTTCAAATAACCCAGCTTCCCACGGCCACGGGGAAGCTTCTTGTCAAGGGATCGGAACAGGACCCGTATAATCTCGCGCCCGCGCTGAGCCCGGACGGGAAGAAGCTCGTTTTCATTTCGTCCAGGGAGCTGTTCTCCATGGAAATGTTCATGAGCGACGCCAAGACCGGGAAGGTGACCAAAAAGCTTACCCAGACGGCTGTCGACTCTCATTTCCAAAGCATCCAGTTCATCAACTCTGCCGGCTCGTGGGACAGCGATGGAAAACGCTTTGTCTTCGGCGCTGTGAGCGAAGGCAAGCCGGTCCTTGCCTTCCTGGACGACGAAGGCCGCAAGATCATGGATGAGATCAGGTTTCCCGCGTTGGGCGAGATCCTCAACCCC
>Ga0315279_10001870_pt1 | contig 33454 bp, 38 predicted proteins | sample YL17G06_20_MG_FD_203694 | JGI IMG/M metagenome (GOLD analysis project Ga0315279, IMG submission 203694) | Sediment microbial communities from Yellowstone Lake, YNP, Wyoming, USA - YL17G06_20 | ecosystem: Environmental > Aquatic > Freshwater > Lake > Sediment | place: USA: Wyoming | collected...
AATATTCGGTTTAGCACCTGGCATCCTCCAGTAAGCAGAGAGGTTAAAACGGTCTGGGAGCCAATGCTTGATGAGATGAAAAAGCGAAGCGGTAGCAAAATCACATCGACCCTGTTCTCGGGTGGGGCATTGGGCAAAGGGCCAGAGCATTTTGATATCGTGGCGAAAGGGCTATCTGACATGGGTTATTTTACAGCAACCTGGACACCGGGGCGCTTTCCTCTTTCCGATGTCCTTTCACTGGCGGTTTGGGTGGATGGTAAAGATCTCGGTACGGATATTGGCAATGCGATGTATGAGCGTATCCTTCATCGAGAATTCAAAGATGTGAAGATGATCGAGTTAAACGGATGTATCCAATCTTTCCTGTGGACGAAAAAACCGGTACGTTCATTAGCTGATACAAAAGGATTAAAGGTTAGGACACCGGGTGGTCAGCAGACTCGTTATATTAAGTCATTAGGAGCAGAGCCTGTTTTCATGCCCCTTGGAGATGTGTATCTGGCTGTGGAGACTGGGACTATAGATGGGGTTGTAACTTGCCCGCCATTATTTCTTGCTTACAAACTTCACGAAGCGGCAAAACATGGAGTGATTACGACATTTGGCTGTGTTACGGAAGGGGTGGTAATGAACCTTGAAAGTTGGAAAAAGTTACCTGAGGATCAAAGACATATTGTAGAAGCTGTAGGGCGAAATCCCTTTCGAACCACTGGAGGGTTGACCAGGGAAGTTTACAAGGCCATGATGAAGGAGATCGCTGACAAAGGTGTAACCCTTTATACTCAGCCACCCGAGGAGGCAGAGAAATGGTTTGAGCGATTTAAAGAGGAGACACGGAAATGGGTAGCGGAATTAGAGGGAAAGGGTTTACCGGGAAAGGAGGTGGTGAGGACGTTCAATGAAGAATGTGAAAAGAGGGGGGTTAAGTGTGTTGCCTTCCCCCCTGAATGGGCATAAATATGTCATAAACGCCTTCTGAAAGATGAGACTCAGAATCCAATCCCAAAGAAGAAGGTGAAGAATGGATAGGATGAGGATTAAAACATTTCTGATTGGTACCTTGCTAACTCTTTTCATCCCCCTTTTGGGTTCTTCCTCAAGTTTAGGGAACGAAACCACTGTGACGCTGATCTATACTTCGAACACTTTAGGAGAAGTTGAACCCTGCGGCACTTGTCCTGAAACGGGAGATAATGGAGGCCTGGCGAGAAGGTCCTTTTACATCAATACGGTCAGAAAAGAGGCCAAAAACCTTCTTATCCTCGATGGAGGAGATACGTTGGTGCTCAGTTTTTTCGATAGAGAGAGCGAGAGGGAAAAGGCGAGGAGGAGAGCAGGGGTGGTTCTGAAGATTTACGAAAGGATAGGATATGACGCTTTAAATATCGGGGATACCGATCTCGGATTAGGAGTGGAATATCTGAAGACCCTTCAAATAAAATCGAAGATCCCTTTTCTCTCTGCAAATCTGAAAGAAAAGAAGACGGGAAGGCCCATTTTTAAATCCCACCTGGTTAAGGAAGTAGATGGGATGAGAATAGGGATCATCGGTCTCCTGACTCCCGATATTCACCCCTTTATTCAGAAGGAATTAAAGAGCTATTTTATTGAAGACCCAATCAAAGCCTCGCTGGAAACAATCAATCGTTATTTGGCCGACTGCGACCACATCATCGCTCTTGCCCATCTCACCCCCATAGAGATTCAAACCTTTTCCAAAAGGATTCCCAAAATATCCATTATCATCGGAGGAAATGATCGCTCTTTCATTTTTCCTAAGCAGTTCGATCATTCCATCTATGCTCAGACAGATGCCTATGGAGCCCATGTTGGAAGGATGAATTTAAAGCTCATCAAGGGATCTAACGAATTTGTGAATGTCTTGCCAATAACAATGATCCAAAAAAACATTAAAGAGGTCCAGAAGAAGATGGAGGAGCCTAAATATGCCAAAGAAATAGAAAAACTCCAAGAGATGCAGAAACAATTTTATGAACAGTTGAAGAAAATGCCAAATACAGAGGGCAAAAATACTTTTGAGAACCATCTCCCCCTGATGCACCCCGGAATGGAATCTGATAAAGAAATTGAGAAGCTGATTGACTCATCGAGGGATCAACTTAAAAGACCGATCCCTTGGTGAACTTGATCTTGGGTGCTGCAGAACAGATAGACGAGAGAGATTTTATTAACAGTCTCATAATAATAACGGCATTGATTTGTAAAATCCCTTCTAATCTCCCTTTGCCTACCTTCGGTAGGGAAAACATACTAAAGGGAGGAATTACCCCCCTTTGACAAAGAGGGGCGAGGGGAGATTTTCTCATGACTACGTTAATTTAATTTTGAGACCTTTTATATGAAGCTGAAACCAGAATTAAGTGCCCACGTGGACGAGGAAGGACGATTAGTCTTTCCACCAGAGGTGATATCTCTCTTTGGGTTAAGACCTGGTGTTCAGGTTCGACTTGAGGAAGGCGCGAACGGCTTACATTTACGCCGGCCTGTGAATCACTTGGCAAAAGTCTACATTGAGCCAACTAATCGTTGCAACCTGCAATGCCGTACCTGTATGCGAAATGTTTGGGATGAACCATTAGGCCAGATGAGCAGCGAGACGTTCTTGAGGATCGTCGAGGGACTGGAAGTCTTTTCTCCTCCACCGAGCATCTTTTTTGGTGGCTTTGGTGAACCATTGGCTCACCCGGACATTATTGAGATGGTGGCTCAAGCCAAAACCCTCGGTGGATCTATCGAACTGATTACCAACGGCACTCTTCTTACAAAAGACATGTCAAGACAATTGATCGAAGCAGGCCTCAATGGATTGTGGGTTTCGGTGGATGGAGCAACACCAGAAAGTTATGCCGATGTCCGCTTAGGTGCCACTCTACCCGAGGTGCTGGCCAATCTCAAGCACTTTCGGAATATTCGAACGGAAAAACATCTTCTTACTCCCGAGATCGGGATCGTGTTTGTGGCAATGAAGCGAAATATTACCGATCTGCCCTCCGTGCTCCGGATAGGAAGTCAATTGGATGTGACACGCGTTCTGGTTACCAATGTTATTCCATACAACGAAGAATTGAAAAACGAGATTTTGTACTCCCAAGCGATAACAGACATTCTTTACCAACCTCCTCTTCGGGTGCCTCATGTGACGTTACCAAAAATAGACGTATATCAAATCGTGCGGGACCAACTTTATCGGGCTCTCCGAAATGGGGGACAGAGTGTGAGCATCGGTGGAGCCATCTTAGGAGAAGCAAGCGATCGCTGCCCATTTATCGAAAATGGGGTGACGGCGATCAATTGGGAAGGAAACCTCAGCCCCTGTCTTCCACTGATGCACAGCTATGTCAGCTTTCTGGATGAGCGGAAACGAGTTTCGAGGCGTTATGTTATCGGAAACATCGCTGAACGGACCTTACCTAACCTGTGGAACACAACGGAATATGTGAACTTGCGAGAACGCGTGCAGGCCTTTAACTTTTCTCATTGCGTTTTTTGCGCCGGATGTGAGCTTTCATGGGCGAATGAGAAGGATTGCCGGGGTAACACTTTCCCCACCTGTGGAGGTTGCTTGTGGGCGCAAGGGGTTATTCAATGTCCATAAGTGACTTTGTCAACGGGAAATCAGATGTACGTTGACGACAGAATAGGAGGGAATGAAATGTCCTCAAAAGTGATGATTTTCGGCACGGTGAGTTGACCCTATACAAATAAGGCTCGGGAAGCCTATGGGGACAAGGCGGTCTTCTTCGACGTAGGGGCAGACCTTAAAAAACTCGATGAGATGTTGAGTCTTTCCGGTGGCCGTCGACAGGTGCCCGTTATTGTTGACGGAGATAAAGTGACGGTCGGTTTTGGAGGGGCCTGAGGGGTGTGATTTGCCGGTAGTCTACCGGTCCGATTAGCGAAGTTCAAAAACGGGAAGAGAGGTCTGAATTTTTCTTGAATTTTTTCCTTGACAAATAAAACTGTTCCATGTATATATCTGCATATACGGATTTAAACATAGAGGAGCCAGACAACATGGAACAATTGGTTCAATTTTTTAAGGCCCTTTCAGATGAGACGAGGCTTAGGATCATGATGCTACTTACCCAAGGTGATCTTTGCGTTTGCGACCTGATGTTCGTCCTGGACGAACCCCAGTCCAAGGTATCAAGACATCTTGCCTACTTGAAGCACTCTGGCTTGACGAACAGCAGACGGGCAGGGGTATGGATGCACTATTGGCTGAAGGAACCAGTTGATAACGTCTACAGGGCTCAGCTCGATTTTTTGAAAGGACAATTGTCTCATCTCCCCCAATTCCGCATGGACAGGGAGAAGCTGTTGGAACTGAAAAAGCAGGGGGGCTGCAAAGCCATGATGAAATTTAAGGCTGCCCGTTGGTCAAAGGGTCACCCTGCGAGAACGAAGCATGCCCCTCTCTCATGATGGGAATAAACCCCGTTAGAAATTCCAGTCGTTGCGACTCGAAACCGAGCGATACATTATTTCTAACGGGGTAAATAGAATAAGGAGGATATAGGAAATGGCTGGAGAACAGGTCATTAGAAAACTCTCTTTCTTAGATCGGTTTCTGACGTTGTGGATCTTCCTTGCGATGTTCGTCGGAGTGGGTTGGGGATATGTTTTCCCTGGAGTGGTCAACTTCTGGGATAAATTCCAGGTTGGGACGACCAATATTCCTATTGCCATCGGTCTCATTCTGATGATGTACCCACCGTTGGCTAAAGTGAGATATGAGGAACTCGGCGGAGTCTTTCGAAATTATAAAGTCCTTGGCATTTCTCTCATTCAGAACTGGGTCATTGGTCCAATCCTCATGTTCATTCTGGCCGTCCTCCTCTTAGGGGGGTATCCCGACTACATGGTGGGTCTCATCATGATCGGTCTGGCCCGTTGCATTGCCATGGTCATTGTATGGAATGATCTGGCCTCAGGGGACCGGGAGTATTGTGCGGGGCTTGTGGCCTTCAATTCGATTTTCCAGGTTCTTTTCTTCTCGATTTACGCTTACATCTTTATCACGGTCCTCCCTCCGATGCTCGGTTTGAAAGGGGTCGTTGTCAATATCACCATCGGCCAAATTGCTGAGAGTGTTTTCATTTATCTCGGGATTCCTTTTATTGCCGGCGTTCTTTCCAGGCTGATCGGCCTAAAAACGCTGGGGCGGGAATGGTACGAGGAAAAATTCGTCCCGAAAATCAGTCCGATCACGCTGATTGCCCTTCTTTTTACCATCCTGGTCATGTTCTCCCTCAAAGGGGAATACATTGTTCGGTTACCGCTCGACGTGGTCCGCGTGGCGATTCCATTGTGTATCTATTTCGTGGCCATGTTCTTTGTCTCTTTTTATCTCTCGATGAAGGTGGGGGCAACATATGAACAATCCACAACTTTGAGCTTTACGGCCGCATCAAACAATTTCGAACTGGCCATCGCCGTAGCCGTTGCGGTGTTTGGAATCAATTCAGGCCAAGCCTTCGCAGCAGTCATTGGCCCCCTGGTGGAAGTTCCTGTTTTAATCAGTCTCGTGAATGTGGCCTTGTGGTTGAAGCGGAAGTATTTCCCTTACGCTATTGAGACGCCTACAGGGGTCTGTCATGTGGCTTGTGAGCCATGAAGGAAAGGAGGATGGGGGCAGGATGATGTTAACCTGAAAAGGTACCCGGTCGCGTGAGAGGATTGAACCGAGTGTAGCGAGTTATTTTTAAAGAGAGGAGGTGATGGAGTATGGCGAAAACATCAAGTAAGAAACCGAAGGCAAAGAAAACCGAGTTCAGTTTGTTAGCTCCTTCCGCACACAGTGTATTCTTAGCCGGAGATCTTAATCAATGGGATCTCTCTTCACACCCTTTGAAGCGTGATAAGAATGGGATGTGGAAGATATCGCTGAATCTCAATCCAGGACAATATGGATACCGGTTCTTCGTGGACGGGGAATGGCAGAGTGACCCCAGTTGTTGTGATTTTGTAGACAACCCTTTTGGTACATCAAATTGCTTGAAGATAGTGGGATAGGATCAGAGCATCTAAGGAAAGGTGTTGGAGAGGAGGGAAAAAAAATTTCATTCAATATAACTGTTTATGCAGATATAAACATATTACGTAAACCCCGTTAGAAAGGGTGGGGCTTTGATCCCGGCCTCAATGAAGGAGGTAATGCTTTCTATATATACCATCCCCAGCATAAATGATAGGGGTTTCTAACGGGGTAAATGGCAAAGAATTTCGTCAAGAAGAAAGGAGGTGCTTTATATGGACTTCAAAGCGAAGATCGAAGGGTTTACAACGCACCAGGTGATCTCTCTTATTCTCGAAATGCTTAACAGAATTTCCGACGAAAACCTGATTCGGCTGACCTTTCTTGGGGAGAAGCTCACTTCAGATGAGGAGGTCCTTTCTGGCATTGCCGGGGTACGCCGTCTTCTCCAGGATCCCAAACATCCTGCCAAGCATCTTTTTAGGCGTGTCCTCAACTACATACCTGCTCAAAACAATCGATCCCTCTTTGAAACCCTCTTTTACAGGGCCTGGTTTCTTGGTGGAAAGAAACGTGAACAATTTGAAGCTGAACATGGGTTCTGGCCTCCTTTTGTAATGATCCTTTCACCGACGCTTCACTGTAACCTCCGCTGCAAAGGATGCTACACCCTGGGATATGGGACCAAACCCAAGCTTCCCTATGATTTGGTCAAAAGGGTCCTCGGAGAGTGTCAGGAGATGGGAATTCATTTTATTACAGTCCTTGGTGGAGAGCCTTTTGTCTATCCGAATCTCTTTCAGATGATAGAGGAGCATCCGCAGATCTTCTTCCAGGTCTATACGAACGGCACCCTAATGAGTAAAGAAAAGGCAAGAAGACTTTCTGAACTCGGGAATGCCATGGTTGTGATCAGCATCGAGGGTTACGAGGAGGAAACCGACCGCTGGCGAGGAAAAGGGGTTTACAGAAAGATTATGAATGCCTTTGATGACCTCAGAGAGGCCAGGGTTCTCATAGGAACATCGGCAACCGTGACAAAGGAAAATGTGGAAGTGGTGGCTTCAGAGGAATTTGTAGATTTTATGCTTAAAAAGGGAACTTTCGCCCAGATGTACTTCCTGTATATCCCTGTCAATGGGCAGGCAGATTTCTCCCTGATGGTCACTCCTGAGCAGCGTAATCACCTTCGAAAACAGGTCATGTATTTCCGTGAGACGAAGCCGATGTTCTTTCTCGATTTCTGGAACGATGGCCCCCATGTCAATGGTTGCATTGCCGGAGGACGCCGCTACTTCCACCTCAATGCCAAAGGAGATGTGGAACCTTGTGTCTACACTCACATTGCGGTCGATAACATTCGGAGCACGACATTGGCTAAAGCTCTCGATAGCCTGTTGTTTCGCTCCATTCGGGCAAGACAGCCCCATAACTCAAATCATCTTCGGCCCTGCATGATTATTGATAATCCGCACGTAATGCGCGAATTGATTGACGAAACCAAACCCTACTTTACCCATCCGGGCGCTGAGGAAATCTATACCAAGAAAAGTCACGAAATGGATGCCTATGCTGATCGTTTTGCTCAGTTTGCTGACCGGGTCTGGCAAAATGAGTATATCAAGGGGCAGGCGAAGCCGAGCATTCAAGAAGCAGAAGAAGGCTTAGCAGAAAGTATCAACAGGTCCCAGCAGGATACGTTCGGAGCTATGATCATGCAGCTAAGCGCCAATAGAGAAAATCCATAGGAAGGGATGGAATGGAGACGAACCGTTGGACCGTGTCTGATTATCTGCAAATTGGATTCGGTGGTTTCCCATTTGGGGGCCTGATGTCCATCGACGTGACCTACCGGTGTAATCTTCACTGCCTCCACTGTTACTTCAGCCGTCAGGATTATACATCCGAACTTTCCGTGGATAAGTGGATTGCACACCTGGAGAAGATGAAATCAAGAGGTAAACCCCTCTACATCTGCGGTTGGCTTGGAGGGGAACCCCTCTTGCGCCCGGATGTGGTTGAAGTAGGGAGGAAATTTTTCAAATCTAACATCATATTTACAAATGGCACGCTGGAACTTCCTTCCTGGAACGACTGTACCTTTGTAGTCTCTGTCCCGGGGACAAAGATTTATTACCAAGAAATTACGGGAGCAGACGGCAAGACCTATGATCTGGTTAAAGAACATGCAAACAGAACCGATCTGGATGTGATCGTCTCTTTCGGTATCACGCATAAGAATGTCTCTTCAATTTTAAGTTTTCTCTTGGAATGGCAAAACGATACAAAGATTCGAGGAGTCTTCTTCGAATTCCATACTCCACGCATGGGAGAGGGTAAGGAGCTCTGGCTCGACTGGCCCGAGCGGGATTATGTCATAGATACACTGCTGGCGCTGAAAAGGACTTATGGGGATTTTATTTACAATACTTTCCAGATACTGGCTCTCATGAGATCTCAACCCCTTCAAAACATTTTATCCGATTGTCCTTTCACCTATGTTGGATTAAGCCTCGACCCCATGGGGCACCCTAAGTATCCATGCACCCTTGGCCCGGAAGCGGATTGTGACCGATGTGGGTGCATCCTCCCGATCTTTTCCTCGATTCTCTACAAAAGAGGATGGCTGATTCGGGCCTTTGTCGAAGGGATCAAAAGAGACTTCCGTGAGAGGCGAAAAAGAGGAGGGAGCCATGTTAAGACAGGTTAATGAATCTCCGGATAAATCCGATGATGGATTGGCCTCTCGGCTTCAAGAGGCCGTGGCCTTAAAAAACGCCGGTTTTTTCCTCACACAGGGATTGCTCTTTATACCCGTTCCTGAATGGGAAGGCTGGAAATATATTAGCCATGAGAGATACGAATCTGTGGATCACTTTGCTCGATGGGAGGTCTTTTTCTATCCGAGGGGTGAGCGTTTTTGGATCTTTTTGCGGATCACCTGGCCCTCGCTCACTCAAATCCTTCTTAGTTTTATCTATCCTGACGACCGAAAACTATTAGAGGAGATTGTACTGCACCGCCGCTTGGCATTGTTGGATCATCCGCTGCTTGAAGGCCGGCCTCATCCACTATCAAGTGGTATTTTAGTGGAGGATATTCCTACAGATCTTCCTGAGGTTTTTGGAATAGGTTTTAGATATGGCAGGAATGCAATCCAGTAGATCAATAACGGAAAAAGAACTGTTCAAGCGCTACGAGGATCTCCTCGAGATTGCCCGTTTGGTGAGCTGGTGCATGAACCGGGATTATCTGATTAAGACTTGCCTTGACCATATCGGTCGAAGATTGGGGAAGCGAGCCCGATGTGTGCTTATGGAGGGTGAGGACCTGAAGCTTCACTGTTGGGTAGGTAAATATGAGTGCCCAATGGAACAATTGCCAGTTTGCAAAGAGAGCATTGTATGGAGAGTTGTTGAAAAGGGAACGCCTGTTAACCTGACCGACCCGAGCCTTGTGGCTGGTTATCGCCATACCTTAAAAAAAGGAATTAAGATTAAAGCCGTTATCCCCTCTGGTATGTAGATTCAATAACCCAGGAAGAAAGAAGAGTCGGGGCCTTAATTGTTGATTCCGGTAAAAAAGGCGTTCCCGTGTCAGATGAAGATTTTGAGTATCTGAAAGTGGTGGGAGAGTTGATCGGAGCGGCCGTAGGTAAAACTGAGTTAACAGAACAACTGATTGAATCCTACAAAAGGAAGGAAATAATGGTCCGGGAAACCGCCCATGCCTTTCGAAACCGGATCACAGCGATCGGAGGTTTCTCTTGTCGCATGGTTCAACTGGCTAAAAATACGGATTTAGCCAAAGAGGCAAGAATGGTCTATGAAGAAGTACAGGCCCTGGAAACGCAGCTTGAACGGTTTGAGAAATATATCGGTATTTGATACTCAAAAAGACTATCTTCGGAGGTGAGTAACCTATGGCAAGATCCTTATTTAGATCGCCCTTAGAAAAAGTGGTCCAGGATCCAAAGCTCACCCAGATTTTGGAAGCGATGAGAAATAGGATACACCGCAATGAGGAGTTTCAAATTGAAAAAGAAAATGTCTGCCACGTGCGGGAAGTTTTTTGTGCCGCCATTGAGGCCGGTGAGAGGGGGTTTTACACTTTTACCCAGGATCTGGCCGACGGAATGTTAGGGTGCAAGGTTTCTCTCTTTTCGGAAGTCTGGGGAAGGTGCATCCATAAAGAGCATGGAGGAATCCAAAAATCCCAGACGAGACTTCCAGGAAGTTTCAGAGACCTAATGGAGGAAGGAGATTCACATCGCTCCTCCCTCCATGCCCCCTTATGCTGGTGCGGGGAAAAAACCTTCAGCATTGCTTCCTTTGTTAAAGGAGTGATAGGAAAGGAAAATCCTTTTGGAATTCATTTGGTTTCTACTCGAATCAAAACATCATCTAACCTCGCCTACAAGGTGGCTGATATCCTCTTCGATATTGATAAGATGTTCAGACGGGATAAGGTATTGAATCAGTACAGCCAGGTCATAAAAGATGTTTACGGAATAAAAGTTATTACAAAAGACTTGGCGACCTTATGGAAGACAATTCAATGGTTTCAGATGCTACCCCTCCATGAACTTCTGGAGACAAAAGATTACATCGGACCGAGGAAGAAGAAGAGCGGATTTGAGGCGTATAAGATTGCGATTCAACGGAACCATCAGGTCTTCGAGGTCCAGTTGCAAACAGATGCCATGCTGGAGCGGGAAAACCTTGGCTTTCGGGAGAACCATCTCACTTACAAAGAGAGACAGATGCGCCTGAGGGCCCAATTGGGCAAACGATATGAAGAAGTCTATAAAGCCCTGGAGATCCTTCTTTGCTCTGAGGGGACCGACTGTCAGGAGCTGGCGTTTGGAAATCGAGAGGCTCCATTGGGCGTTCAATCCGGTTGTTTTTCATAAAGCGAATGATTACCTTTTAAGAGAAAGGAGATAATCGAAATGAAAATTGAAATCTACGACCCGCCTATGTGCTGTTCGTCAGGGGTTTGTGGACCAAGCATTGACCCCGTTCTTGTCAAAATGAATGATGCGGTACTGGCATTGAAAAAGCAGGGCATAGCCGTTGAGCGGTATAACCTTGCCCAGCAAATCAAAGAATTTTCCGCAAATAAAACAATTGCGGATCTGCTTCATGGCAACGGTAAGAAGATCCTGCCAATCACCATCGTAAACGGAAAAGTTTTCAAGACAGGGGAATACCCCCTGTATGAAGATTTATGTAAGGAGTTAGGCATTGAACCCTTGAAAAAAGGAAAACCAATGACATTACAATTCGGCTAATTACAAAACCAGGAGGTGAACCAATGTTAGAAATCACAGATGCGGCAGTAAAGCAGTTTAAGAACATCCTCTCAGAATCGGATGCAACGAACTCCAATATCAGGATCTTTCTCTCCGGAGGCGGATGTTGCGCCTCCTATGGTCTTGATATTACAGAAAACGGAGAGGATGGAGATCTATTAATAGAAAAGGATAGCCTAAAGATCTATGTGGAGCCCACGGCCCATGAGGCCCTTTCTAAAGCGACCCTTGATTACAAGAATGATTTTATGATTAAAGGGATGCCTTCTTGCTGCGGGTAAATGACCGTTCAGGAAAGGAAGGTAAGAAATGACCAGGTACATGTTTTTTTCAGGAAAAGGCGGCGTTGGCAAGACCACAATGGCTTCCGCAACCGCCATTCACTATGCTAACGAAGGTAGAAAGGTATTGATCGTCACAACAGATCCTGCCTCCAATCTCGCAGATGTCTTTGAGCAGGAAATAGGCCACAAGATAACACCGATTGACGGCGTACAAAATCTTTATGCCATGGAGATAGAACCTGATGTGGCTACAAGAGAATATAAAGATAGGATCATAGGCCCTTTTAGGGAGATCATGCCGCAGGATGTGATCGCTACCCTTGAGGAGCAGTTCAGCTCACCTTGCACGACAGAAATTGCCTCGTTCGATAGATTTATAGATTTCATGGAGGCCAATGAATATGAAATCCTCATATTCGATACGGCGCCTACAGGACATACCATACGACTTCTTGAGCTTCCGGTTGACTGGTCAAAACACATAGAGGAGTCGGCAAAGGGGAGCGGACAGACCTGCCTCGGTCCTGTTCAAGCGATACAGGAATCAAAGAATAAATACGACCGCGCAACTGCGCTCTTAAGGGACCCCGAAAGGACAACCTTTGTCTTCGTCATGAGGCCGGAAGAGCTTTCCCTCTATGAGACAGTCCGGGCGATGAAGGAGCTTATGGCAATAGGGATAAGGTCAGGTAAAATTATCATAAACGGAATATTGCCAAAAGAGGTTTGCGACATCGACTTTTTCAAGAAGAAGTATGAGTCGCAACAAAGGATCATCAGAGAGACAGACGAAATTTTCAATGGTTCCAGGCGCTACATGCTTCTAAGAGACGGGGAAGTTAAGGGAATCAATACACTCAAGAGCGTGGCACAGGAACTGTTTAACGGTGCGGGGGTCTCTTTCAATGTAGGTCCTGAAGCGCCCTCTCCGGAGGGCTTCACCTTTGAGAAACCGGATATCCAGCGGCTTTGGTTCCCGCAAGGAGAGCCAAAGGCGATATTCTTTACGGGCAAGGGAGGGGTCGGCAAGACCACTATTTCCTGCATTGCGGCGCTTTATCTATCCAGGCAAGGTTTTAAAACGCTTCTTGTTACAACAGATCCTGCTGCGCATATCGGACAGGTCTTTGATGTAAAGGTGGGGAGTCAACCCGCGAAAATTGCCCAAGATCTTTACGCAGTGATGATCGACCAGGAAGAGGCCTTCAAGGAGTATAAGGAGAAGATACTGAATGAAGCGAAGGGAACATACTCAGATGACATGCTTGCTGCGATGGAAGAGGAGTTGAATTCTCCATGCACAGAGGAGATGGCTGCATTTGATAAATTCGCACAGTTCATTGAAAGCAGGGATTACGATGTGATTGTGTTTGACACGGCCCCAACGGGACACACCTTAAGGCTTCTTGACCTTCCTTTCGATTATGCCAAACAGGTCGAGATGATGATCTCAACGGGTGCAGATACCGATGTTAAAGATGTGACCCAGAGGAGATTCAAAGAAATGATCCGGATGCTGAGAGATAAGAACCACACGGTCTTCAGCCTTGTCCTTTACCCTGAGTCAACGCCGATCATGGAGTCATACCGGGCTATGCTCGATTTGAAGAAGGCAGGAATTGAAACACAAGTTGTGGTCGCAAATATGGTCCTCCCGGAGGAGGTTTGTGTGAATGACTTTTTCAAAAACAGGAGACAGATGCAGATCAAATACCTGAAGGAGATTAAAGAGCGGTTCAACCTCCCTGTGCTTCAGTTTCCGCTGATGGAGGCAGAATTAAAGGGACTTCATCAATTAGGCGTTGCCGTTCAAGAGATATTAAAATTTTGACAATCAGGATTTTACCTGACCGACACTGTCACTGAATTGAAAAGCGAGGGAATGAAATGATGGTAAAGGATCAGAAGAAGTTCTTCGTCGATTTCTATAATTCAGCGCGAAAGAATAAGGTCTTAGAGCCGAAAACAACGCTTATGATTCATCTCGCTTCCGCTATGGCCCTCGGCTGCTATCCTTGAATGGATCACTACCTTGGCGTAGCCAAGGAGGAGGGTCTCACTGATGACGAGATCAGCACTGTTCAAGCGATCGTAATGGCCGTGGCGGCGGGAAAGGTCAACGCCCAGCTCCGGGAGGTGCGTTCAAAGACTGAGAATCAATCGCAACCGGGTATGTGTTCCCCTCAGAAGGATTTGGTATACTAATGGCAATTCCTCCGGGGGAATGCATAATGCTTGTCCTGTCTACCAGGGTCGATAAACAAACAATTGGGGAGGTATAATATGTCGAGAATTAATATGTCACAGTTTGACGTGAAAGGATGAGTGACATGAGGAGACGATTCCGACCGGCCAACAGTTAGTTGGCGCATATTGAGATTTCCTGATGGTATACAGATCCGGGTTAATGGTTTGAACGATATACTGGCCGACCTTTACTCTGAAGGCAGACAGCCGAATAAGGAGACCGCCGAAGAAATCCTTGATAGGCTGGAGAAAAATAATAATTATATCCCGCCCTCCGCCCGACGGGAGTACAAAAGTGTCTTCCTTAAGGAGTACAGGGACTATGTTGCGGGCCGGAAAAATAAGGCCCCGTAAAGAGTGTGTCTCTCGTATTGGCGCGTGTGGGCAATCCCATGGACGGCGGCGTACTTCTGTGTACGTCGCGAGGACAAGGGTGAGAGGAATCCCGCGAAGCGGGTGACAGATGGGCGTTATCCAGCATCACATTAGTACACCAGATAGTTGACTAAATAGCCGGCGACGATAGCTACCAGGAAAACATTCAAGGCAAAAGCAGCCACAAGCTTCTTCTTGAACATTGAACCCAGCAGGATAATCTCCGGATTCAGGCAAGTTGCTTGAGAGAAAATCGACTTTGTTTTAACATGAACCGAATAGGGAACCTTGGGTGCGTGGCTATGACTGCCGTGTGGAGGCTTTTGGATTACAGCTTTGATGATCCTTTCATGAACCTTGCCATGGAAGAGAGTATTTTAAGAAGCAAAGTGGAGGGGGAGAGTCCAGACACCCTCAGACTCTGGCAGCATCCTCGTGTGATCAGCATCGGCTGTTTTCTAAATCCGGAAGACGAAGTTAATGCAGACGCGTGCAAGCAACTCGGTGTAACCATCATCAGAAGGTTGTCGCCTGGCGGGGCCCTCTACATAGACGAAGGGAGCGTTCAGTATAGCCTCACTTTTGACAGGCAGTCCCTGCTTCTTCCGGAAAGCATCGAAGATTCTTACAGCTTCTTAAGCAGAGGGGCCATGGAGGCTTTGAATTCCATGGAGGTCAAAACCGAGTTTCAGCCCATCAATGATTTGGTAGTGGGTAGGAAGAAGATATCGGGTGCTTCTCAAAGCAGAATGTATAATGCGATCCTTCATCATGGTACGATATCCATCAACACCCGTTTAGACATTCTTGAACAGGTCTTAAAACCCTCCGAGCTAAAATTGAAAGCGCAAGGATTCCCGAACCTTAAAGAGAGGATCACCACGTTAAGCCGCGAAACCGGTAGAGATGTACCAATCGATGCCTTCAAGCAGGAGCTCGTTAAAGGCTTTGAAAGGACATTGAACACCAATTTCACAGTCGGGGTCCCGAGCGTGTGGGAAATCAAAACGGCAAAGGAGCTTTACGAAGAGAAATACAAGAAGCTCGAATGGATTTATTCAGAAGGGAAACCACGTTCAGATGTTTTTTCAAATTATAAGGCAGCCAAAGGCTTAATAAGGATTTCACTTTCATTTAGTGGCGATAGAATTGAAGAGTTGAAGATATCAGGCGATTTTATGATCCACCCTGAAAATGCCGTGCAGGAACTGGAACAGGACTTACGGGGGGAACTCCTTATGGAAGAGACGCTGCGGAACAAGATTCAGAGACTTCTTACGATGAAAGGGATTCAGACAGCGGGGGTTTCGGCGGAAGACTTTGCCAGGGCAATTATGTTAGCGTACTTAGGGTCGCAGTCCATATAACGATCCCAAAATGTCCGGGAACTTGTCCGGGTGATGAATAGCCTCCCTGAGATCATTTTCTAAAGGAACTTCAAGGGCAAACTTTACTTCCCCGTTGATGATTACAGCGGGCAAGATGCTGTCCTTTGAAAGGGTGATGATCACCGGAGGCATTGCCTCCAGAGGATGCTGCTCAGCCCCCAACCCTCTCCTCCAAACGACAACCTTCACTTCATCCAAGAGGCTGGAAACAGCCTTATTTACCCTTTCAATAAGCTGACGACATTTTGATGTGGGCGGATTCGCCACATAGAGTGCAACCAGCGTCTCCCCGGTAAGGCTCAAAAATGGAGCCTTCCCCTCAACGTGCCACCTATCCTTGCCGTATTTGGTATCATAAAGCTTCGCAACCAATTTTTGTTCAGCATCTGTTAGACCTTTCCTTTCAAAAGTCGCCTCCAATTTGTTTTCAAATCCTTGTACTACAATGTCAGTAACCTCGTCAGGCAGGATGTTTTTTTTGAGTTCGGCGCTGAGTGTTGTTAGCGCTCTCTTAAATGCCAACTTAAGGTTTTCCACCTCAGTATTAACATAGACTGTTCCCTGAAGAAGCAGCACATCAGAAAGCCAAGCAGGCTGAGCGGTAGCTATTTCCTTGCCTGCGTTGGTATAAATTCCATCGGGTTCTGCTTTAGCCTGAATCCCGAGCCCTCTGAGCCCTGCAGCGAAAAAATCCAATAGAAATTGATACTCTGATAGAAGGGGATGGTATTCCCCTTCAAGGAGCGGCTCCAACACCCTCGAATCTACGGCAATAGAGAAATTCATATTTCCGGCATCACAGAAGAAGCTATTACCGGCTACCGCTTGTGTCCTCAACAATTCAACCTTCTGCTCTCTCACGGATTGTGCTGAAATTTCATGATTGGATCCCGAGTAAAATAGGATTATGGGTTCAGCCGTGCGCCAAAGGTATAACGTATTTGGAGAGAGACCTGCTCTCTTGCATCTAAAAATAGCTTCACTGACCGCCAGGCTCATCTTGGGGTCTGAAGTATCAAAAACCAGAAGTCTCCAACTCTCTTCGCTCTTCACCATAGTATGGGCACCTCCCTCTTAGGCATTCGGTATTCGATTTGCTGAAGATACATGGTTTGAGGTCTGTGGAAGTCCGGATAGGAATCGCAAGTTCACGATTAAAGAATTCCGATGCCACTTTTATGGCCAGATAAGTAGCCATCTTGCAGCAGCGCGGGCCTCCGATTTGAGCGATTTCATCCAGTGTCTTAGAGGCAACCCGCAATGCCAGTGACCTTTCTCTATCCGACAGGTAAGTGGCTCCGGTAATGATACTTGTTATTGCCCCAGCAGCGATGGCGCATCCGCAAACACCCCATGAGCCGCAGATCCCATGGGAGGCCCTTTTCACTCTTTGGGTTGCCTTATTAAACTCAAGTTTGCCAACATGCACTTCACCTGAATTCCTTAAGGCAGTTAAAAGTGAATAGGCTGTAACCAAATGATTTTCTGATCCATGGATCGGTATGGCAGGGTGCTTCATCAACAAAAGGGCAATCTGCATCGGGTCTGTCTCGTTGCTGGCTTCACAAGTCTTCCTGACAAGGTCTTCGGCTGGAGCCAATCTGCATGCCTTACAGACATAATGCCCGTCAGGACAAACGTAATCTGCCTTTTCCCTCTTACTGCAAAATGAGCATTCAGTTTCTCCCTGTGGAGAGAATAAGCGTTTCCCGCAGACAATGCAGAAATACTCCTCTTCAGTTGCATCCATATACAATCATTCCTTTAAAACCGTTGCCCCTGGTGATCCATGCTGGTTTCTCTGCCGGCACTTGAAGAGATCTTCAATTGGTGATATATCCCATCGCGTTCCGTTCCGTCAAGCTTCCCTGCGGCAAAAATTGCAACTGACTCATCATCCCACATATACCCAACGAACCGGCATAATTTTTCATCAAAAGCCATTAATGCATTCCATAAAAAATCCAGTTAAAATGTTAGATACCAGGTGATTGACTTTTGAGCCGCTATGAAAATATTTGAGAAAAGGAGGCACTGCTTCCCATATGAAGAAAGAAAAAGCAAGGATTGTCTTTGTCTGTGTTGAGAATGCACGGAGAAGTCAGATGGCCGAAGCTTTCGGACAGGGGAAAATAGAAGTTTATAGTGCAGGGTCCCGTCCTTCTTCTGCAATCGATCCTTTGGTGATCGAAGTGATGAAGGAGAAGGGATTCGATCTTTCGTCCAAACGGCCCAAGAGTTTGAATGAACTTCCTCCTGTTGAGATGGATTATCTCGTTACGATGGGGTGTGAAGAAACCTGCCCTGCTATCCCTGCGAAAAAGATCATCGCCTGGGAGATTCCAGACCCAAAAGGGAAATCGATTGACGTTTTCCGCGAAGTCAGGGATTTGATCGAAGATAAGGTAAGGGGTCTCTTGAAAGAAATAGAGAGCCAAAAATGATGAACTCAGGAAAGAGATTTATCATTGGGTTTTTATCTTTTTTTATCTTTTTTAGCTTTTTTGTTTCTTCCCCAGCTTTCTCTAAACAGGTGGTTCCCTTTGGCTTCTGTCCCAAGTATAATCCTCGCATCATGTATCAGTTTTATCAGCCTTTTGTTGACTTTCTGAGTGAAACTACTCCTTACCAATTTGAGATTAAGTTATTCCGGATTTATCAAGATACCATTGACCAACTTGGCCGTGGAGAAATCTTGATCGCCTCGTGTGGTCCTGTCGCCTATGTCAAGGCAAGAGAGAAATATGATGTCAAACCAATCGTCCGAGCCATCAGCAAAGATGGGAAACCTTATTATCGGGGGATTATTATCGTCCGGCAAGATAGTCCTATTCAGAACCTCAGCGAATTGAGAGGAAGAAGTTTTGCCTTCGGCCAGGCTTGGTCCACTGCGGGCCACATCCTTCCCGAATACTACCTCACGAAGGCTAATATTCGCCTGAAAGATCTGAAAGAGTACTCTTTTCTCAGACATCATGATTCCGTTGCGAATGCCGTTCTCAAGGGCCAATTTGATGCCGGGGCAGTAAAAGATATCATCGCCCACAAATATCAGAAAGATGGACTTCGGTTCATTTTCTTTACGGAGCCTATCCCCACGGTCCCGATTGTCGTTCGGACGGACGCTCCAAAAGGGATAGTGGAGTCCGTGAAAACCGCTCTTCTCAAGCTCGATCCCAAAAATCCTGATTACCAGAAAATGATGGCTCAGTGGGATGAAGAGTTCAAATATGGGTTTACAGAGGCTTCCGACTCCGATTACGATTCGATCCGGAAGATTCTCCGGGCAGTGGAAAAGGAACAAGGGATGAAAGGGTTACTACGGGAATGAAAATCATTAATCCGCTCAATTCGCTCCAAGGGAAGTTTACCCTCTATCTTTCCATTCTTATCATCGCAACGATGTCCGCCCTGGCTTATTGGAATATTTCGAGAGAAAAGAGGCTTTTGCAGGATGCTATCATCAGGGAAGGTAAGGCCCTCGTGGAATCTCTTGCCATTTCATGCACCAATACCATGCTCTATGAAGAGATCGGCCTCGTTGAGGAGGGGGGATTGCTTGACAACTACATCTCCGACCTGATGCAGAGAAGAGATCTCAACATCATCTACGCCATGATTATTGACCCAAAGGGAAAAATCATTGCCCACAACTCCATGGTCGAAGTTGGGAATTTATATCAGGATCAGATAACTAAACGGGTCCTGGCCTCATGGAACACCCTTCTTCAACACCCAACTGACAATGTGCTCGATATTTCGACACCTCTGGCTATTTCAACCAAGCGCTGGGGGACATTCAGGATCGGTATCTCTCTGGAGAGCTTAAAAAAAGAGGTCTCCTCATTGGTATTGAAATATATCCTTTACACCGGCTTCTTTATCTTGCTTGCTACTGCCATCATTGCATTTCTTTTCGGGTTCATTACCAAGCCTTTAAAATTACTTACAAAAGAAATGGATGAAACGAAGCCAGGGGAAGATCCCCCTTCATTATCTGTAACCGGTCAGGATGAAATCGGAATACTTCGGAGAAGTTTCTACCGGTTACTGAAAAGGATTAAAGAGGATGAAAAGGAGAGAGAAAGGACACAACGTAACCTCCTTCTGACCGAAAAAATGGTTGCTATTGGAAAGTTGACAGCAGGAGTTGCTCATGAAATCAATAATCCCCTCGGTGGCCTCTTGAATTGCATCTACCATTTTAAAAAGGGAGGCCAGTCCGTCGAAAAACAGAGTGAATATCTGGATCTCATGGAGGATGGAATTAAGAGGATTCAAAAAACGGTCACGAATCTCCTGGAATATGCTCGAAATCCAAAACTTGAAAGAACGGAGGCCGATTTTTGTTCTTTAATCGAAAAAAGCCTCTCCCTTTTAGACTATCAAATTCGAAAGAATCAGATTAAGATAGAACGAGAAATCCCACCGTCCCTTCCTAAGATCAAGGTGGACACAGCTCAAATGGAACAGGTCCTTATCAATATTTTCTTGAACGCCATCCAGGCGATGGAAGAGGGAGGTATACTGAAGATTGTAGTGAGAACCTTAGATGAACGACTTATTGTGAATGTTTCTGATACAGGTAAAGGCATTTCTGGAGAAATAATGCCAAAGGTGTTTGATCCCTTTTTTACTACAAAGGGTGATGGTCAGGGAACGGGCCTTGGACTCTGGCTAACTCAGGGAATCATTGAACGGCATGGTGGAACAATTCAAATAAAGAGTCGAGAAAACGAAGGGACTACGGTTATAATGGATTTTCCATTAGATTTGACATAGTAAGAGGAGATTATGCCAGATAAGATAAGAATCATGGTGATCGATGATGAACCTCTGATGAGGGTGACCATCCGGGACGCCTTGACGGCCGAAGGATACAAGGTGGTGACTGCTGAAACAGGAAGAAAAGGGCTTGATCTCTTCCGAAATAACCAGACCGATATCCTTATCACTGACCTTAAACTTCCTGATATGGATGGGATTCAGATCCTCAAAGAGGTCAAGACCCGCAATCCAGAAGCACAGGTGATTGTCATCACTGCCTATGGTTCCGTCGATTCAGCCGTTACCGCCATGAAGGAAGGGGCAAGTGACTACCTGACAAAACCCTTCTCCATGGATGAACTCCTTCTTATTGCCAAGCGGCTTGTGAGAATAAAGCAATTGGAGGAAGAGAACCTACTACTTCGAAAGAAAGTGGAGGAGCGGTACGGTTTAGAGGGATTGGTGGGGAAGAGTCCTCAGATGCTTAAGATCTACGACCTGATCGAGACGGTTTCACAAACCGACACCACAGTTCTCATCAATGGAGAAAGCGGAACAGGGAAAGAACTCGTGGCCAACGCGATACATCTCCGAAGTCTGAGAAAAAACGGGCCTTTTATCAAAGTCAACTGTGCCGCTCTTCCGGAGACGCTTCTCGAAAGCGAACTCTTCGGCCATGAAAAAGGTGCTTTCACCGGCGCAATAAAACAGAGAAAGGGACGCTTTGAGATGGCTGATGGAGGAACTCTCTTCCTTGATGAGATAGGGGATATATCTCCGGTAGTTCAGGTAAGACTGCTTCGCGTTCTTCAGGAAAGGCAATTTGAGAGGGTGGGCGGAAACGAGACCCTCTCTGTAGATGTTCGATTGATCTGTGCCACGCAAAGGGATCTGAAAGAGGAGATTCGAAAAGGTTCATTTCGAGAAGATCTCTACTACCGCTTGAATGTCGTTCCGATGCACCTGCCACCACTGAGAGAACGGCGTGAGGATATCCTTCTTCTATCTGACCATTTTATGAATAAATTCTCCCAAAAAATGGGAAAGGAGATCACAGGATTGTCAGAAGAAGCGAAGACGATCCTATTAAAATATACTTTCCCCGGAAATATCAGGGAACTGGAAAATATGTTGGAGCGGGCCATTGCCCTGATAAAAGGAAAGATCATCCAGGCTTATGACCTCCCGGAAGAAGTGTGCGGTCAAACTAGTCCCGTTCGTGATGTTTGTGAAAAGATTCGGGGATCAAAGCCCCTTGCCAGCGCGGTCAGCCTTTTTGAAAAGGAATATATTCAGAGTGTACTTGAAAAAACTAAAGGTAAGAAAGGGCAGGCCGCAGAAATTCTGGGAATCTCAAGGAAGACCCTCTGGGAGAAAATCAAGGAACTGGAGATTGAAATATGAAGATCGAGTGCTTCTTTTCCGAAGGATGCAGTTCAAAGGAGAAACTCAAAGAAAACATCCGGCAGGCTCTTCTTGAAGAAGGCATGGATGCTGAGGTTTCCTTTCGAGTACTTTCTCAAAAAGAGGCAGAGCAGTTAAGAATAGGCGGTTCTCCCACCGTCTGGGTCAACGGTCAGGATCTGGAGCCCGGAACGCCTCCGGGAGGTGTTTCTTGACGAACCTATAGAGACGAAGCCGGGCGCTTCGTCAATGTACCATCGGTTGAAATGATTCGAAAGGCCTTGCGCCGGTAGTGATTCGGTCCTTCCTGTCTAATCTGAACCTTCGATTTCCACAAAAGTGCCATAATATTTTCTTGACAAAGATTTGTTTTTAGCCTAACATATGAATGTATCCTCATATAAGGTATTACTCATATGAAGTCTGCCGGGAAAATGATCGAATCATTGTCGAGGATGTTCGGGATCTTGAGCGATCCGAACCGGCTAAAAATCCTGTTCGCCATCGGGAAAGAGGCAAAATCCGTATCAGAGATCATGAAGGAGACCTCCCTCCCCCAGACACTCGTCTCTTTTCATCTCAGGCCCCTCAGGGAGAGCGGCATCCTCCTGGCAGAGAGGAAGGGACCCTTTATCTATTATAGTTTTTCAGAACCAACTTTGATGGACCTGCTCATTTCACTTTGTGGGGTTTCTCCAAAAGGAAGCGTTAAGGAAAAGGCAAAATTTGTATGCCCGCCGATGCGGTTCATGCAAGAGTGGATGAAAGGAGATGACTGATATGTGGTGGTGGAATGGTCCTCCCCCAATGTGGAAAATGGGGTGGATTTTCCCTTTGATTGGGATTGTTTTCATCGTTGTCATACTATTTGTCATTTCCAGGTTCTTTGGACGGGGGGACCATTTTGTGGTGGCAGAAGATACGATGAAACAGATGACTTGAGAAGAGAAATCAGGGATCTGAAGGATGAAATAGCGAAACTCAGAAAAAAGGAATAAAAGGAGGCCAAAATGGAAGAAAAAAAAGGAATGGGACCGGGCATGGGTATGGGAATGATGAAACAGATGATGGAAGGCATGGGAGGGGGAGGTATGCCGCTCATGATGGAGAAGTGAATGCAGATGGGCCAGCAGATGGCAGGTGCCGTCACGGAGTCAGCGTCAATGGCGTCTTTTGCTACTCCTGAAGTCAGAGGGCTATTTGAGGAATGGGCAAAGGCTGTCGAAGAGGAGATAGTCGGCTTCTTAAAAGAGAAGGGGTCGAGTGAACCGTCCGAAATAGCGGCCAGACTTAAGATCTCTGAAGAGAGCGCCCTTTATTTCATAGGGAAGATGGCAAGAGAAAATAAACTCAAAGTAACTGGAGTTAGCCTTTAGACGAGGGATGATGATGGATCGTGTCAAGGAAGTAAAGAAAGAAAGTTGTTGACCCAGTTCGACGGATGCTGGTCAGCATCAACCAATTGTCCGGGAACTGAAGCCGGCTTCTGCGGAGGTCAAAACTGAAAACTGTATGGTTTGTGGCTCTCCGCTTGAGTACCTTGGACAAGCCCAGGATTCGACCTGTACTTTTTGCGGAAAGACAGAGCAAGGCCATATCAGATGTCCCCAAGGACATTATATCTGTGATGCCTGCCATAACAAGGACTCAATGGCGGTCATTGAGGATATCGTCTTCACCACCACTCTACAAGATCCTGTGGAAATATCCGAGGTAATGATGAGCCATCCAGGGCTTCCGATGCTCGGCTGCCAGCATGCTTACATAGCAGCAGGTGCACTTCTCGCCGCAATCAAGAACGAGGGATCAAGGAAGATCACAAACGAGGAAATAAGAGAGGTATTTAAAAGAACTGAGAGACAGGCTGTGGGGGGATACTGCGGACTCACGGGCGTATGCGGGATAGCGCCAGCCATTAGCGCCTGTTTTTCAATCCTTGTAGGATCGAGATGTGGGAAGGATCTGGAACAGAAGATCACCATGGAGGCTGTAACAAGAGTGATGGGAGTGATTACAGACCTCACCGGGCCGAGTTGCTGCAAAGCTTATGTGAGGGCATCCCTTTCCGTAGCGATCAGCCTTCTCAAGGAAAGGTTCGGTATTGTCCTTCCCGTCAAAGATTTATCAATCGCCTGTTCCCATACGAGCAAACACCCTCATGGCTGTCGTGAGACTAAATGCCCTTATTTTATGAGTGAATTGATTACAGGGAGGTCAGTAATTATGGCGTCAAATCCAATGGACAAATATGATGAATTCTTTTCGATGGTGTATCAACCGGGTGCAATGGATGTGAAGACAAAACACCTTGTCGCCCTCGCTGCATCTTTAGGAGCAGGGTGTCAGCCTTGAACCGATTACAGCCTTGCAGTTGCAAGGCAACACGGGGCAGCCGAGATAGAGATCAAAGAGGCAATAATGATTGCGATGACAGTGGGGGCTCACAAGATTCGACTGATGGCCGAAAAAGGATTGCCCCTCTCCTCCGAATCTGAAGTCGTTGAACCTAATAAAACGCAGGAAAGCGAGTGCAGTACCTGAACACCATCCCAACCTGTCCCGTTGGGACAGTAAACCCCCTGAGTTTGGTAATTCGCTATGGTACCCGCGTTTATCATGTGAAAACGGGGATACGGAACCTCCAGGAAAAGGGCTGGATTCTTGCCGAAATTAATGCCAATGAATACCTGGACAGGAATGATAATGTGTATTTTCCGTAATGGATGTTACCGGAAGGTAACGCCTTTTTTCCTCTTATTTTTTGCAGGCTTGGATGTCTTTTAGATTCATCATTACCTTTCTGTAACATCTTGCCTCTGAGTTTGTTTACCCGTATTCCTTAAGCCTTCGACTTCCCTAACGATTTTTGAAAGCATTATTTGGAACTGATCTTGCAATGTTTGTCCTCTTGTTATACACCGAACCATTCAAGGGAGGTTGTAAATGAAAAAATTGCTATTCCTGTTGATGTTGTCATGTTTGATGATAGCCTTTGATCAGGCGAATGCGGCATCTGCGAGGATCCTTGGCAAAGTGCTGGACGTAAAGGGTAAGGGTATCGCAGGGGTTAAAGTAGCCGTTGAGGGACAGAAGATCACTGCTGCGACGTCCAAAGACGGCTCCTTCAAACTCGAAGGGGTAGTCCCTGGCAACGTGTACCTGTACGCAACCGCGCCTTCCAAAGCATATTTGGACGGTGAGACCTTAAAGTCCATTTCCGTAAAGGGCGGCGCAACAGTTTCCGGTGTGACGATAACCCTCTCGGGCCGTCCCAGCGAAACTACTATCTATGTGGGAATGAAGACATGCTCCGGGTGTCACGACGCCAGCTTGTCCAAGTCACTTGACGGCACCCCGCACGCAGCTGGTCACTCACGCTTCGTAACCGAGGGGACAAGCCACATGATCTACAAAAACATGTGGCCAGAGCCTGATGGAAAATACCTTCCGAGAGATCCCCAAGGCAAACTGCTTAAGGTACAGGACCCCCTGGACGGCAAGGGCATGGTCAATGTGGTTCTATGCACGAAAGGAGACGAATCCAATCGCCAGTATCTCTTCAAGTTTTATCCCGAGCAGAAAGAAGGTGTATCTCTGGGCGAGGCCGACCTGGATTGTTCGGATAAGCCCGCTGACGCCATCTGGATTCCGGTTGCAGCCACCATCGGCGGCGAGGGCAACTGGGGTGAGGGGTACGTGGACCCGAATCACAAAACCCCCGACCGATACCCCAACTTCGGTGAGGGGAAGCAGCGCTTCATGGCCAGAATCCAGGATGTGCCTGTTATCGCAAAGTGGATGAAAGAGAACAATGTGTCGCGGGAAGGACAGAAGCAGGATTACGTCTGTTTCCTTCCGGTTTACATCATGCAGGACGGCACTCCGAGAGATTCAAAGGTGCTGGCCAAAGGTGAGGTTGGCTTTCCCGCGTTCTGGCAGAAATCCCCTAAGAATTGGGCGGAGCCCGACAATACCCTCTCCCGAAATTGCGCCGGATGCCATGCCACCGGCGTTACGATCAAAACAAAGGACTTCCAGGGCTACCAATCTATTGTCACCCACTGGGATTACAAAGACATGAATATCACCTGTGAGCGCTGCCATGGACCGGGTTCGGAGCACGCGAAGACGTCGGATAAGACGAAAATCATAGCACCTAAGTATCTGACCGCCAAGGCGGGCAATGAGCTCTGTGGACAGTGCCATGGCTCCCATGACGGAAAGAGTCAGAACCCAAAGGGGGTCTTCAAGCCCCCCTTTGATGCGAACTACAAGGATACCCTTGGCCATGGATTCTTCGTCCCGGGGGTGTATGATCTCGCAACGTTTTATTTAAACCTCTGCCAGCCTTCGCCTCACCTGGAGACCGACTGGAAGGAGGGGAGCTTTCACGCCTGGCCTGACCAGACCCACGGCCGTTCTCATTCAATGGAACTGTGCGAGTTGCAACGGTCCGGTCATTGGAGCAATGGCTCCGATAAGCTCACCTGTTATACATGCCACAATGCCCATACCCTGGACGGTGGGCCGGCCTCACTTAAGGTCAGTGGCTACGATTTCGTAAATGCGGCCTACGGCAACAATACTCTGTGCCTGGCCTGCCATGCCGCCCAAGGGCAATTCAAAGACATCTCCAAGGCCGATGTGGCGGTGCTCCAGCTCGACGCGGGCCGCAAAGTGACGAAGGACAGTTCCCCGGTCTCGGTGAAAGCCGTAGATGCCGCTTTAGCCCGCAACCGTGTCGCCAGGAGCGTGGCAAAACATATGCAGGCGGGTGCTGGAATGGGTGGGGCTCTCTATACACCCGACGATCCGAACATGCCCGTGGGCAACTGCGCATCGTGCCATATGCCGAAGACCGGTAAGCTGCAGGACGTTAACGTTGATGCTCAGTACCACCTCGACTTCGACAAGAATGGGAAGAGCGCCGTGGCCGAGGGCAATGTACCGTCCCACGTCTTCGACATCGTCTGGCCCGGTCAGAGCGCAATTCTCAAGAACCCCGATCCATCCAAAGGGCACGACTACGACATCATGCCGAACTCCTGCAGCAAATGTCATGCTTTCGCCAGGACCAGCGGCGATAGGGATTAGAGTCTTTCAATAGATTCGCTGCCTTCGCAGAATCTATTGCAGCACGTGGGGCCGGGAACCCCAGTCCCACTTTTTTCGTGATGTTCCAGGCATGCCAAGGGAACAAAGAGGAACGCTTCCCTATTTGTTTTGCGACGCCCGTCTTTTGTGTTTGTGTGCATGTCTATAAAGCTTGGGAAGGTTCAGCAAGATGGATCGGTCAACGGCCCGCAGCCTCATTTACAACATACTCTCCCTCTGCTATGCCTATCCGGATGAAAAGGTTTATGCATCGATAGCGGCGGGCGGATGGATCAGGGAGTTCAGAGAGGCATTGCACCTGCTCGATGAAAATTTTTTTGATGACTATCTTAGAGCCATCGAGCAGGCAATCTCTGGAGCGAAAGAGGGTGAACAACTCGCAACGGCCCGGGAATACACCCGGCTCTTTATCAACACCTTTCCGCATGTAATTGCTCCGCCTTATGGGTCGTTCTATCTGGAAAAAGAGGGGCTGCTTTCTGCGAAAACAACCTCGGAGGTGCTACGTTTCTATCATGAGGCTGGTTTTACATTCAAGGAAGACCTACATGATCTTCCCGATCACATCGCCCAGGAATTGGAATTTATGGGAATCCTGGCGGGTGGGGAGAGCCAGGCTTCGGGAAATGAAAAGATCAAATTGGAAGAAATCCAGATGAACTTTCTGTCTCGATTCATTCTTCCATGGGTTCCAACCTTCTGTGAGAAGGTGGCAGAACATAGCCGTTATTCATTCTATCATTATCTTGGCAACTTGACCAAAGAGTTCATCAACTTCGAAAAAAATTATCTGGGGGTTCCAGAAGAGCTGAATTCCCGAAAAGAAAAAGAATCTGAGACCATATCCTTCCCCAAACCGATTTAGATTGAGCCCTCTTTTTCTCGAAAAAATGATCTGGACACAGAATTAGTGTAGAGAAAGATTGGAGTGAGAATGGCGGACTTCTGGGAGGGGAGGGAGCCATGCTGGGTTCTTCTGGATTGCTCAAAATATGTTCATCCACAATGTCCAGCTTATTCGAACAGGGAAAGACCTTGCTGGGAACAGGTCTCTACTCGCTTCAAAAAACTACTTAACCTCAAATGGGAATGCAAAGACTGCAGGGTCTTTAAAATCTGCAATCCTTAAAGACGAAATCTTTTTTGCAGGTTAATTCATGAGAGAGTTTATAGGGTTTTTGAAAGGCTGAAGTCGAAGAAGAAACCGCTCCAGTCAGGTACTCACTTCCCCTGCAATCCTTTCAAGATGGATTTAATTTCAGAGGTGTAAGGGATGAAATTGAAACGGGTAGTAGCTGTCTTTTTTCTGCTAGGAAGTTGCCTGATCGTCAGTATCTTCTCTTCCCATGCCCAAGAACCATCCAGGAAGCTTACCCTCATTTATACGAACAATATTAGCGCTGAGATCGATCCCTGCCCAGTTTGAGGACCGACAACACGTTTTGGCGGTCTGGCCAGAAGAGGAACATGGGTTAAAGAAGTCAGAGAGAAAGAGAAAGGAGTCCTCCTTTTAGATGCGGGGGACCTGTTTTTCAAAAAATTCTCAGGTCCCCATGCAGAGGGTGAAATACAGAGATTAAACGAAAAAACACACCTCATTTTGAGGAGTTTTGACTTAATGGGTTACCATGCCATTGGAATCGGAGATGATGATTTAAGCCTTGGGAAAAAATTTCTCTTAGAACTTTCGAAGATGTCAAATGTTGCTTTTCTTTCCTCCAATTTGATAGATGAAGATTCCGCTAAGCCACTTTTTCAGCGTTATGTCATAAGAGAAGTTAACGGACTGAAGATCGGAATCTTTAGTCTCCTCTCTTCGGATGTGTTTTTAGGCCTATCTGATCCAAGGAAAAAGGGACTTATTTTTCAGGATCCTTTCCAAACCGCACAGGAAATGATAGGAGAACTCGGGGCTCAAACCGATCTCATCATCCTCATAAGTCATCTCAGTTATCCCAAAGATGTGGAGTTAGCCCAGAAAATCTCAGGGATCCACATCATCATCGGAGGTCACACAGGAGTCGACCTGAACAATCCCCCTGTGATCAAGAATACCATCATTGTGCAGAACTCATCCAAGGGGATGTATGCACGAAAACTCAATCTTACTTTCTCCGACAAAGAAGCTACTTTCTATAATGTAACGACAAAACATACCTATGAACGTAATCTTGCGAAGCTCCGGCAGCAACTAAGCTCAGCACAAGCTTCAGAAGCTGAAAAAAATCAATGGCAAAGAGGCGTGGAAAATATTGAACGCACCCTTCAAGAATTTAAACAGAGAAATTCTTTCGGAATGACTTCCTTTCCCCTCGAGGAAGCCGTGAAAGATCATCCCGAAATCAAGAAGATGATCGACGACTATAAGGCCAAATTCCCTGAAAAAAGTGACCCCCCTGTTCATGACAGCCGGGGCACCTATAGACCCAAACCTGTAGAGCCGAAATAGACCCGGGCGAGAGGTCTTAAAGAAGATAGAGACTGGGGTCATTTCACCGGATTTTCTTTATGGACCACTCCTTTTGTCTGCCAACGCTCAGGGAGGAGACAGTCACCTGATTTGCGTCACTGCTTACCTCCTCAAGTATCACCTTGAAAAGATTACGTCCCGATAAACGGACTTACGATGAAATACGCCCCCAACAGGCAGATCATGACACCGGCCCCCTTTCGAAACCAAATACCCACTCCTTGCCAGGCGCTGTTTTCCATCACTTTTCGGACCGCCGCAGTGGAGCTGCCCGCCACCATGATCGGCAGGCAATGGCCGATAGCGAAAAACAGGATGAAAAGGATGCCCGTGGCAATTTTCTGTTGAACCGTGATGATAGCCAAAATCGGCGCTATGAACCCGAAGGTACAGGACCCGGACAACACGCCGTAGCCAAGACCAAGCCCAAATGCACCAAAGACCCCCCGGAAATTTAGGCGCTGGAGAAACCCGCCCGACGACAGACTGCACTTCTCCACACCGAGCATCCCCAAGGCCACCCAAATCAGGACGCCGCCGATCAGGATTTGCCAGTAGGACCCTACATCTCCCAGCATTCGACCCAATACGGCGCATACAATCCCTACGAGGGCAATGGTTATGAAAAGGCCGATAGTGAACGCGGCGGCGTAAACCCCAGCCTGTCTGGGAGCAATTGCCTTCTCCTGGCCGCCGACATAAGCGACCATGAGAGGGATCGAAGCCAAATGGCAAGGACTGAACAGGACGCTAACCATCCCCCAAAGAAAGCATCCTGCGGCGGCAAGGGTGGTCCCGCCGGCGATCCATGCGTTTACGGTCAATAAAAAATTATCCAGCATTGTTTTCTTCTCCTCTCTATTTCACGCCCATCTTCTGCAGTTGCGCGACAATCGCCTCTTCACTCATGAATCCGATATGACGATAGGTTTCTTTGCCATTGGCGTCGTAAAAGATCTGAGTGGGAATGGCAGAAATGCCGAACCGCTCTGCCTGCTCCCGGTATTTCCACACATCGATGAATATGATGGCAGCTTTGCCCTGGTACACCTTCTCCATCTTTTCCATGATCGGCGCCATCATCTTGCAGGGAATACATGCTTTTGCACCCACGTCGACCATGGTGACCATACCCTTCACGGGCACATCGGGAATGGCGGGTGTTTTGCTTGCAGCGTATAACTTGGCAGAAATGATAAACAGAGCCACTATGACCGCAAACCCAACCAACGTCCTGAACCCAACTTCTCTTTTCATGTTACCCCCCTGAGTGTGTTTTAATCCTCCCATTTGATCTTCCTTCCTCCTGCGTATAAATCAAATTGTAATAGGGCATTAAAAAGAACGCCATTAAAATTTCCAATGCGAGATCATCAATTTTGTCCGCGAGAGAAGGTTGGAGCATAGCGCATTCGATTCCTTCTAAAACCCAACCAAAAACCCCAAGCTTTCAAGCTCAACGAATAAATGGCTTCTTTCGAAGCGACTCCAACAGCCATAGAACATCGAACGTCAGCCCTATTAAAAGCAAAGCGAAACTTTGGGTTCCAATTTGAACATATCATCGTCTGGCGCCATAAACCCAATGGATTATTTCGATCACAAGTGAAAAGCAATTTGTGTGCCAAATCTATACGATCCGCTTTGGATTTTCTTAAATTAAGAAATTTTTAGGATATCAAGCTAAAAGTAATACCTGACCCTGAACTCCACCCGATAATCGTTCTGCTTTTCGCCGAATTCGGTTTTTTTTTGTCCAACCAGAGCAGTCCCTTTAAGCCGGAACTCCCAATTGGTAAAACCGGTGTAAAGGAGTTCCGGGGATAAAGAGAGGCTTTTATCATTGAGGTTCATAATGCCTGTGATGGCGGGCGTAAAATAGAGGATATTAAAAGGCTCCTTTTGACTAATTCGAAGATAGAGATAGTCTTCCATGGGATTACTTCTTCCATAGTTGCCTTGGGTGACACCCGCTGCCTTCTTCAACAGGGAATCGTTCCCCTTCGATAGAAACAGGTCATAACCCTTATCAATGAAAGAAAAGAAATCTTTCATCTCCAGATGGGTGAGGCCTATTCCATTCCGATAGTACTCAAAAATAAATGTTGTATCTGAAGCAGTCAGGTAGCGGATTCCAAGGAGGTAACTCTTCGCATCAAATTTTGCTTCAGAAATGTTCCCCTGGCTGTCGATGACTCTGCTTTTTTGATTATTGATAAAGGCAAACTCCCCATGGATTTCGAGATTGGTGGTAATGTTTTTTGAAAAATCCATTCCCACCCGGCTCGTCCTGCTCCCTCCTGTCATTGCCATGAGGTCGATGTCCGTATCATAAAAAAGAAGGTAGAGTTTTCCAGCAAAGTTGAGCCTGTTTACCGTCCCGAAATCGTCGTTGATATCTTTATAGACAGGAAAGATCACGGGAGTGATCGAGACCGTTTTAAGCGGACCCTGGAAACTTTTGATATAATCCGCGGAGGCGGTGATGTAGCCTTCAAGGGCCAGCTCGGGGTCATCGGGATCTTTCGGCTTGCTGACAAAGGCTACCGGATTCCAGGCATACCCCTTGCCCCAGAGCAAGGTCTGCTTGCCCAATTTGAAGGTCAGGGAGGGCGACGGTTTAAGGGAGAGATATCCTTCATAGATCATCCTTTGGGGGTCATTGTGCTCCAAGCCGAGATAGGAGTATTTCAAATCGAAATTGGTCCTGACGAAAAGACGGGCAATTCCTTTCTCAAAACTTCCCTCCAACTGAAGTTTTCCATTGTATTCCTCAATCGTTTTCCCCTCATCACGTTTAAAAAATTTAAGCTTGTACAGGGAGGCATCCCTATCCAATCCGAAAAGGACCGGCCTCAGTTCGACATAGCCGCCGAGATGATAAGGTTTCTTTTCTATTTCAGAGAGATCGAATTTATACTCTTCGTCGGCCAAGGCGAAGGATCCCCAAGAAAGAACCAAACAGCTTATCGTCCACCACACGACCCCCGAGATAAGACCTTTTTTCATCCTTGTTATCCTTTCACCTTTCTCCTTTTACCTTAAAGACTCGATGTTCGGCATGAAGGTCAGTGTAAAGACTTCATCCTTGAAATCCTTCTGTTTGATCTTGGCAAAGATCATAATTGACTTGTACCCCTTATAGAGGGGACTGTCCGTCTCGATGACCGAGGGTCTTACAATCCCGCCTCCGAAATCTTTGACTTCTTTAAAATAGAGTGTCTTAATCAGCATCGAAGCCTCGGTCAAACATTCGATCTTCGTAGGTAACTTCCTATTCTTGTCTGCCCATAGTTTGATTCTATCGTAGGCCACCGTCTTTGTTTTTGCCTTGAGATAAAGGAGATATTCATTCCCCGGTTCTTCAACCTTTTCGACATTATACTCAGCAGCATAATCCAGACTCAGGATGTCCGCATTATTAAAAACCCCTCCGATGACGGACTGAAGGCTGGTGATTCGAATCGGCTTTCCCACATTGGGAATATAGAGCCACATGTTTTCTCCGAGACGCAAGGTGCTTCTTCCTTTTTCACTTGCCGGAGCCAGAAAGACACCTGCAAGCTTATCTAAACCTTTCTTGACTGAGAAGAAAGTATATTCCATCTTCCGGCCATTGGGCTCAACATTGATAAGCTTACGGTACATTTCGTAAGATTCGGGGTTTAGATTCCGGTCGATCTGCTTCAAAAGCTGGGTACCATCGATCGCCTGGGCAGGCCCGGCCAAGATCAACATGGCCAAGGTGAAAACAGACATCCATATTCTTAACATCTCCATCCTCCTCTTTACTGTTTTTTGGTCTTTATTTGGATAAAATTTTCTTAACCGCATCGGCAGCTTTTCCTTTAAACGTCAGCGCTCTGATTCCTTTGTTTTTCATTCCTTCCGTAATTCGATCCCCGAAGCTCCCAGCCACCACAGCCGTAACGTCCCTGGCGGCAAGGAAATCGGCCACGGCAATCCCTCGGCTTTTCGCCTCTGTATAGGGATTGCCGATCGCTTCCAGAAACGTTCCCTTCTCGTCAAAGAGAAGGAAAAAGGAGCTGCGGCCTGCCTGGCTGCTGACCGCAGCATCAGGCATCTTCT
>Ga0315279_10001871_pt1 | contig 33424 bp, 32 predicted proteins | sample YL17G06_20_MG_FD_203694 | JGI IMG/M metagenome (GOLD analysis project Ga0315279, IMG submission 203694) | Sediment microbial communities from Yellowstone Lake, YNP, Wyoming, USA - YL17G06_20 | ecosystem: Environmental > Aquatic > Freshwater > Lake > Sediment | place: USA: Wyoming | collected...
CCAAACAACACTGGTGTGGTTCTATAGCTTTATCTGACCACTGACGTTGTGTTTCTATTCCAAGATGCCTACGACTTTCCTCGAAGGTGACTTCTACATTCCAACGAAGCACATAATACTCCACTATTTTTAATGGTATCATCAATACCGATGATGATGGGGAAAGATTCAGGTATAAACCTGATGAGCAACCCCAGTAGTATTTTAGAAGCTTGTAGTCCAGACCAACAAGCACGGTTAAGGACTCGATAGTAGTTAATGAAATGTTTGTCCTTACATAATCCCATGACACGCAAGATAGTAGCAACAGTGTGTTGATTGTGGCATAAGATTGCACCAATCAAGAGAGTTTGAGCATAATTCCAGACGTTGATAGAAAACAGTGGCGAAAAGGCAGATAAAACAGTTATAATATCATCATGAAACATGGTGGTTATTTTTGATTGTTTATAAAAAATGGTTAACAACAAAACAATCATACAAAAAAGTTCCCGCCATTTCCATATTAATTTACACTAAATGGACAAAGTCGAGTTCCAATAATGTCTATTTATCAGTCTAACCAGATATCGATCCATTTGTTGTGAGAGTTGAGAGAATGACAATTCGTATTATTGCTAGGCTAGATATTAAGGGCCCCAACATAGTGAAGGGAATACATTTAGAGGGATTACGTATACTGGGCAAGCCGGAACGTTTTGCTCGTTATTATTATGAACATGGTGTTGATGAGCTGATCTACATGGATACAGTTTCTAGCCTATATGGGAGAAATAGTTTATTACACATTATAGAACGGACATCAGGAGAGATTTTTATCCCTTTGACAGTTGGTGGTGGTATACGAACGATTGATGATATCTGGGCTGTGTTACGAGCCGGAGCGGACAAGGTGTCGCTTAATACTGCTGCCATTCGATGTCCGGAACTGATCAAAGAGGCTTCCAAGAGGTTTGGATCATCTACAATCGTTGTTTCTATCGAGGCAAAAAAACAGTTCGACGGCTCCTATGAGGCTTACACTGACAATGGTCGAGTAAAGACAGGCGTGAATGTCTTTGACTGGGCTGTACGAGTGGCAGAACTAGGAGCCGGTGAAATCCTGCTTACTTCAATTGATCGAGAGGGGACAGGCACGGGGTTTGATCTTGAGCTAATACGAGAAGTTTCTCGGTTGGTGCCCACTCCAGTAATTGCTTGCGGGGGAGCTGGCAAAGTCAGCGACGTTTATGACGTGATTTCCCAAGGTAAAGCTGACGCTGTCTGTTTAGCCTCAATTTTACACTATAATTATATCAATACCCAGAACCATACGGATGATTATACAAGTGAAGGCAATATTGAATTTCTACATAGCGGACGCGTATTTTCAAAGGTTCATAGCGCAACTATAGAGAGAATCAAGGATTACCTGGTACTGCAGAATATCCCTTGCAGGTCTATGATAGGGAGAGGAAAATAATGTCTAGCGCAAAGAACCCCAAAGTTACAATTGTTGATTATGGCATGGGCAATTTGTTCAGTGTAAAGCATTCTTGTGAATATGCGGGACTACAAGCCTCGATTACGTCGTCGCACCAGGAGATTCTAGACGCCGACGCGGTGATTGTACCGGGTGTTGGTGCGTTTGGTGATGCCATGGAAACATTGCACGAGCTTAATTTGGTGAGTACCTTGCAGGAGGTGGCAGCTTCATCTAAACCTCTGGTGGGCATTTGTCTGGGAATGCAGCTATTAATGACAGAGAGTTTTGAATTTGGGCAGCATGCTGGGTTAGGGATCTTTCCTGGAGTAGTTGTGCGCCTTGAGAATCCTCTTGCCCCGAATGGGGTACTAAAAGTGCCTCATGTCTGCTGGAATGGAATGTTCCGGACCGAAACAACTCATGATTCATGGGCGGGTTCACTCTTGGATGGGTTGCCAAACGGAGTTTTTATGTATTTTGTCCACTCGTTCTATGTCAAGCCTGAAGTTCAGGAAGTGGTGATAGCGACCACAAAATATGGTAATATTGAGTTTTGTTCAGCCCTGCAATACCGGAATATCTTTGCCTGCCAGTGCCATCCTGAACGCAGTGGTCCACAAGGTTTAAAGGTCTATCTTAACCTGGCGTCTATGTTAAACAAAAGAAAGTTACCGAAAAGGAGTTTCCATGTGGTTAATACGAAAATTTTAGATAGGCAGTTGCCAATATTACCTAAAGAGATAAAATTTTGCAGAAAGTGTGTAGTTTCAAACCAAAGACCGAGGATCCATTTTAACGAGAATGGAGTTTGCGGCGCTTGTACTTATGCGGAAGTAAAGAAAAACCAGATTGGTTGGCAGGAAAGAGAAAGGATGTTGAGAGAATTATGTGACCAATATAGGCGAAATGATGGGCGATTCGACGTGATTGTGCCTTGTAGTGGTGGCAAAGATAGTGCCAGAGTAGCATATGAATTGAAGTATATTTATGGGATGCATCCGCTAACTGTTACTTGGGCTCCATTTGAATATACGCCCGAGGGTTACATGAACTTCCGAAACTTCATTAAGATTGGCGGATTCAACAATTTAATGGCTTGGCAAAATGGGCGGTTTCATCGCAAATTGTCAAGAATTGCTTTTGAAGCTCTCGGTGATGCTTGGCAACCGTTTACCTATGGACAAATGTGCTATGCCTTCCATATAGCGAGGAACTTTGGTGTGAAGCTGGTGTTCTTTGGGGAAAATGGAGAAGCTGAATATAGTGGAGATCCACGTGTCTTTAATTTGAGAGGAATGCCTTTTGAAATCTGGGCTGAACAGTATTTCAAAGGTGTCACAGTGGATGATTTGATTCAGTATGGCCTAGAAGAAACGGATTACTTTACAAAAGATGACTTCGATGAAAGTGATTTGACGTTCTATAGGCCGCCTGATATTGAAGAGATGAAAACACAGGGCATCGAATTTCACTGGTTCTCATTCTATAAAAGATGGGTTCCGCAGGAAAATTACTACTATGCAAGCGAGTATACTGGTTTTCAAGCTAACCCAGAGGGAAGATCAGAGGGAACTTACTCTAAATATGCTAGTTTAGACGATCAAACTGATGGTTTCCATTTCTATTTATCCTTCATAAAGTTTGGGATTGCCAGGACAACATCGGATGCTGCTCACGAGGTGCGAGATGATCACATCACCCGAGAAGAGGCTGTTGCTTTAGTAAAAAGGTTTGATGGAGAGTTTCCCAAAAGGTGGTACAAAGAGTTCTTAGAGTATCTGGATATAACAGATGAGCAATTCTGGAATGTTATTGATAAGTTTAGGCAACCTCATATCTGGAAAAAAGAGAACGGTGTCTGGAAGCTGAGGAAAGCAGTATATGATGAGGAAGGAAAATCCGATGAGATTCCTGTTTATATTTCTAGCCTTCCAGAAAGTGCAAAAAAACTCATGGATGTAAAAACTTAATTAGTATCTTTGTTTCGCCCATATTTGAACCATAATTAATTCAAGGCATACTGATATGAGTAATATACTTTTATCGTTGGACAAAAAAACACTTGTTGTCTATGTTAGGAAAGGTCTTGATCACTTTTTCCCCGATGATTTAGATAGCGCAGTGATCGAGAAATACATTGATGATGTGATTGAGCGTGTAGCTTGCTGTTTCTCAGCGGTCCATGATAGGTATTTTAAGAAAGGTTCGCAAACCTATTTCAACCATCTTAATAGCGACCATTATGCGATGTTTCTATATTTTCTCTCTAATACTTTGTACAGAAATAATGAAGATGAGCGTTTATGCGAAAAAATTTTTTACCTGAATAAGGCTTTACACAGCATAGATGTATTCTATAAGGTGGAGTTGCCGGATATTTTTTTATTTTGTCACCCCCTGGGTACAGTTTTAGGGCGAGCCAAATATTCGGACTATTTTCTCGTCTATCAGAATTGCACGATAGGCAGTAATCACGATGTAGATTATCCTGTTCTTGGTAAGTATCTGGCACTTTATCGAAACGCGTCGATTTTAGGAAAGTGTAAAATAGGGGATAATTGTAAAATTTCTGCTAATTCTTTAGTGCTAGATTCTGATATTGAATCAAACAAAATTTATATTGGGATGCCCACTAATTATATTATCAAAGAATCAAGACATCACGATCGTATTTGGGATCCAAAAATGTAATGACAGGCAGTTGCATATAGAAGAATGTAGTAACTCCACAGTTCATTAAGTATATTATAATGAAGATACCCCCAAGGTTTTATGAAAAAGAGAAAAATTGCTGTTGTAACAGTGGCAAGGTCAGATTACGGATTATTGTATCCAGTTATAAAACGGATAAAGGAAGCGCCTGAACTTAAATTACAGCTTCTTGTTACTGGGATGCATCTATCTCCGGAATTTGGTAATACAGTAAAAATAATTGAAGAAGAAGGCTTTGAGATTTGCGAAAAAGTTGAAATGTTGCTTTCATCGGACGCGCCTTCAGGGATTGCAAAATCAATGGGATTAGGAACAATTGGATTTGCTCAAGTATACGAGAGAATAAAACCTAGTCTACTTCTCGTTCTCGGTGACAGATTTGAAACTCATTGTGCTGTGGTAGCAGCTATGCCGTTTAGGATTCCGGTTGCTCATATACACGGAGGGGAGTCTACCGAGGGTGCAATTGACGAACTAATTCGCCATTCTATTACTAAGATGAGTCATATTCATTTTCCCAGTACAGAGTTATATGCAAAACGTATTAAAAGAATGGGCGAGGAGAGTTGGCGGGTTTTTGTATCGGGTGCTCCAGGGCTTGACAACATTAGAATGTTGGAACCCTTGATGAGTATAGAAGAATTTCAAGAGAAGTACGGCATAGACCTTAGGTTTCCAACCATCATGATAACTTACCACCCTGTAACTTTAGAGTATGAAAATACATCTTGGCAATTACAGAACCTGTTTGCTGCACTTAAATCGGTTGATCAGCAACTCGTATTTACCTACCCAAATGCTGATACAACGGGAAGATTGATTGTAGAAATGATAAACGATTTTGCCCAAGAACGCTCTGGAGTTCATATACGTATTAATCTTGGACAACGTGGTTATTTAGGCTTGATTAAACACTCTGTTGCTATGGTTGGTAACTCCTCAAGCGGCATAATAGAAGCCCCTTCGTTTGAGTTACCCGTTGTCAACATTGGTAATAGACAAAAAGGCAGAATCAGGGCAAGAAATGTTATTGATGTCGGATATCCCAAAGATGAAATTCTCGATGGTATAAAGAAAGCACTGAGCTCGGAATTTAAACATAGTCTTAAAGGTTTGGTTAATCCCTATGGAGATGGAAATGCCAGTCAGATTATAGTGGACGTTCTGAAAAGCATTGATATTGATGATAAGCTAATCCTTAAGAAATTCAATGATAGCATTATAGCATAAGAGACGAAATATTGAGCGATGAAAAAGATTAAGATCGGTGACAGATTAGTTGGACATGGCGAACTCACTTTTATAATCGCTGAAGTTGGAGTCAACCATGATGGCAAACTAACAAGAGCAAAGGAATTGATCGAAATTGCGGTTGACGCTGGCGCAGATGCAGTTAAATTTCAGACATTTATTCCTGAAGAGATCGTGGTCGAAAAAGCACCTAAAGCGGCATATCAAAAGGTAACAACTGATGCCAAGCAATCTCAACTCGATATGCTTCGGGATGTTTCACTTTCGTTCAACGATTTTGTAATCTTAAAAAATTATTGTGATGATAAGGGTATCACTTTTCTTTCAACCCCATTTGATCTGAAAAGCATAAATTTCCTTGCTGAATTAGGTGTTGCCGCTATCAAGGTAACTTCTACTGATACTAATAATTTACCAGCATTGAAGCATATTGCTAGTATGAATTTGCCAGTTATTCTTTCAACAGGTATGTCAACTTTAGGCGAGATTGAAGCCGCTGTAGATACGATCTATTCCACAGGAAATGATCAAGTTGCAATATTGCATTGTACATCGAATTATCCAACATTACCAGAAGATTGCAACTTAAGATCAATGCATACGATAGCCCAGGCTTTCCAAACTGTTGTCGGATACTCCGACCACTCGCTAGGAATCGAAGTATCCATCGGAGCTGTAGCCCTTGGGGCTTCAATAATTGAAAAACATTTCACTATTGACAAGTCGCTCCCAGGACCAGACCATCAAGCCTCTCTTAATCCTGATGAACTAAGGTCACTGGTTAAGGCTATACGAAATATAGAAAAGGCGTTAGGCGATGGCATAAAGAAACCGGTCCAGCGAGAATTGGAAGTTAAGAATGCTGCCCGGAAAAGTATCGTAGCATTAGTTGATATTCCACCGGGTACAGATATCACAACAGATATGTTGGCAATGAAGCGTCCAGGAACCGGCATAGAACCTAAGTATATAGATTTAATTATCGGAAGAAAAGCTAAACGTAAAATTGAAAAAAATGAATTGATAAGCTGGGATTGTATTTGATAGCTTAAAAGAAGGTTACTAGATGAACAAGAAAAAGCTTTTGCGCGCAGGAATTATAGGTTTTGGCTCGATGGGGAAATACCATGCCCAAGCCTATGCACATTCTGGATGTGCAGAAGTAGTTGCTGTTTGTAACCGACGGGTATTTAAAATGTCAGAATATCTCAATTCAAATACAAACTGTCGTTCTTATACTGATTGGCAAGAAATGCTACAAAAGGAAGAATTGGATATATTAAGTGTGGTTACATACAGCCCTTCACATGCTGAAATTGTGATTGGCGGAACTGAGGTCGGTATTCCTCGCATCTTGTGTGAAAAACCTATGGCGACACGGCTTATTGATGCAGAAGCGATGATTAATGCCTGTTATAAGCGAGGTGTCAAACTGGCGATTAATCATACACGGCGTTGGTCACCGTCTTATCTACGACTACGAGAATTGCTCCGTATGGGTGTTATTGGCGATGTTCGAGGTATATTTTGTACTCTTGGTGGCGGTAGACTTGGATGCAATGGAAGTCATCTGTTTGATCTAATGCGTATGTACACAGAGAGCGAACCAGAATGGGTAATAGGATTTATAGACCAAACAGGAACACCGAATCCGCGTGGAGAACAGTTTAACGATCCTGGTGGTTATGGGCAGATATATTTTCAGAATAAATCTCGATGCTACTTAGATATGTCTGAAGATATCGGTATTCCCGCTCGATTTGAGATTTTTGGTAGCGTGGGACGAGTAATTGTTGATGAGGGGATGAATCAGTGGGATATTTTTGCTAGAAGTGAAGAAGATAAACAAGCTTCTCTTATGAAATATGGCCTTCAATTAAAACCTTATCCGCTCGGTTTCTGTACACCCCTTGATATTGTAGCGCACACGAGTGAGGCTATAAAGGAGCTTTGTGAAAATAAAACTCCTAGTTGTTCTGGTGAGGACGGAAAGGCAGCACTAGAAATAGTAATGGCTTTTCATGTTTCTCATAAGCAGGATAATGTTAAAGTGGAGTTTCCTCTGAAAGGTGAATATCTTTCATGGGAACTGCAAATAACTTAGTTAAGAAAATAATATTGTAAGGGCAATCTTGAAGAAGTCAAAGAAAATTACCAAGCTTGTATTAATTGGTGGAGGCGGTCATGCTAAAGTTGTGATCGATATTCTGCGGTCTTATCCTTCGTTAGAACTCATTGGTATAATTGATCGGGATTTAGAACGGCGAAGCCAAAAGGTATTGGATATACCGATTATTGGTGATGATAGTATTCTCACCGAGCTAATAATGAATGGTATTTCTTATACGTTCGTTGCAATAGGCAATAATTCCTTGCGCAAAAAACTATTTGAAAAGACTGCTGAACTTGGATTTCAATTTATTAATACAATACATCCTAAAGCTATTGTGTCATCATATACAAAACTTGGTCAAGGAATTGCAATCATGGGTGGCGTTACGATAAATGCAGAATGTGTAGTAGATGATAATGTGATTATCAATACTGGTGCGAATATAGACCATGAATGCCGCATAGCTAAACACGTTCATGTTGCACCAGGTGTAACACTGTCAGGTAATGTAACTATTGGTGAGGGTGCTTTCATTGGAGCGGGTGCGACAGTTATTCAAGGTATGTGCATTGGGGAAAACGCCATTGTTGGCGCCGGGTCAGTAGTGTTGTGCGACGTAGTTCATAATACTACCGTTGTTGGAGTGCCAGCAAAGGTGATAACGGGATAATATATGAAGAAAGATATAAATACAATTTTAGTATCACCAGACCATACGATTCGGGAAACTATGGAAGTGATTAATAATAAGGCGAAGGGTTTTGCGTTGGTTGTGGATGATCAGAGGAAAATACTTGGCTTTGTGGCAGATGGTGATATACGTCGGGCTTTATTGTGTAATGAGAGTCTGACCCGGCCTATTGGACAAATCATGAACAGAGAGCCAATATGTTGTGCTGTTGGAACACCTAATCTGAAATTGTTGGAAATTATGAATGAGAAATCAATTCGACAGATCCCTATTTTAGATGAGGATGGACGTGTTGTTGACGTCGTACTGTTTTCTGAATTGGCAAAAGATGAAATACATCTTGTATCAGCCATTATCCTGGCAGGTGGTTTGGGCACTCGCTTGAGACCGCTGACTGAAGAGATACCTAAGCCTTTGCTGAAAGTCGGAAAAAAACCAATAGTTGAGTCTGTACTCGATCAGATAAGTGCTTCGGGGATTCATGATGTAATTATAGCGACAGGTTATAAAGCTGAGCAGATCGAGGAGCATTTCCAATATGGCAAGTATGGGGATATTAACATCAAGTTTGTCCGCGAAAATATGCGGTTGGGTACAGCAGGACCAATTGCACTTGCCAAAGAGTTTTTGTCTGAACCTGTGCTAGTGATTAATGGCGATATCTTGACTCGATTAAACTTTCGTAGAATGCTCGAATTCCATTATGATAACGAATCTGTTATGACTGTTGCAGTCAAGCAGTTCGATTATAAAATTCCTTATGGTGTGATTGACGTTGATGGCAGTTTAATAACGGGTATCGTAGAGAAACCTATCTACAGTTTCTATATTAATGCAGGTATTTATCTTATGACTTTTAAGGCAATCGAAAGAATTCCTGATAACATTTATGTGGATATGACAGATGTGATCAAGCAGCTTGTTAAAGAAGGGCACAAGGTTTGCAGTTTTCCTATTTGCGAATATTGGCTAGATGTTGGCAAACCAGAGGATTTTGAACAGGCTAATTCTGATGTTCTGATTTGGGAGTCTCAACAGTGAAGTTTCTTATTGTTGGCTGTGGTTCGATAGGGCAAAGACATGCGAAGAATCTGAAGATGATTTATCCGGATCTGGAGTTGTCTGCTTTTAGGACTACTAAAACTAAGATAGGTTTTATAGACGAACTTGGCATAAAGGAGTATTTTGATTTAACCGAGGCATTAGATCATAACCCCGATGCAGTATTGATTACAAATCCAACTTCATTTCATATACCTGTTGCTATTACAGTAGCTAAAAGATGCTGTCATCTATTTATCGAAAAGCCGCTTTCAAATAGTATGCAAAATGTTGATGAATTCATAGATGTTGTTAGAAAGAATCATATCAAAGTCTTAATAGGATGCAATCTTAGATTTTATCCTTCTCTAAATTTGATAAAGGATCTTCTGAAAGAAAAACGCATAGGACGAGTCGTTTCTGTTAGGGCAGAAGCCGGGCAATATCTACCCGATTGGCGACCCAACAAGGATTATAGAAAAATTTATAGTTCTAGGAAATCTTTGGGGGGTGGAGTCATATTGGATTTGATCCATGAATTAGATTACCTGTATTGGTTTTTTGGTGATGTTGAAAAAGTATTCTCTTTGTCAGGTAAGTTGAGTAACCTTGATATTGAAACAGAGGATTTTGCGGAAATACTTATGCAATTTAGAAATGGTATCATCGCCGAAATTCATTTGGACTATATTCAAAGAAAGGCAACACGCACCTGTCAAATTATCGGTGAAGAGGGGACAATTGCCTGGGATTATCATAAAAACGAAGTAAAGGTATTCTCTGTGGATAAAGGTGACTGGGAAATTCTTTGTTGTAGCCAAAATTATGAAATAAACAGCATGTATATTGAAGAAATGCGACATTTTGTAAATTGTATTAGAAATCAAGAAGATCCATTGATAGATATAGTTGATGGTAAGAAAGTTCTGGAAATTGCCCTAGCGGCGAAGGAATCAGCTAAAACAGAGAAACTGATAAGCCTTGACTTTAATGCATAAAAGGGAGCAGAATATTTATGAAAATCATAGCGAGTGTATGTGCCAGAGGAGGTTCAAAGGGAGTATACAAAAAGAACATACGGCAACTTGCAGGGAAGCCGCTAATTGCTCATACAATAGAAACTGCCTTGAAGTGTAAAGATATAGATAGAGTTATTGTTTCCTCCGATGACCATGAAATCATTAAAATCTCTGAAGAATATGGTGCCGAAGCTCCTTTTATTAGACCTAAAGAGCTAGCTGAAGACACTTCGCCTAAATGGCCGGTGTTCCAGCATCTTGTAAAATATCTTGAGGATAATAAGGGAGAGAATGTAGATATATTAGTAGACCTGGACCCCACTTCACCGCTTCGGAAAGTACAAGATATTGAGAATTGTATAGATATGTTAAAAAACAGCGAGGCTGATATAATAGTAACAGTACAGAAATCCCGTAAAAATCCATACTTTAATATGGTTGAACAGTGTGGTGAATATGTGTCTCTTGTGAAAAAAAACATCAATCCTGTAACTAGAAGGCAAGAGGCGCCTGCTGTATATAGTATGAATGCCTCTATATATGCAGTGTGGAGGGATTTTTTGTTTAGCCACGATAGTATTTTTGATGGAAAAGTGAAAGCTTACGTTATGTCAGAGTTGGCTATTGATATAGATAGCGAAATAGATTTCCAGTTCATTGAATTTCTAATTGAAAAAGGTATTGTGGAACTGTAAAATGAGTCAGAACCGATGATGGAAGATTTATTTGATCTAAAAGGGAAAATTTGTATAGTAACCGGAAGTTGCGGAACTTTAGGAAGTAAATTCTGTGAAGGGTTAGCCTATTATAACGGACAGGTAGTAGTTTCTGATATAGATGAGAAAGGTGTGAAAACTCTAGCAGATAGTATTTATGAAAAGTATAAAGTGGAGACTCTCCCCTTAATTTTGGATATTACTGATGAGGTATCGGTTGAAGAGGGTATTTCAAAAACTTTGGAAAAATTTGGTAGAGTGGATGTTTTGATAAATAACGCATATCCCAAAAATAAAAATTGGGGGACCCGGTTCGAGGACATAGAATACCAATCATGGTGTGAAAATGTGGATATGCATCTGAATGGCTACTTTTTGGTTACAAAGTTATTTGCTAAAGAGATGATGAAACTGAATAGTGGAAACATAATCAATATGGGTTCGATCTACGGAATTGTAGGCCCCGATTTTTCCATCTATGAAGGAAGTAGATTAACAAACCCTCCTGAATATTCGGCTATCAAAGGTGGCGTAATTAATTTTACCAGATACTTGGCAACGTACTTAGCAAAATATAATATTAGAGTAAACTGTGTGAGTCCAGGCGGAGTATTCACAGGGCAAGAAAAAGAGTTTGTCGAAAAATACTCGAAAAAAACACCACTAGGGAGAATGGCAAAGGCAGAAGATATAGTAGGTGGTATAGTTTATCTAGCTTCAGATGCGTCTTCCTATGTTACTGGTCACAATCTAGTTATAGATGGTGGTTGGACATCATGGTGATCTGTTAAATCTTTTAGATGATAGCTGGAGATACGTTATATGAAAATGCAAAATAAGCGTGTTCTTGTAACAGGTGCAGGCGGCTTTATTGGCTCACATTTGGTTGAAAAGCTAGTGTGTTTAGGAGCAAAAACCAAAGCCTTCATAAGATACAATTCCAGGAATGATATGGGCTTAATTGAGTTATTGCCCTCAGATATTCGGAATGAATTGGAAATTGTAACTGGAGATCTGAGGGATATAGAAACAGTTTATAATGCTATGGGTGGTATAGATGTTGTATTTCATCTTGGTGCCTTAATAGCTATTCCATATTCATATCTCTCACCCCGTGATGTTATTACTGTCAACACGATTGGCACGTTGAATGTCTTGATGGCGGCAAAAGACGTTGGGGTTGAAAGAATTATTCATACTTCTAGCAGTGAGGTTTATGGAACGGCGCAGTATGTACCCATAGATGAAAAACACCCACTTCAAGCACAATCACCTTATGCCGCCAGCAAAATTAGTGCTGATAAGATAGCCGAAAGTTTTTACAATTCATACGATCTTCCTGTTGCAACAATCAGACCTTTCAATACATACGGAAATAGACAATCTGCCAGAGCTATTATTCCTACGATCATTATTCAGGCTTTGACTCAGGAAAAGATTCATCTTGGAAATTCTTATCCAAGACGAGATCTCACCTACGTAACAGATACGGTTGCGGGTTTTATTAAGATTGCAGAATCACCGGAATCTGTTGGACGAGTAATAAACATTGGGAATGGATACGACATTTCAGTTAGTGAGTTGGCAAGCAAAATTCTCTCTATCATGGAAAAAGAAATGGAAATCGTATTTGATCAGGAGCGCTCTCGACCAAAGAAAAGCGAAGTCGATCAGTTGCTCGCAGATAATACACTTGCTAAACAGATAATTGGTTGGCAACCCGAGGTATCACTAGAAGAAGGCTTGAAACGAACTATCGAATGGATAGAGAAATCTATCAATTTGTATAAACCAAAGGTTTACAATATATGATACCAGTATCCGAACCCGTTATGGGTGAAAAAGAATTAGAATACATAACTGAATGCATTAGGACAAATTGGGTTTCTTCAGCTGGCAAATTTGTGGACAGGTTTGCTGAAGAATTTGCAGGATTCTGTGAAGCTAAGTATGCAGTACCAGTGGTCAATGGAACTGCGGCACTACACTTAGCATTGATGATATTGGGAATAGGTCGAGGTGATGAAGTCATTGTTCCTACTTTGACATTCATTACAACTGCTAATGTTGTGACTTATACAGGAGCAACGCCTATCTTTGTTGACTCTGAACCATACACATGGAATATAGAACCAGCGAAAATCGAGGAAAAGATCACGGATAGGACAAAAGCGATCATTCCCGTACATCTTTATGGACATCCTGCGGATATGAATGCGATCAATACGATCGCTGAATATCATAATCTTTTTGTAATTGAAGATGCCACAGAAGGATTGGGTTCTCTCTACAAAGGCAAGAGGGTTGGGACGCTTAGCGATATTGGCTGTTTTAGCTTTAACGGCAACAAGCTAATTACAACTGGCAGTGGAGGAATGATCGTAACAAATAATGAAAGCTGGGCAGAAGAAGCAAAATTTTTGAGTACGCAGGCAAGGGTACCAGGTGGAGAATACTTTCACCCTAAGATTGGATACAACTATAGGCTGACAAATATTCAAGCAGCGCTTGGCGTTGCTCAGTTAGAGAAGATTGACGAATATATCAAGATTAAGCGTAGAAATGCCGCGTTGTATCATAAACTTCTGAATAGCGTAAAAGGCATTACTTTGACACCTGAAGCAGATTGGGCAGAAAACGTATTTTGGATCTACTCGATCCTTGTGGAAGATGAATATGACATGTCGAAAGATGAACTAATGGCAAAGCTGACGGAAAATGACATAGGTAATAGGCCTCTTTTCTACCCGTTGCATTTACAACCACCTTATATTAAGAATAAACCGGAAAAATTGGAGGTTGCAGAAAGCCTTTATAGAAAAGGGATAAACTTGCCATCTTCGGTGTCATTGAAGGAAAGTGATATAGAAAAAATAACGCAGGTGATAAGATGCTCTGTATCTTAATAAAACATGATATTCGATAATTTAAAGTGTTTATCTAGGTATTCACTAATCTATGCTATAGGTGATATATCTAACAAAGCTCTGACTTTTTTTGGTACTATACTGATTTTTATAGTACCTGCCCGGGTATGTGTTCAGCAAAAGGAGTATACGAATGAATTCTAAAGGTACTTGTGAAAAGATTAGGACTCTGGACGAGTTAGCTCAAATTATCCAGAAGCTGAAAGAAGAAAAACATACGATTATTCATTGCCACGGCGTATTTGATTTTCTTCATCCAGGTCATATCTTGCATTTTGAGGCAGCCAAACGAGAGGGTGATATACTCGTGGTAACTGTAACACGAGATGAGCATGTGGACAAGGGACCGGGGCGACCGGTTTTTAATCAGCGAATTCGAATTGAAACAATTGCAGCCCTTCAATGCGTGGATTACGTCGCTCTCAATGACTGGCCTACAGCAGTTGAGACTATAAAAAAACTGAAACCTGATGTTTACGTTAAAGGAAGCGAATATGTAGAGGCTGATATGACAGGAAGAATCCATGCTGAGGCGGATGCTGTAAAGTCTATCGGCGGGAGGATTCATTTCACTGACGAACCGGTGTTTAGCTCATCCCAGTTATTAAATGCTCATTTTCATGTTTACCCCGATGAGGCAGAGGCTTTTCTAAAGGAATTTCGAGACCGTTATTCGTCAGATAACATCATCCAGCGCCTTGAAGCTTTGAAAACCATGAAGGTGCTTGTTATCGGCGATGCGATTATTGATGAGTATCACTATTGTGAAGCTTTAGAAAGAGCACCAAAGACGCTTATCCTTTCGACGAAGTATTTAAGTGAAGAAGCATTTGCAGGTGGTGCACTTGCTGCCACAAACCACATTGCTGGGTTTTGTGATGATGTTCATCTCGTCACATGCCTCGGTAAAGAAAATACCCAAGAGGAGTTTATTCTTCACCATCTAAAAGGGAACATAACGACGAAATTTTTCTATCGTGAGGATGCCCCTACTGTGGTCAAACGCCGCTTTCTTGAACCAGTATCTATGCAGAAGATGTTCGAGATCTGTTTCTATAGTGACACAGACCTGCCTGAAACGGTGGATAGAGAGATATGCAGCTATTTGAAAGAAAATATACGGAAATACGACCTTGTGCTTGTGGCTGATTTTGGGCATGGATTTATCGGGCAGAATATTACTAAAGTATTGGGTGAAGAAGCTAAATTTCTGGCTGTTAATACGCAAACTAACAGTTTAAATGTGGGCTTTAATCTCATAACAAAGTACCCAAAAGCTGATTATATTTGTATTGATGAGAATGAAATTCGTCTTGCAGCGCATGATAAACTAGGTGATTTGAAAGGTATTACGTCAAGAATAGCTAAAAATCTTGGATGTCATCGAATGGCTGTCACACGCGGACATGAGGGTTCGTTGACTTATGCTTCGGAAGATAGTTTCTTCGACACCCCTGTTTTCTCAAAAGAGGTTATAGATAGAATTGGAGCTGGCGATGCCTATCTTGCTATTACATCCCCTTGTGTTGCGTCTGGCAATCCGATGGATGTGGTAGGCTTTATTGGAAATGCCGTTGGGGCTTTAGCCGTTCGGATCGTATGTAATAAATCTTCGGTAGAGCCTGTTCCTCTCTTCAAATTTATTACAGCACTGCTAAAATAGAGCAAGCTAAAGTAGCTATGTAGGCACAGGAGTATTGAAAAACAAAGAACATCTTCTTCTGTGCCGTGTCTTTGGGACCTCTAGTCACATTCTTGGAGTTAATAGTGATAAAAGATGTACGTATCAAATATGTTAATTTACCTCTGCAACATCAGAGCATCCAATCTGAACTATTGCAGGCTGTGGAGAAAGTGCTTAAAACGGGCGATTTCATACAGGGTGAGGAAGTGCGGTTGTTTGAAAATCGCTTCGCTGAATACTGCGGGTGTAAATATGCCGTTGGCGTTGCTAATGGGACAGATGCCCTCATTCTAACGATGAAAGCCTTGGGGATTAAGACGGGCGATGAAGTTATTACCGTCCCGAATTCCTTCCTTGCAACTGCTTCTTCAATTGCACTCGTTAGGGCACATCCGGTCTTTGTGGATGTTCGGGATGATCTAAATATCAACCCTGATATGATAGAGGAAGCGATTACTCCTCGTACCAAAGCCATTATTCCAGTTCACTTGACTGGTAGACCTGTTGACATGAAGCCGATTCTTGAAATTGCCGAAAAGAATGGTATTTGGGTGATTGAAGACGCCGCGCAAGCAGTTGGAGCAAAATACCATGAACAACGGGTTGGCAGCTTTGGTATTGCCGGATGTTTTAGCCTTCATCCATTGAAGAATCTAAATGCCTGTGGTGACGGGGGCATGATCACAACGGATGACGATGGACTATACGAAAAATTGTTAAAGTTTCGAAACCACGGATTGAAGAGCAGAGATGAATGTGAATTCTGGGGATACAATTCTAGGCTTGATACTATACAAGCTGCAATGCTAAATGTCAAACTAAATTATCTTGCTAAATGGACTGAAGATCGTCGCAGAAATGCGGCCTTTTACCAAGAACGCCTTGGTGGTATAATTCAAGTACCGATTGATAAACCCTTCGAGTGGGCGGTATACCATACCTTCGTGATTCAATGTGAACTACGGGATGAGCTGCAACGATGCCTTTTAGATAAAGGTATTGAAACGAAAATTCATTACCCCATTCCGATTCACCTTCAAGAAGCAGCGCGCTATTTAGGATACAAATCTGGTGATTTCCCTGTCGCTGAAAGGCAGGCAAGGGAGATTTTAAGCTTGCCCGTTTATCCAGAGCTTACAGAGGAGCAAAAGGAAATATTGGTTACTGAAATAAGGAGATTTTTGCAAACATGATAAGAAAAGTATTTGTTACCGGTGGTGCTGGTTATGTTGGCAGCGTTTTGGTCCCGAAATTGCTCAATAGCGGCTATCATGTCAGAGTGCTGGACTTATATATTTATGGAGATAATGTGCTCGATGCTGTAAGAGATCATCCGAACTTAGAACAAATTAAAGGAGATTTACGAAATAGAGCCTTACTGGAAGAGATCATCCCTAGTTGTGATGCGGTTATTCATCTTGCTTGTATATCCAATGACCCGAGTTTTGAACTCGATCCTGGATTGGGTAAATCCATTAACTATGATGCATTTACTCCTCTGGTAGAAATCTCCAAAAACAGTGGTGTTGAACGGTTCATCTATGCTTCTACTTCCAGCGTGTATGGTATCAAAGAGGAAGAAAATGTTACAGAGGATCTACCATTGGAGCCATTGACGGATTACTCGAGGTATAAAGCGCTATGCGAAGACATCCTTCGGAAGTATCAATCAGACGATTTCATGACGGTAATAATTCGCCCAGCAACAGTATGTGGCTATTCGCCTCGACTGCGGCTTGACCTGACTGTGAATATTCTGACTAATCATGCTGTTAATAAGGGTGTCATAACCGTATTTGGCGGAGAACAGAAGCGTCCCAATATTCATATTGAAGACGTAGCAGATTTATATGTTCAGCTTTTGGGGCTGCCAACCGAAAAAATCGCAGGGAAAACCTACAACGCGGGGTACGAGAATCATAAGGTGTCTGAAATTGCTGAAATCGTCCGCGGCGTAGTGGGTAAGAATGTGGAGATTGTGACGACACCTACAGATGACCTGCGTTCTTATCATATCTCTTCGGAAAAGATTAGGCGGGAGATTGGCTTCGTCCCTAAACATACCATCGAAGATGCCGTGAGTGGTCTCTGTGATGCCTTCGAGGCAGGGAAAATTCCCAATCCCATGGCGGGGCTTCAGTATTATAACGTAAAGATGATGCAGGCAATAAACATTAAGTAGTTTAAATGAATGTCGGCTAAATGCAAAGGAGCGGGAAACGTGAAAGTAAAGTATTCATATTTGGAAGAGCAATTTGCTAATCCGGAGGATATACTCAACGATGTCAGAGCGCTAATAAAGAGGGGCGATTATACTCTTGGTTCAGCCGTTAGTGAATTCGAGGGAGAGTTTGCTAAGTTTTGTAATACCAGGTATGCAGTCGGTGTGAACTCTGGGACCGACGCACTCTTTCTCAGCATGAAGGCGCTTAATATCGGTGCTGGGGACGAAGTTATTTCTGTGCCAAACACTTTCATCGCCACGGTGGGGGCAATTGTTGCTACAGGGGCTAAACCTGTCTTTGTTGATGTTAACGCCGAGTACAATATAGATGAAAATCTGATAGAGGCAGCCATCACAAATAAGACAAAGGCTATTATGCCGGTACATTATACTGGCAATCCTGCTAACATGCCGGTGATTATGAATATAGCAAAGAAGCATAATCTTTACATAATAGAAGATGCTTGCCAGGCAATAGGCGCGGCTATTAATGGGAAACCTGTTGGTTCGTTTGGGCTTGTGGCTGGTTTCAGCCTGCATCCACTTAAGAACTTGAACGTTTGGGGTGATGGCGGAGTTATCGTTACAAATTCGCAAGAACTGGCTGACAAATTCAAGCTTCTGAGAAACCATGGGCTAAAGGGTCGAGATGAAGTTGAGTTATTCGGGTACAACAGCAGGCTCGATACGCTTCAAGCTATCGTGGGGAACAGGTTGATGAATGACTTGGAAGTGATCAACAATGCCAGAATAAAGAACGCCAAAACTTTCGATGATGCTTTCTCGGATTTGAGTGGTTACATTACAATCCCTCCGAGAAAGCCCAATGTGAGAAACGTATACCACTTATACATGATACAAGCAAGAGACAGGGATAAACTTCTCACTTACCTGGTGGAGAACGGGATAGAAGCCAAAATACACTATCCAATACCTTTACATTTACAAAAAGCCAGCGAGTATTTGGGATACAAAGCGGGTGATTTCCCAGTATGCGAAATGCAATGTAAATCTATAATAACGCTGCCGGTTCACCAGCATTTGACTGAGCAAATGATATCGCATGTCAGCGATAAGACGAGGAAATTCTACAAAAAGTGAGAACATTTGCCATGCTTGAAAACACCAAAAATATTTCTTCTACGATATTACAGACGATGTATAAAACAATGTTGAAAATCCGCAAGGTTGAAGAAAAGATAGTGAAGTTGTACCCAGAGCAGGAAATAAAGTGTCCTGTCCATCTCTATATCGGTGAGGAAGCTATAGCGGCTGGTGTCTGTGCTAATTTACGGCGAGACGATTATGTTTTTAGTAATCATCGTGGTCATGGACATTATATCGCTAAAGACGGCGATCTAAAGGCCCTAATGGCTGAACTCTACGGGAAAAAAACCGGGTGTTGTAAAGGCAAAGGCGGGTCCATGCATCTGGTAGCACCTGAAGTTGGTATTTTAGGTACGTCGGCAATTGTTGGCGGGGGGATCCCTCTGGCTGTGGGATCGGCGTTGGCATCTGTTATGCGGAAGGATGATAGAGTTTCAATTGCTTTCTTTGGAGATGGAGCTGCGGATGAAGGTACTATTCATGAAAGCCTTAATTTTGCGTCACTCAAAAAGCTACCCGTCCTCTTTATCTGCGAGAATAATTTTTATGCCACTAATTCCCCGCAGTCCGCTAGACAGCCTGCTGACAACATTGCTCAGAGAGCCGAAGGCTATATGATGCCAGGGGTGTGTGTGGATGGGACTGATGTAATAGATGTTTTTGAAGCGACAAGAGAAGCTGTCAAACGAGCTAGAGAGGGCGAAGGACCTACTTTAATAGAATGTAAAGCTTATAGGTGGAGGCAGCACGTGGGACCCGATTACGACTTTGAATTTGGATTTAGAGCTAAAGAGGAACTGGATGAATGGCTCAAGAAGTGCCCTATTGAGAAATATCAAAAGGTTTTGTTGAACGAGAATATTATGTCAGAATCGGAGATGACTCAAATTTCTGAACAACTGGATAAGGAAATAGAAGAAGCTGTTATCTTCGGGCAGCAGAGCCCTTTTCCCGATAAGGATGAGTTATTTGATGATCTTTATTAGACGATTTCCATGGCATTGTAAAAAATAAAATGAAAACTGTGCCAGAAAGTTAATAACAATGGGCATTTAGAGCGATTGAGGGGGGAGGGGAAGCAGAAATCCTTTCCCATCAATGGTTCATGCTCAATATTGGCACTTAAATTTGACAATGCCATTTCCATACGGAGAGCAATAAATATGCCTTGGACTAGAATACCGATAGATAGCACTGGGATGGATACAATTTCTCAACTATCAAAAGAAGGGAAAAGAGGAATTACTTATCGTGATGCTATCAAAGAGGCACTCACACAAGCTTTAGAAAGAGACGAGCGCGTTTTCATAATGGGTGAAGGTGTTGATGATGCGGCTGGTGTCTATGGAACTACCCTTCGCCTTCATGAAAAATATGGTAATGAAAGAGTGTTTGATATCCCCCTTGCTGAAAATGGAATTACCGGAGTGGCAATCGGCGCAGCATTGGTTGGGATGCGCCCCATTTTGATACACATGAGAATGGATTTCCTGCTTCTATCCATGGACCAAATTGTCAATCACGCAGCGAAATGGCGGTATATGTTTGGGGGCAAAGTGAATGTTCCTTTGGTCATCCGAACGATCATTGGAAGCGGGTGGGGCTCGGCAGCACAACATTCTCAGAGTTTACAAGGGCTGTTTATGCATGTTCCTGGTTTGAAAGTTGTCATGCCTAGTACTCCGTATGATGTCAAAGGACTCCTTATTGCCAGCATTGCTGACGAAAATCCCGTCATTTTTATTGAGCATCGCTGGTTGTATAACAATGTAGGCTATGTCCCCGAAGAAATGTATGTAATTCCAATTGGGAGAGGGATAGTAAGAAGAGAAGGGAAGGATGTTACAGTCGTCGGGATTTCCTACATGGCGTATGAAGCAATCAGAGCTGCTAAAGTACTTCAGAAGGAAGGCATTGATATAGAGATAATAGACCCGCGTTCGCTCAAGCCTCTGGATGATGACATTATCTTCGATTCGGTGAAAAAGACAGGCCGATTGGTTATTGCGGATACAGGTTGGATGACTTGTGGCGTAGGCGCGGAAATCGCCGCTCGGGTAGCAAGTAGCGCTTTTAGCTATTTAAGATCGCCAATTGTTCGCATTTCGTGCCCGGATACTCCTACTCCGAGCAGTTCGGTATTAGAAAGCGCGTTTTATCCAGATTCCAGCGAAATAGTCGCTAGAGTCAGAAAGCTGATAAAAAAATAATCTATCAGAGCCATATAGTAGATATAGAATAAAGCGAAATAAGCAACCCCAAATTTTTCTGGAGAAAACCATGGATATCAAACGAATAGATAGCAAGCATGATGAAGGACGTGGGCTAATCCTGGATTGGACTAAGATTCAATGGCATAGGGAGCGTGTGGAAGCATGGTTGCGTGGAGAGAAGATCGCGCCAATTACAATAGATATGGCTCTTACTCGAGCGTGCAATTATCGATGTGAATACTGCTATAGCATTCTGCAGGAGAATCCGCGTAAAAAAATCACCAAAGATGTCATGTTTCGCTTCTTGGATGATGCTGCGGAAATCGGTGTGAAGGCCATCAGTCTCGTGAGTGATGGAGAGAGTTCGATTTCACCTTTTTATTCAGATTTCATCGTGAGAGGGAGCGAGAATGGCCTTTCTATGGCTATGGGGACAAATGGGTATCTTGTGACCAGGGATAAGCTTGAGGCAATTCTACCACACTTGACATATCTTCGCTTTAATATCTCAGCCGGAGAGCCAAAACGATATGTAGAGATTCATGGAGTGCCAGAATCCTATTTCTACCAGGTATGCCAGAATATCAAAGATGCTGTCGAGATCAAACGTCGGTGGAACTTGCAAGTGACGATTGGACTTCAAATGGTGCTGATGCCAGAGTATGGTGATCAGATTCTCCCATTGGCGAAACTAGGGCAGATGCTGAAACCAGACTATCTCATCATTAAGCACTGCTCGGATGATGAGAATGGGAGTCTTGGCGTGGATTATTCTGCATACCAATCGTTATACGACACTCTGATGGAAGCCGAAGCTTTTACCACGGAGAATTACCTTGTCAAGGTAAAATGGTCCAAGATTGAGTCTGGAGGGAGAAGAAGGTATGTTCAATGCTATGGCCCGCCGTTTATTCTACAGTTGTCTGGCAGTGGACTGGTCGCTCCCTGCGGGATGTTATTTGGTGAAAAATACAGGCACTACTGGATCGGCAATATTGTGGACACACCTTTCAAAGAAATATGGCAGTCCGACCGTTACTGGGAGGTTATGGACGAAATCGTATCTCCTCGTTTCGATGCGCGAACGATGTGTGGTACCTTGTGTCTACAGCACAAGGTGAATGAGTTCCTATGGGACCTAAAACAGGGAAGGATTGAGCTTCGAGAGCCTGCCGATTCAGTGCCGGAACATATTAACTTCATATAAGTTGCTATCTGTTCCAGGGTTTTGCAATTTGGTCGGGACATCAGGAAAGTCAAGGCTAGGCACCAACTGTTGCTCCACCAGTTGGGAAAAAACAATCGGGAATGCAAAGAGAGAAAGTGAGTAAGAGCACCAAGGAAGGACACCAGAACTGGTGGCATTTTCCAACTCGAAGACATAAACGCAGCCTTCCACGCCCTGGAGAAGGGAGAGGTAGGAAGAGCAATTGTGGAATTTTAAGTTATCTTTCTAAGATAACTTGATGCTTTGCCATGAAAGTAACGGCTAATGTTTAGGATGTTCGGGGGTACTTCTTGATGCTGTCAACGCTATCGCTGTTAAATGCTGTCTTGCGGTGCCTCTTGCGCCGGGCCGAAGTCGATAGGGCAGTTGTTTTTGGAGGTGAAGAAAAATGTCTAGATCCAGCACAACAAATGCGACAATACTAATTATAGCCCCAAAGTATGCTACAGATAGAGTCCATAAGTACTACAAGAATATACTACCCATAGGATTGGGTTACATTTCATCGGTATTGAAGGATGCCGGCTATGAAGTCGAGTTCCTAAATGCTTGGCTTCATGATGGGCCCGTTGAGGACATAATCAAAGAGACATTATCAAAACAAGAATACAGTTTTGTACTTACGGGGGGGCTTTCTGTTCACTACCCCACTGTCAAGAATTGTGTCGATTCAGTTCGCAAATATGCTTCATTTGCGCGAGTTATTTTGGGTGGCGGTATTATTTCAAGTCAGCCTGATCTCATGTTTAGGGTTTTGCAACCTGATTATATAATAATCGGTGAAGGTGAACTAACAATTCTGGAACTCTTAGAGCATTTGAACAACGACAGAGACCTTTCTGAAGTGAACGGAATAGGTTACCGCGATCCAGAGGGCAAACTTGTCCTAACTGGACCCAGAGAGCCAATAAGAGACATTGATTCTCTCCCCTGGCCAGACTTTGAGGCATTAGGACTTGACACCATTTTAGACAGTACGTTGCCAAGCGATCTCTACTATTATGATTTGTTTGACTCTCCAAGACCATATCCGCTTATTGCGAGTCGATCGTGTCCGTATCGATGCACATTTTGTTTTCACCCAATAGGAAACAAATATCGTCAACGATCAATTGCTAACATTATAGACGAACTAACTTTTGCTATTAACCGATATAAAATCAACATTGTGGAATTCTATGATGAGCTGTTCTCATACGATAAAAAACGAGTTCACGACCTCTGCACGCAGTTGAAACAGCTATTTGAGTCAGTTCCATGGAAAGTAAAATGGACCTGTCAGATGCGTGTGGACACAATCGATGACGAATTGTTGGAAACAATGAAAGACGCAGGTTGTTATCTCTTAAGCCTGGGCTTGGAAAGTTATAGCCCTACTGTTCTTAAAAGCATGAGAAAACACATCACACCGCAACAAATTGATAACGCATTACGGACAACCCATCGACACAATATGACTATACAAGGCAATTTTATTTTTGGTGATGTGGCAGAAACTACAAAAACTGCTTACGAGACACTCAATTACTGGAAACAAAACTCCGACCTTTTTGGAGGGGGAATCTCATTAGGCTTCATTCAACCTTATCCGGGAACAGCACTATATGAACACGCTCTAAAAAGCGGTATTATTAAAGACGAGATTGACTTTATAGAAAATCATCTTTTGGAACCAATCAATATGAGCGACACCATGACTGAACGCGAATTTGAACAACTGCGGCTAGATATAGCTGTCGCTAGGCTCAGTCATGCCAGATGTCAACGACCGTTGCCGGGTAGAGAGAGACATAACGGCACGTGGGCAGTGCATGTTAGATGTCCGTACTGTGACGTGGTATCGGTATATAGACACTATGCCCCGCCTGCTGGGTGGCAGTCGTATCACGACATCTGCTGTCGCCACTGTAGAATGCGGTTTCAACTGGTGTCGTTGGCGGGTAAACTACGGAATGTACTGTTCAGAATGGCTCTCAGAATCACTCCTAAAAGCTATTGGTGTCTGAGGTCCGTGAAGAAAATTATGGACAATGTTACGGGGTATGTCCGGCGGTTGTGGGCAGAGCGGACGATGACATGGGGCAAGGGGAGTGGGCCGAGTACTGATTGATATGACCTGAGGTTGGTTTTGATCTTCTGAACGGATCTGAGGAGTTCATTGTGAGGCATAGATTAGCAATATTTCTGCAACGGTTCATGCGCTGGGCTGAAGTTGATCGCGCTGTTTTATATGCTGTTCTCACCAAAGTGTGGGCTGTGGCTTCGGGACCTGTAACGCTGCTGCTCATTGCGTCCTACTTTTCACCTGAGTTGCAAGGTTATTATTACACTTTTAACAGCGTTCTTGCACTTCAGGTTTTTGTGGAGTTGGGCCTGACGACTGTTGTCATACAATTTGCCGCTCATGAGTGGTCAAAGTTGGATTTGGGCAAACGCGGTGAAATCGTGGGGAACTCGGTAGCACTCTCTCGATTGATGAGTTTGGGACAAATAAGTCTTAAATGGTTTACCGTCGGTGGGATGCTTGTTGCAATTGGCTTGATGATTGGAGGGTACATCTTTTTTTCTCAGTCAGATTACCCGGATGTTCACTGGAAGTGGCCTTGGATTTTACTTTCCATAATGAGCGGAATGAGTGTATGCCTGCTGCCGATTTGGTCTTTACTGGAAGGTTGCAATCAGGTCTCTAGTGTATATGGATTTCGAATGAGCCAGGGCATACTGAGCAATGTTGTGATTTGGTTGACAGTTATACTTGGAGCAGGACTATGGGCTGCTGGAATATCCGCAGCAATTATTCTTGTATGGAGTATGGTGTTTCTATATCATCGGCACTTACCCTTCTTGCGAACTTTCATCTCTCCTATCAGAGGGCCTCGCATGAGTTGGCGTTTCGAGATCTGGCCCATGCAATGGAAGATCGGACTAAGTTGGTTGAGTGGGTATTTCACCTCTTCAATTTTTACCCCGGTATTGTTCCATTACCATGGTGCTGTTGTTGCAGGACAGATGGGAATGACGTGGACACTTATCGGCGCTGTAGCGACAATCTCAGTTGCATGGGTTAAGACAAAGGTTCCTCGATTTGGTGTATTGATTGCTAATAAGGAATATGCGGATTTAGATCGGCTTTTCTCTCGTATTTTCTTCGTTTCGTTAGTTGTGCTTTTGGCTGGAGCCTTTGCACTATGGATATGTGTTTATCTGTTGAACGCTATGAGTCACCCGATGGCAGAGCGCCTCCTGCCTCCTTTGCCATCGGGACTTTTCATGCTGGCATGCGTTCTAACACATATTACTGTTCCGTTTTCGTATTATCTGCGTGCACACAAGAAAGAGCCATATCTATGGCTGAATATTATATCCGGAGTCTTGACCGGTTTATCTGCTTGGTTTTTTGGCAGTCGTTTTGGTGTGATCGGTATTGGTATTGGGTACCTTGCTACAGTGGTATTTTTCACGCTACCATACGGGATTATAGTATGGTATCGCTGTCGATCGGCATGGCATTCTGATGTTATTGGACACGCAGTTGTATCTAGTCTTGAATGAAGAACGAGATAGTTTATTTTCTAAGTGATTTCAATTGATATTTTTGGTACTGAAGGCAAAGTTTTATGGCCGGGTCGTCTGAACCTGTTGTGCGCGGTGCCCTGAGGTGGGGTGAGATAGGTGAGTAATAATTTACTACAACAGCAAAGCCAAATATTTTCGCTCTCTCTGGTTAGAAAGGTTAGAAAAAAGATCATTCTCTTTCTCCGGAGCGAGGTCAGGGATGTGAGAGAAAATGGAATTTCTGCTTTGCTTCAAAAAAGGGGTCGCATGCTCCTGTTAATGGCACTGGCAGTACCGGTTGTTCTTGTGGTGCGCGCGTTACGACCGCTGGTGGTGATACGCTTCGGATGTCTGATCAGCCACAGGATTGGTCATTTCGCAGGCAACACAGAGTTGTACCTGTGCGAGCGCGATGCAGGTATGCACAGCCAGCGAACTCATGACATCTTCTACCACACTTTTCCAATCTGTAATAACCAACTGAAGAAGATGTGGGACCAGATGCTGCATGTCTCTCGCTTCGCAAGATACCTGGACATGATCAACCGATATTTGCCAGGCGGTAGGGACCATGTGATTTTGACGTCGAATAATGATAGAGACGTTCACGGTCTTCTTGAATGCATACCAATTCATCTCTCTTTCACCTCCGAAGAGGAGTGTATGGGACGTGCGATGCTCCGGGAATTGGGCATATCGGATGGAGTTCCATTTGTTTGCTTTCACTCAAGGGACTCAGCTTATTTGGACAAGATGTTTCCAAACAAGAACTTGCGTTACCACAACTACCGGGACTCCAACATTAAAAACTTTATTCCTGCAGCTGAGGAGCTGGTGAGGAGGGGATATTTTGCAGTCAGAACAGGTGCCGTTGTTAAAGAATCGTTGAAAACCACAAATCCGATGATCATTGATTATGCCACAAAGGGCAGAAGTGAATTTCTTGATGTGTTTTTAGGCGCGAAAAATCATTTTTATCTTGGGGACCCATGTGGTTTTCACGCTATACCCATGATATTCAGACGGCCATTGGTTATTGTAAACATGATTCCGCTTGAGTATGCACCTACGTGGGGATCAGATTATTTATTCATCCCCAAGAAATTATGGCTGATGGAGGAGCTCCGCTTTTTGAGTTTCAGCGAGATTCTTGAGTCAGGGATAGGAAGGTTTTTTCTAAATGAGCAGTATGAACAGATTGGAGTAGAGGTCGTAGAAAACACACCGGAAGAGATAACCGCCGTGGTTGTGGAAATGGATGAGCGGCTCAAGGGAACCTGGCAAACGACCGAAGAGGATGAGGAACTGCAACAACGCTTCTGGTCGCCCTTCAAACCAAGTGAATTGAATGGAATCTTTCTATCGCGCATTGGCGCGGAGTTCCTGCGCCAGAACCGGGAATTGGTAGGATAAGCATGTGTTGGCCCGTATTTGATGGAGAAACTCAAGCTCGATCGCTGATCATCCATGATCATCCATGATCATCGGCTTGAAGGCTTAATTGAACCTTTTGATGATTTATATAGCTGGAGGTCAGTTCTAATGTCTCCGAACGGTTTTGAAAAATCCGTTACGAGGTGTAAAAAGGCAACATTGCCTCAGTTTTTGCAGCGGCTTGCGCGCTGGGCTGAAGTTTATCGAGCTGTCCTATATGCTGTTTTAACCAGGATGTAGAGCATAGCTTCGGAACCTGTGACGCTATTGGTCATTGCATCTTACTTTTCACCCGAGTTGCAGGGATATTATTACACTTTTAACAGTGTTCTGACCCTTCAGGTTTTTGTGACTTTAGGGCTGAGTGCTGTCATCGTACAATTTGCCGCTCATGAGTGGTCAAAGTTGGATTTGGGCAAACGCGGTGAAATTGTGGGGGACTCGGTAGCACTCTCGCGATTGATGAGTTTGGGACAAATAAGTCATAGCCTCGTTTCAGATTAGGGGTTTCTTGTTTTGGAGTGATGTTTATGAATAAATGTTTGATTGCTGCTGAACGGGCTATTAATATTATAGAAGGGATTGTAGAAGGGTTAATTCATCATGTTAAAGGAAAAGGAATTCCAGCAACAAATCTACAATAAGAAGGCGGAAGAATGAAGCAAGATATTGTTTTTTCCAACAGAGATTGTCTTATTTGCGGTAAAATTGGGCATCCGAAAAGATTTTTCAGCTTTTATGTCTTCGGACAAAAGATTTACTGTGTGCAATGCAGAAACTGTGGCTTAATATATGTCAATCCTATGCCAATACTGAGCCTAGATATTTTAGATGATCTGTATTCTGAGAAGCTATTAAGCGATTATCAGCGTATGAGTAGCGGACCTGATATTCCGATGTTACAAATAACTAAAAATGCGATGGAGAAACAGATTAGGGAAATAAAAAAGTATACGCCTCAAGGTAAAATTCTGGATGTAGGTTGTGGATCTGGTTGGTTTCTAAAAGTCTCTATTGAAAACGGCTATGAAGCCTTTGGCACTGAAGTATCTAAACGTTTGTGTGATTACGTTAAGACACAAGGGATAAATATATTTCATGGGTTTTTGGAAGAAGCAAGATTTGATGCAAAATTATTCGATTTCATTCATTTAAGGCATGTTATTGAGCATTTGCCAAATCCTGATGCCGTTTTTAAAGAAGCTAAACGTATTTTAAAGGACGACGGTCTTGTCTTTGTCCAATCTCCAAATACCGAAATACTCAATACAAACATTCTTCTTCATGCAAACAAATTTTTGGGGGGGGGCAAATTACGGGAAGCCTCCATACCGGATCCCCCCTATCATCTTTATGGGTTTTCACTAAAGAATATTACATCCTTACTCCAGAGAACGGGCTTCAGGATTGTTAAAAGCTTTATTATAAAGGGATATCATAAAATATATTGGGCTTATGATCCCGAATGGGATACTATTTCTAATACTAAGGTTCCTATATACAGAAGGACTTTGTCAGCTATAAAGCATTCGTTGATAAAAGGGTCACAATTCGTGATTTTTGCTAGAAAGTCATGAATTTGGAAAGGAATTTGTATGTCGCGCATCTTAGTGATTGGTGGTGCTGTATTTATTGGCTCCAATTTAACCGATTACTTATAAGATTCATTAAATACTTAGGTGTGCTTATGAGAACGATATATGCCTCTATAAGAGCGCGAGGACTTAAGCAAACAGCGGCGCGTTTGTTCTGGATCGTAAAATCCAGATATAGATACTAAATACGAAGGGTCGGCCAAAGATTTTGTCGGATCTTGTCTTCGGGTCGGAAATTCTACACTTTCTGGAGTATATTTATGAGTAAATGCTTGGTTATGGCAAACCGTCCAAAAGATGTAATATATTTCTATAATCTTTGGAACAAGGGCTTCATTCCTTTACAGGAAAGTATTGATTTTTTAATTTGTCAACCTTACCTTGATCTTGTGGAGAGAACTAAAGTTATATTCAATTTGCCCATTGGCAAAGTGTATACCTTTGAAGAACCATTGCCCACATATTATAAGAATAAGAATCTTGTGAGAAATTTTTTCAGATATTGTAAAATCATTGGGAGATTCAAATCGATATCCTTGGCTGATTATAGATATGTTTTAACTTTTGATGATTCAATGCTCCACCATCAGTTCCTCATCTCCAGATTCAAGAAGGAACATAATGCGAATGGGCTGGTATTTCTTGCCGATGAAGGATTAATATTATACGATCGAGATACTAAACGGCAGCTAGGTTTTACGCGCAGAATGGCAAAAAAAATGATCTTCCCAAAATACGTTCCGCTCCAAACAGGGCTTAATCCTTTGGTAGATATTATTTTTGCAAGACTCCCTGAGAAATGTAATTGCTCAAATCCGGATCAGGTGAAAAAAGTTGATTATCGAATTGCTGAAGAAGATTTAAGCAAATGGCATGAAGTATTCGGGGTTGATGGGGAGACACTAGAAAATCTTAGAGAAATATCTGGTAATACTATATTATTCTTAGGAACTCCTTTCCAACTGTTCGGGATATCTTATGATGAGATTATTAATTTTCTCTTTTCAATGAAAGAATTTGAAGCATCAGACATTATAGTAAAACCACACCCAATGGAGGATTCTTCGCCATATAAGGTATATTTTGATGTTTTACCAGCTCATATACCCGCAGAAATACTCATGATGGGAATCAAATTTAAATTTGTGCTGGGTTATTCATCTTCAGCTCTAATTGAAGCCAGCTTATATGGGCAAAAAACCTACTACCTTAACCTTAAGCTTCCAGAAAAATTTTGTGATTATGAGAGGCAATCCAGGTTTATGAGTGATGTCATTTTTCCGGTATTTAGTATTCATCCCTACAATCTCATAGATGGACCATAAGTGTAACTTAAAGACAGGGTAGAGGCAAAGGAACTTAAAGCAGCATATTCCACTAAGTTAGGATAGACATTGTTATACTTTTATTTATGCAATACAAAAGGTTAGGCTAGCAAAAAAATATGGTAATGTAATGGCAAAGAAAATGATAACTATTTTAAGTATCTATGTGGTTGCGTTTTCTATTGGTTCCATAGGAATTCCTTATTACAATGTATTTCCTGTAAATTTGTTTTTTTGGACAATCATTGGAATAATACTGCTACAACCAGTAGAAAATGATGCCGTCCAAACAATCAACTCTATTGATAATTGTGAAGAACCATACAAGACAGGTATATAGATGCGTATTTGTATAGATGCCAGAAAATGTGCAACCGGAATTGGTCGCGCAGTTTATGAATTAATTAAGAATTTATCCGAGATTGACAAAGAAAACACATATTTTATATTATATAGAGACGATTCATTTGATTTTCTAGAAGGTGTTCCAAATTTCAACAGATATTTTTCAAGCTTGGGGACGTATTCTCCTAGTATTCATATAGAGATTCCATTATTTTTATATAAGAATAAGATTGATGTCTTTCATTCCACTTATTTTGTTAAACCTATTTGGGCGCCATGTAAATCGCTTGTCACAATCTATGATTTAATCTATTCACGCTATCCTAAATACTTATCTAAAGGATTATTTACCAAGGGAGCTCTGCTTTATCATGATATTATGACATCCATTGCAGTAAAGCAAAGCTCAAAAATAATTACTATTTCCCAATCAGCTAAAGATGATATTATGCACTTTTTTAAGTGCCCTGAAGACAAAATTGAAGTAATCATGCCGGCGTTTGATAAAGAGGAATTCAAAGTTATATCGAATCGTGGTTTAGTCAAAAAAACGGTTTTTGAATACAACCTGCCTGATGAGTATATTTTTTATGTTGGTGCACATAAGCCTCATAAGAATCTCGAAAGACTTATAAGAGCCTTTTATCTGATTGCCGGTGAAATCGAGCATAATCTCGTTATAGGTGGTAAAAAGGATCTCCGTTATGCTAGAACCTACGAGCTTGTAAAAGCGTTGAATATGGAAAGAAGGATAATCTTTACAGGGGAGATTAAAGAAAGTGATCTTCCTTTATTGTATAATGGAGCAGATTTGTTCGTTTTCCCTTCTCTTTATGAAGGTTTTGGACTACCACCTCTTGAAGCAATGGCATGTGGTATTCCTGTACTTGTATCGAATGCGGCATCTCTTCCTGAAGTGGTAGGAGATGCCGCAATAATGGTTAACCCTTACGATATAGAGGAAATTGCTCAAGAAATGAAAAGAATACTAACAAATGAAAATCTGCAGAAAGAAATACGTGAAAAAGGATTGAAGAGGTGCCAGGAATTCTCGTGGTGCCAAGTAGCAGAGAAAACATTGAATGTCTATAAGTATGTAGCATCCTTATAATGAATGCAATCTTATAATTCATATCTTTACCCAAATATTGATTTTATTTCGATTTTTTGTTATTTGTTTTTCAAGCTAAAATTATCAGAAAAAGGACTTGAATGATAAACACTGGTAAACTGATTATACTATTGAATTTAATTTTCTTATTGTTTTTTCCTAAGGGTGGTATAAAGTTATCTGGTATACCAATTACATGGGGATACATCATTTTTTTCATGAGTTCATTGTTCCTGATCCTAAAATATAAGATATTTAACGTTAAAATAAGTAAGAAAAAAGGATTTGTGATCTTAAGTATGTTATCATTTCAAGTGTATATATTGATATCACTATATTTTAATGGAAATTCTAATTTAGGTATGACGGTTTCTTTGATCGTGAGCTTGATATTAATCCCATGGTTATCTATAGTATATGTTGGTAAATATATAGACGAACACATGGATATTTATTATCTCTTTAAGATAGTGAAGATTGGACTAATCTTCATATCAATCTACGGGATTTTTTTGTTTTTCTACAGAATTTTTACTGGAAAATGGATAGAGGTCCCTTTTCTAACAATCAATTTTGGGGATCTTGGACGTTTAGATGAAAAGTTTATAACTAGAGGAGGGATATATAAACTAATCTCGACATATAATAATGGGAATATATATGGTATATCAGTCTCTATTCTTCTTCCATTATATGAATTTATAGAGAAAAGCAAAATAAAAAAGCTTATCGTTAAAGTATCTATGGTATTAACTTTATCAAGGACTGTTTGGATTAGCCTGATAGTTTACGAACTCCTAATTAGACCCTTGATAAATGGGATTGTGTTAAAGAAAATTATTATGCAGGTAATATTCGTTATACTTATAGTTTTCTCTTTATATAAGATAGCTGGAACGATTACATCTAATCCAATTGGATTCTTATTTGATAAAAATCTAGGTGGAAGAGTTGGGGCTTTGGATATTCTTCATAATTTTGAATTAGTATCTACCAAACCAGTTAGCGGAATATTCGAAATTGTTTATTTAGGAGTGTTAAACGCTTTTGGATTAATAGGATTATTACTGTTTTTATTTATGATGCTATCTCCAATAATATCATCTATTTGTGTAAGGAATGTTTATAAAAAAAGTCTTTTATATGGTTTGATATTATACCTAATAATATCACTATCTGATGGAGCAATTCTACTTATACCTGTTATGATGTTTTATTGGTTCATAGCATCATTGCTGATCAGTAAAAAAACCATATCACCCGTATTCCCAAGAGATATCCGGTATTTTAAATCCGTTTGATTACACAGATGTGATAAGATTATACCTTGAAATACAAGGCAAGCAACCTGCAACAAAACACTTAGGGATTTTTCGTTCTATTATGTATCATTCAAAGTGTAGAATAATGTCAATAATAGAAAAAACGATATGAACCTCATCTCTAAACAAAAAGAGGTATTTGGCAAGGAGGCTATTATGCTAACTCACAGTAGAGCACCAGTTAGAATAGACCTAGCGGGTGGCTGGACTGATGTTCCTATGTTTGCCCAAGAAATCCCCGGTGCTGTATTGAACGCAACAATTAATCTGTATTCGTATGTAACTATAAGCAACGTTCCTAAGAAAGAATTTGTAGTTTCAAAATATGGATATAACTGCAAAGAAG
>Ga0315279_10001872_pt1 | contig 33418 bp, 31 predicted proteins | sample YL17G06_20_MG_FD_203694 | JGI IMG/M metagenome (GOLD analysis project Ga0315279, IMG submission 203694) | Sediment microbial communities from Yellowstone Lake, YNP, Wyoming, USA - YL17G06_20 | ecosystem: Environmental > Aquatic > Freshwater > Lake > Sediment | place: USA: Wyoming | collected...
AGCATTCCTCGCGCCTCTGCCAGTACGTAAGCTTCTCTGGGTCGGACGGAAAACTGAGCAGAAACTGGCGACCATGGGAATCAAAACTATCGGAGATTTGGCTCATTATGACCCTGCAATCTTGGCGGAAGGCTTCGGCGTTGCTGGCACTCAATTCTATTTGATGTCTCACGGCATAGACAAGAGTGAAGTGGAAGAAAGAAGCCAAACCAAGTCTGTAAGTCGTGACGTAACATTCGAAGAAGACACGTCGAATTTCGAGTTTGTCCTGAGCATTCTAGATGAGCTTTCGACAGAAATCATCAAGGATATCCAAGCTTATGGCTACTATTTCAGAACTATTACATTCAAGGTCCGCTATGAGAATTTCGAGACTCACACTCACAGCAAGACCCTTCCTGTGATTACAAACAGTCTGCAAGATCTGCGAAAAACAGCCAGAGAGCTGATGCACTACTATCTTCGGCAAGGCAGGAAGATACGGTTAATAGGGTTAAGAGTGTCAAATCTTGCTTCAGTCAAGGAACAGAAGACTTTGTTCTAATGGCCAAGAGGCTCCAGACAGTTCTTGCGCCGTTCCTCATTCTTGCTTCACGCTTGGGTATTTTTCTATTATTTTGGCATCAGCTATTTTGGCGATCATCGCGCTGGATATAAGGACGTATCTGACGCCTGTCAACTCGGCCAATTCTGCGGGCTTCTGATCCTGCGTGACAAGTAGCATCTTGTTCTTTTTTGCATAGTCGACGATGTCCTTGTCTTTTGCTCCCTTCAGCCCTGCATCTTGAGCTGTTAACACTTCCCAGCCTAGAGTTTCAAAGTATTCTTTCAAACCAGCGTACATCTCGTCAAGCAACAATCTCAACAATTTCACCGCGTTCTGGTCCTATTTCGTGTTGCCCAACTATTTATGAACTTTCTTCCGATCCCATGGGCTTTGTTAGAGCTTTCTTGCCGCTTGATCAACAATAGTTTTTAATAAGACCGCGAATCAAGTGCTTTGCATTCTTGCAAAAGGGAAGAAGTGATGGCGAATAGTCAAGGCGTCAAAGTGGTGTTGACTGCTTCAGCAACAGAAATGAGCGACTACTACGATAATCCCTTTGTCGCCTTCGTTGCAGGCTTTGCTAAGGGCCCTGTGCCATTATGGCTTCTGAGAAAAACCCTTTATCCGCCAGTTGAACGCGATGGGACTGGAAGAGCAAAACGCGCACCGTATGGCCTGCGCAGAGTGGAAGCCCTGCTTTTGGAGAATGGTTTTAGCGAGTCTGAGGTGGCAGTGGTTCACCCGGGTGATTTGGATGCTTTCATAGGGCCGGAAACAAAAGTGGTCGGCATATCTTCGATGGATCCAACTGGAATGGGGTACGTAAGCAAAACGTATTCTTCTCTAGTTGGCGGCGGGGAACCCATGAACGCTATTGAGTTCAAAGAGCTTGTGAAACATCTGAGTCTTCGGAAGTACAGGCCCAAGGTAATCGTCGGCGGTTTTGGCTCGTGGCAGCTGGAGAGGAAAAAAGTGGCTGAGCGTTGCGGCATAGACTGTGTGCTCATCGGGGGAGGGGCAGAGGCAATCGTAAAGGTTTTCAGAAAGGCCGTTAACGGCGAACAGTTGCCTCCAGTTCTTCGAACCGAGAATGATTCAACCGATGATGATGTGCCGCTGATCAGACATCCGGCCGTTCATGGAGCTATCGAAGTTTCTAGAGGGTGCGGTCGAAACTGCCAATTCTGTACGCCTACTATGCAAAGAAAGGTGGACGTGCCATTGGAAAAGATTATGAAAGAAGTGGAGATTACAGCGAAGGATGGCCGCTCTAACATCACCCTGGTCACGGAGGACCTGTTTCTCTACGGGGCCAGAGACGAACGTTTCAAACCTAACAGAGAATCTGTGCTCAAGCTCCTGAGGAGTGTAGCCAGTTTTCCAGGAGTAAAGGGCATTCAGCCTTCTCACATGTCGTTGGCGCCTGTTGTCTGCGACCCAGGCATGGTCGAAGAAGCGGCTGAAATTCTGATTGACCACAACTGGTATTTTCACGGCGAGAAACGTATCGTGACTTCTGAAACTGGCATAGAAACAGGAAGCCTCAGGCTAATGCGAAAATACATGGCGGGGAAGACGCTGCCGTTCAAACCAGAGCAGTGGAAAGAGGTTGTCAGTCAATCTTTCGGCATTTTGAACGATAATGATTGGTATCCGCTTGCTACTCTAATCATGGGGTTGCCCGAAGAGAATGAAGAAGACGTTGCCGAAACGCTTGAGCTAATGGACGACTTGAGGGACTTCAACGCGTTTTATGTACCGCTGTTTTTCGTTCCCTTGGAGAACTGTATGCTGATGAACAAGCGAGGAGCGGAGCTTGACTCTCTCTCAAGAATTCGCTGGGAGTTTTTGACTCGATGTTGGGAATACAACGCCAGGATTTGGCGGGACACCTTCTTGGCGCATAGAATTCAAAATCCGATTTTCTTCAACCTTGTGAAGCGGATAGCGATACCCTACGCGGCCAAGATGGCGGGGATGTACTATGGAATGAAACGTGGTGGCGAGATGGAGAACACCATCTGGAAAATGGCAACTGCCTAGTTTGATCTGAAGAAGTCTTGTCGAACACCATAAACGTGTGCAAGTTCAAGTCGCTCTCTAGTTTTCAATTGACTACTGTTCCGCAAGCGTTAAAAGTAGTGCAATAGGTGTAATGAATCAAACGATAAGAAATTTGGTGAGTGAACCGACATGGTTGACAAGAGGATTGAAAAGCTTGCAGAGCTTTGCGTTCGTTACAGTGTCGACGTAAAGCCTAAGGAAAAGGTGGTCATACAAGGAAGTGTAGCAGCTGCACCGCTGATCACTGAAATCTATAAGGAATGCCTGCTTCGCGACGCTTACCCGTGGATAGTGCCCAACCTGTATATTGACTACGTGCTTTTCAAACATGCGAAAGATCATCAGCTCAAATATGTGTCGCCTTTTGATAGGTTCATCTATGAAAACATGGATGTGAGAATAGCCATATTCTGTGAGCCTAATCCGAAGAGGCTGTCGAACATAGACCCCTCCGTAATAAGGACGTACAATGCTTCCAGGAGGGAGCTTAGAGATATCTCTGATGAGCGCGAGGCCAAAGGAAAATTCAGGTGGACCGGCTATCCGTTTCCGATAACTGATCAGGCTCAGGAAGCTGGGATGCCGCTTGCGGAGTATGAGGATTTCGTCTATAATAGCTGCTTGCTTGACGAGAAAGATTCAGTTGTGGCTTGGGAGGAGATCCACATGGAACAGAGGAAAATCTGCGATTTCCTGAGCACTGTAGAGAATATTCGAATAGTGGGCGAAGACACCGATTTGACGCTTAACGTGAAGGGCAGAAAATGGGTTAACGCTAGCGGGCAGAAGAACATGCCAGATGGGGAAGTGTTCACGGGCCCGGTTGAAAACTCTGCAAACGGCACAATAAGGTTCACTTTTCCTGGGGTCTACATGGGAAGAGAAGTTGAAGATATTACGCTTACTTTCAGGAATGGAAAAGTCGTCGAGGCCTCCGCTGCCAAGGGCGGGGATTTGCTTAAGGAACTGATCAAGATTGAAGGCGCGGACCACATTGGGGAAATCGCAGTGGGCACGAACTATGGCATAAACCGTTTCACGAAGAACATGCTTTTTGACGAGAAGATGGGCGGAACGATGCACATGGCGCTTGGGAACAGTTATGCTGAGACTGGGGCTTTGAACAGGTCAGCCATTCATTGGGACATACTTAAGGACATGAAGAAGAATGGCGAAATATACGGCGACGGGAAACTGTTCTACAAGAATGGCAAATTCCAATTGTAGATGATGACTTATTGTGTGCATCGCCCTTTGCAGGTTGAGTTAGATGCATGCTGGATGTTGGCAAGCCCATGCTTGACTAGGCCGTGGTATAGTTCCAAGACTCTTCTCCCGCAGTAGCTGCCACTTTCCAGATAAGGTCTATCCTGAGGGTCTTACGCGTACCTTTCGCAATGAGCGGCTACGTTGGCCGTTCAGTGACTTTGTATAGATCCTACGATCACGTGGTAGGAAGTCCTTTGACACGCGTTATAATGCCGCTGTACCTGTGCACCTTTTAAAAGCTGACTGGGCACAGGCGATATCGTGGAAGCATGTCAGGGACGAAGGCTGAAGAAATTCTTTACAAGTATTCAAAGGGTTATCCTTCAGTGCCTTTGCAGAGTCCAGATATAGCACATGCAGGACAGCTATGAGCTTTGCAGAGGATGTGAACAATATGATTGACAAAAAGATGATCGTGTTTGCTCCCCACCCAGACGATGAGACGTTGGCATGTGGCGGAATTATCATGAAGGAGATACGAGAAGGTTATGACGTATACATAGTTCTTATGACAGATGGGCGTCATTCTCACGATCTCATACTTGGCCTTATAGATCCTCCGCCTGAAGCAATTGCGAGGATTCGCGCCATAGAGTTTAGCGAGGCCATGAAGATCTTGGGAGTCAATCTTAACAACCTGTTTCTATTAGGGTTTGAAGACAGCAAGCTTAGAGAACATGTGGCCAGAGCGGAAGAGAGAACTGCTCAGATTCTGCGCGATGTTGATCCAGTCGAGATATATGTGCCATACAGAGATGACAACCATGAAGATCATCGTGCAACCTATGAAATCGTCGTGAACGGCATCAAAGAAGCTAACCTACATGCCAGGTTATATGAGTATCCTGTCTGGAATCGGGAACCTCCACAGTTTGGACTAAAAGTGCTATTAGTGGACATACGGGATCAGTTGCCGAGAAAATTGGAAGCTATCTCCAAATACAGAAGTCAGATTTCCAAGTGTTTCCCGAATCAGGAAAAAGCTATTCTAAGTGAGGATTTTCTGAGAATCTCTTCATCTAGTAGTGAAACGTTCTACACAAGGGAATAGCTTCACAAGTACGCATTAGGAATCATAACATTTTGCTATCGAGAAGGTCTTGCCTTCTCGACCTTTTCCAGTACCTTGAATACCTCTGAAAGTTTGCTAATTTCATACTTCGGTGTGGTTTCTGCTGATTCTGATTCTTGAGTTCTGTTCTCTCCTTTTCTGATTCGAACAGAGATCACTTTTGCCTTGTTCGCGGATAGGATGTCTGTTTCAAGCCTGTTGCCGACAAACATGATCCGCTCAGACCGAGACTTAAATGCCTTTAGAACTGATGTGAACAGTTCAGGTGTGACGTCCCGTGCGCCAACTTCCTCAGATGCCATAACACAGTCGAACAGGTGCTGAATGCCCAGTTGTATGAGTTTTTGCCACTGTTTGACAGCTCGGCCTTCTGAGACTATACCTATCTTGTATTTCTTCTCTCGTAGTTTCAGCAGTGTGGGAAAGGTGTCTGAGTAGAGTTTCAAGTATACTAGGCTCGTTTCGCGATAGGCAGCGACACCTGCCGCGATCACCCTGGGATCCCATTTCAGCCCCAAACGTTCCAACAGTTTGTCAAAGTGTTTGTTGTAGTCTGACCCGCATTCTTTAACTACGTTTTGAAGTACCCGGTACGTCGTTTCTACATCAGTTGGAAGCCCAGCCTCAATCATGGCTTTTATGGCATTCAGCCTAGCAGTGCTCATTTGAAGGGATGCATCATACAAGACATCGTCAATGCCGAAAAGAACACATTCAATCTTCATTTTTACTTCACCACCTTAGTAAGTTTTTCCGGCTTATCTGGGTTTAGCCCTCTTGTAACTGAACTATAGTAGGCAAACAGTTGCAGCGGGATTATGCATAGCATCGAAGAAAAAACTTCCGGGAAGCCCGCTGGAACGCGAATTAGGTCATTTGAGACTTCCTCCAGCTGTTCATCCATTTTATCAGAAATCGAAAGCACAGATGCGCCGAAGCCTCTTACACTTCTGATTTCACGTAGCGCGCTCTCGACTTGATCTTCAGTAAGGATGAAAAACAATGACGTCCTCTTATCGACCAGTTGTATAGGTCCATGTAAGAATTCTCTACTTGCAAAACCTTCTGCGAAAATATTGCATGCCTCCTTCAGCTTAAGCGCCCCCTCCAGAGCCGTTGCGTAGTTTGGGCCACTGCCTAAGAGGAAGAAGAACTTCTGATGACGATATTTGTCTGCGAGTTGCCGAGCCCTGTCTTTCACCGATCTGATTGTTTCGTCAATGGCCTTCGGCGCCTTGAACAACTGTCGCCTCAGCTGGGCCATATCCACAGCTCGGTTCCCTTCTGTGTCTGCAAGCTGTACAGAAAGCAAGAAGAGCGCCATTAACTGTGCAATATAGCTCTTTGTGGCTGTGACGGCGAGTTCCTCGCCGGCTCTTGTAAGCAACGTGTATTGCGCTATTTTCATGAGTCGACTGTTCTCAGTGTTTGTTACGGCTAGTATGTCCATGTCTCTTTCTGAGGCCGCCTTAGCAGCTGCAAGGACATCCGAACTCTCTCCGGACTGAGAGATGGCGATAAGCAGGGATTTTCTTGTGGGGTTAGAAGGTATCCAGGATGGAAACTCAGATGCGGGAATCAAGCTTGTGATGAAACGTGTTAAAGTGGAAATAGCATATTGGGCTGCGAGTCCGGCGTGGTAGCTTGTTCCGCTGCCAGTGATGTAAACCATTTCATACTGCTTGGAATTGACAGCTTCTGCAATGTCTCGAACTTGTTTAGAACCTTGGGTAAGTAGAGTCTGGGCTACAAGACGGCCTTCGAAGATTTCTTCAATCATCTTGTGAGGGAATTTCAATCTTGTCCCCACGATTTTGGCTCAGATGGAAGCTCTGAATTCTCTGTCTAATCGCGCAGTTTGTCTGCGTTGTTGACGACTTTTTCCAGTGCTGTGACTACATCTTTCAAATCCTTCTCTTCCAGAGTCTCATATGCCGGCAAGAGGAGATCTTGAGAAGACAGCTTTTCCGCTTTCGGGCAAAGGCCTTTTCTGTACGTGACTTTTTCACCGTACAATGGGCAATCAAACGGGCATTTCGTTTTGCCATATCCTATCTTGTTCTTGATGACTTCTTGAAGGTGAACTGGTATCGGGCAGTAACCTTCACTTTTGATTCCTTCCGCTAGCAACGCCTCTGCAAACTTGTCTCGGGAGGTTCCAAGCTCTTCTTCAATGACGAGAGCTCCGTAAGCCCAGTAGACGTGTTTGACATCGTCTCTAACGAACGGAGGTCTTAGCCCCCTCATGTTCTTGATGTATCTCGTGAGATACTCTGCGTTTCTCCGTCGCTTTTCTATGAATTTGCCAAGTTTGCGCAGCTGGGCCAGACCCATCGCAGCCTGCATTGCTGTCATTCGGTAATTGTAGCCGATGCACGTGTACACGTTATGGGCTGGAACATTGGGGTAAGGAGAGACTTCTGGACGACAGTGATTTGCGATAGAACGGGCTTTCTTCGCCAGCTTCTCATCATTTGTTATGATCATTCCTCCTTCGCCACCCGTTGTGATGTGCTTGTTAAGGTAGAAACTGAAACATCCCATATCTCCAAACGTGCCCACTTTTTTGTGCTTGTACTCTGCACCATTTGCCTGCGCACAGTCTTCCACAACAGCGAGTTTGTGCCGCTTGGCAACATCTACTATGGGTTCCATGTCCGCAGGTTGCCCGAGCATGTGAACGGATATAACGGCTCCAGTTTTCGTCGTGGCTCTTTTTTCTATTTCCTCTGGGTTGATCGTATAGGTCGTCGGATCAACGTCTGCGAATATCGGGACACAGTTTTGATGTAAGACAGCGTTCGCGGTGGCCATAAAAGTGTATGGCGGGAGAATAACGTTCCTTCCAGGGCCGAGGCCTGCGGCCGCAAGAGCAACGTGAAGCGCACTTGTCCCCGAGTTCACCGCAATAGCATGGTCCACGCCGTAGTACTTGGCGAAAGCTTCTTCAAACTCTTTCACTTTTTCGCTGGTTAATTGAGAAAGCCTGCGCGAAGTTAAGACCTGCGTTACAGCATCTAGTTCCTCCTTTCCGACGTTTGCTTCTTCTGAAACGAAAGGCAAGATTTTCTTCCGAACTGGTTTTCCGCCTTTTGCGGCAAGCTTTTCCTTCATCTGAATCACTTTTCAGAATTGAATCCGTTGACTATTAGCTTTTTCGTCAACAATTGCTGGTGCAGGAGCAAGACTCAGGCCACTGTGAGAATCGTAAGCAGCTCTGAGATCTTTGTTATCGTCAATTTTGGCTGCATACTCTCGTTCATGTGGGGTTCTTTGCTTCTCCGTTTAACAAGTCTGACTGAGATAAGTCCTGCCCTGTTTGCTCCAAGAACGTCTGATTCAAGGCTGTCTCCCACGTAAGCAGCCTCTCTTGGTTTAACACTCAACTCGTCCAGCGCGAATTCGAAAATGTGTGGGTCCGGCTTCTCGCATCCGGCTTCCTCTGAAATGACCACAGTATGAAAGAAGTGGTGAAGCCCAAGCCTGATTATCTTCTCCCACTGCTTCACAGATCTGCCGTTCGAGACTACTCCAATCTTGCATCCTTTGTCTCTGAGTGCTATCAAAGTCGGAATGACATCAGGGTCTGGCTTCAAATAAGCGAGTTTTGTGTCATGGTAAGCTACGATTCCTGCAGCTATGACCTTCGGGTCTCTCCTGTACCCCAGAGCTTCCACGAGTCTGTCAAAATGCTGATCATAGTTTGCCCCATACCTCCCAACAATTTTCACCAAGGCGTTGTATCCTATCTTCGCGTTCTTAAGAGGTAACCCCGACTCGATCATTGCCTTAACCGCATTCATTCTTGCCATTTTGGCGAGAGTGTCAGTGTCGAACAAAGTGTCATCAACGTCGAAGAGCACGGCTTTGATGTCCTTACAAACTCTCAATCCAAGCACCTGATCTGGATTCAAGAAGCTACGCAGCTTTTCTTGGTGCGCCGCAGTTCGGACATACTGCCTGTGCCTCAGGCATTAAGGCCCCGCAATATTTGCAGGCTATCATACCCATCTCGCTTATGGCGTCTTTGATGATAGGTCCTTTTGGCGCTAAGTCCATTCTGTTCATAGTCTGTTTTTCAAACAGTTGAAGTTTATCTTCTACAAAGCTTATCCATATTTCGTCGCCAACATTCAAGGTTTTCATAAGTCTAGTGTTTGCAGTCAACAGAACTCCACTCACGTTAAGCAGCAAAATGCTTTCGTGCCCCAAAGGTTCAGTGACTTCCACTTTAGCAGGTATGCTTTTAGCACTCTTCTGTTCGTTAACCAGAATATGTTCTGGCCTTATACCCAACACAAGTTCTTTTGAAGAGATTTTTTCCCCAACTTCATGAGGGATGAGTACGGAGCAGATGCCGAAATTGCCAAAATAGTTTCTGTTCTTTTCAACAAGCACTCCTTCAATGATATTCATAGCTGGGCTTCCGACGAAGCCTGCCACAAACAGGTTAGACGGCCTTTCATAAACGTCAAAGGGGCTTCCAAGCTGCTGCAACAAGCCTTTGTTCATTATGGCGATTCTGTCAGCTAACGTCATGGCCTCCTCTTGATCATGGGTTACATAGATTGTAGTTACTTTTAGCTCATGATGCAGCTTTTTGAGTTCGGTTCTCATCGCTACTCTGAGTTTTGCATCCAAGTTGCTGAGGGGCTCATCCATTAGGAAGAGTTTTGGCTCTCTGACGAGGGCTCTTGCTAGCGCAACGCGTTGCTGCTGTCCTCCACTAAGTTGCCGAGGCTTTCTGTCGAGCAGATTTTCGATGCCAACCAGACTTGCAGTTTTTCTGACTCTTATCTGTATATCATGTTTTGGGGTGCGTCGGACTCTCAGTGGAAATGCGATGTTATCAAAGACTTTCATGTATGGATACAATGCGTAGTTCTGGAAAACCATTGCTACGTTTCTGTCTGCAGGTGACAGATCGTTGGCACAGGTGTCTCCGATGAATATGCTGCCGCTATCAGGCTTCTCCAGTCCCGCTATCAACCGCAACGTTGTCGTTTTTCCACAGCCAGAAGGCCCTAGCAGAACCAGGAACTCTTCGTCTTCAATCTTTAAATTCAGATTGTCTACTGCCACAACCTTTCCGAAATTCTTGCATACGCTCTCAAGTCTTACTTCTACCATCGAGTTACACACCTAGAACGAATGTTTTGGCAACATATTTTTGAATGAAGTATCCCAAGGCGAAGACTGGCAGGCTGAAAAGAAGAGAACCGGCTGTTATGACACCCCAAGGCACGCCATACAACCTCTGAAGCTGCATGGCTATTGCCACGGGTAGCGTTTGAGAAGCAGGAGTCCTAGTTACCGTTAAAGCAAACATGAATTCGTTCCAGGAATCTAAGAAAGTAAGAATGGCGGTCGTTCCTAAGCCAGGAAGTGCCAGTCGCATGGCGATCAACATTGCACGCAACCTTGAACAGCCATCTACCATGGCAGCTTCTTCAAACGCCTTTGGGATCTCGTCAAAAAAAGACTTCATCAACCATATCGTAAAGGGCAGAACTATTATTAGATGAGGCAGAATCACTCCCAAATGTGTATCCACTAGACCGAGGTTTGAGTCAATCAGGTAGATGGGCAAAACAAAAGCAACGTATGGAATCATTCTGGATACTATAACGAAACCTAGGAAGTACCGGCTTCCGGGAAACTTGTATCGTGAAAGACCATAGGCAGCAAGACTGCCAAGTGCCAGACCAAGAATCAACGTTCCTCCAGTTACCACCGCGCTGTTGAAGAAGTGCTGCAAGAAGGGCATTACTTCAGACAGTCTCTGATAATTTTCAAGAGTCAACTGGTCAGGTATCAGTTTGGGCGGACTAGAGAGTATTTTGTCTCGTGGCTTCACTGAGGTTGAGAAGATCCAGTAAAGGGGAAACAACGCCCAAAGCAACGCAATTATGAGAATGGCGTAAACGCCTATCTTGCCCAGGGTTTTTTTCTGCATCAGTCTATTTTCTCCTGGAGGTTCTCAATATTATCACAACCATTATGGCTGACAGCAGCAAGGTAATCATAGTGACAGCAGCGGCTCTGCCAAATTCAAAGAAAGTGAATGCTTCCTTGTAACCGAACGTTGGCAGAACCTCCGTAGCGTATCCTGGACCACCTCCAGTTATCACGTAAACCATGTCGAAAAGCTTCGTGAACGCATCTATCGTCCTAATCATTAGAGCAACTATCAAAACGGACTTTAACGATGGAAGCGTGATTCTCCAGAAGATATTCCAATGCGAGGCTCCATCTATCTTGGCTGCCTCATAAAGTTGAGTAGGTATCATCTGAAGCCCCGCGTAGAGAATCAGCATCATGAACGGAGTAGTAGTCCATACGTCAGCAATGATAACCGAATAGATTGCATAGTTAACATCGCTCATCCATAGTATGGGCTGTACACCGACAAAGCTCAAGACATAGTTGAGAGCGCCATAATCATAAAAGTAAAGCCACTTCCAAGCCAACGCAGCGATTACAGGTGCCACAATCATAGGAAGAGCAAGAATTGTTATGAACACGCTTTTGCCTTTGATCTCTTTGTTCAGTAAGAGAGCAAGCCCAAGGCCCAAAAAGAACTCTGTAGGAACACTTAGAATAGTGAAAAAAACCGTATTCCACACGACAGTCTGAAAATCCTTATCAGAAAAGAGTCGTGCGTAGTTATCTAGCCCCACATAGTATTTCGGCAACGCTTCTTTGATGGGCCAATTTGAAAAGCTTAGATCGATGTTGTACCCCAGAGGGTAGAAATAGACAAGTCCTAATACAACCAGAGCAGGGGTTATCATCAAAATTCCGATGGCTTCCTCTCTGGTGAGAACTGGCTTCTTCACTTTCCGCATTAGTCCACCAAATAGCGGGCAGTCCTTGATAGGAAAGAAAAAATAAAAGAGGATTTAAGTTGTTCGGCTAGATGCCAAGTATTGATTTGATATCCCCGTAAAGGGTATCTAGTCTTTCCTGCGCAATCGTATGTGCATTGGTATGTCCTGTTGCTTGAAAATCGCTGAAGGCCTCGCCTAGACGGCGCATCATTGCTTCGTAGATTTCTGTCGCATGCGGATTCTTTATGACCGGTACGATTGGCTTGTGTCCCCCATACGAGTTTACGATCACGTTTACCCAGTAGTTTGCTTCAACTTCTGGATCATTGGCGACATCTGAGCGACATGGCGCTTTTGGAGTTGCCAGGGTTGTTCCTTTAGCGATTTCGAATGAGCTAGTCCAGTTGACGAATTGCCAAACATAGTCTTTCTTCGGAGAATTCTTCAGTATAGCAATGCCAAGCATGTCTGGCTGCTGTGGAAACACTCTCTCAGATATGTTCCATGGATATGTGGCCTGTGGAAGCATGTTGTACATGTAGGACCATTGATCAGCCATTGCTAGTTGCTTTCCGCCGGACGTGCCCTGCATTATAGCCTGCTCGGCTTCGAACGTTCCGTCCTCAAGGACCGTTGGTTGAGCGTACATAGTGAGATTGAGCAAATACTCGAGAGCATGGACGCTGCCAGTTGAGTTGCACGTGATTTGACTAGTCGTTGTGTTGTAGATTCCACCGCCAAAGTACGCCGCAAGCGGCGGATAGAATGTGTAGGCGCCGGCACCCATCTCGGATGTTGTCATCTGGAGATGTATTCCTATGTATCCTTGTTCAGTGAAGAACTTCGCAACATCCATTAGTTGCTCAGGAGTAGTTGGCACAACCAGGTTATATCCAAACTCAGTATTGAAGGCCTGTGCAAGAGTCGAATTAGAGAACAAATCTGTTCTGTAGAAATTCAACAAGGCTCCGTTCCATATAGACGGAACATAGTACAAGCTTCCGTTGAACTCCAACATTTCAAGCTGATCCTGATAGAAACTTTCAGCAATCCATTCGCTCTTAGGTCTATAGGTATAGAGATCTACCAGTCCTCCTGTCGATGCGAGGGTCGGAGCTTCAAGAACGTAGATGACTGATCCGTCGATTGAAGGGGTAGACGACAGCATTTCAAGCATAAGCCTTTCAATTATGTGTGCTCTGGGTATCTTGAGGAAGTTGACGGTTATCCCAGTCTGGCTCTGGAACTCAGAGAGCTTGCTTTGAATGAAGTCAAATTCGGGTCCTTCGGTCCAAGCTATATTAATCGTTTTTGACGTTGGTGTTGATGGCTGAGTAGTATACCACCAGTAGGCTGCTACGCTCGCTATGATTATGATGACCACTGCGATCGCTGCCCATATCATTGTGGAAACAGCTTTTATTTTAGACAAGTTTTCACCTTTCCTTATTCAGTCCGATTTGTTTGGGAAGCGATTTAACTCTTACGGTATCGATGAAAAAATAAATAACGCAGCACTTCAAACAGTGCTTGTGGGAATTGGCATGAAGGCCATAGTGTTCGTTGCTCCAAACAAGATCGTTGTGAAGGAAGTTGGAAAACCAAGGACATATAAGGACGATGTCTTGGTGAAAATGAGGGCCGTCGCAATCTGCAACTCCACTGACATGCATTTTCTGAAAGGTGAAATCGAAGGAATAACCTATCCGCTTCCGCCTGGCAAGCCTGGACACGAATGTTCGGGAGAAGTGACTGAAGTAGGCGAACGCGTTGAGGGCTTGAAGATTGGAGATAGAGTTGTTCCGGGTCCGGTGTATGCGCTACCGTGCAACCACTGCTACTATTGTGTTCAAGGAAAAGAGGAACTCTGCGAGAATCCTGGATTTGCCGATTATGCATACGCTGAATACCTCAAAATCCCCGCGAAATACTGCTACAAGATGCCTGAAAACCTGTCATTCGAAGAGGGAGCACTCATAGATCTGCTTGCTTGTGCGCTTCATGGCGCAAAAAGATCTAACTTTTCCGTTGGCGAGACGGTGGTTATCGTTGGCCAAGGCCCAGCGGGACTACTGCTCACTCAACTTGCAAACCTTGCAGGTGCGAGTAAAGTCATAACGTCTGACATCAGCGAGTCAAGGCTGAAGTTCGCCAGGAAGCTCGGAGCTGACGTAACCGTGAATGCTGCAAAAGAGAATCTTGTGGAAAAAGTCTTGGAGTTGACAGATATGAAAGGAGTTGACGTTGCCGTGGATGCTGTTGGAAGGCCAGCAACGGCGTCGCAGGCAGTTGACGTTCTCAAAGCTGGAGGTCGCGCTGTGATTTTCGGTTTTCACCTGAAGCCAGCGCAGATCAACATGGCAAGAGTCTTTGACAGGGAGTTGGAGATAAAGGCAAGTTTCAGAACAGTAGGTGAGCTGGACTATCGCACTTCGATGAACCTTGTTTCAAGTGGCAAGATAGACGTGAGGTCGCTGATTACTCATCACATGCCTTTGGAACAGATTCGCCATGCTTTAGAACTCATAGAGAAAGACTTGGAAGGAGTAGTAAAGGTAATACTGAAACCGTGAAGTAATTACAGGGAAAAAAGAGCCTGGACCGCCGTTTCGTCATGAAAGGTATTTTTGAGCAGCCGCGACAGCTCCGTAAAGACCAGCGTCGTCGGCGAGAGGCGTAACAGTTATCTTTGGGACCCTGTTTACCGCGTAGTCTTTCACGTATTTCTTGATTGGAGACAGAATCATTTTCTTGTTCTTCAGAGTCACAGTACCGCCGACTGTAATAAGTGATGGATCATAAACGTTTATCACGTTCGCGAATCCTATCGCGTTCAGAACCCCTATCTCATTGACCAGCTTCAAAGAAAGGCTATCACCTTGTTTTGCAGCAGCAAACAGGTCAGCCGCGGCCAACCTTGACAAGAAACCTTCCACCCTTTTAAAAAGCAGACTTCCTTCCACAGCGATTGCAGGCACGTCTCCAAGTCTCATTCTCACGAAGTTTGGAATGTTTCTCCCTGAACAATAGGCCTCCCAGTGACCACGTTTCCCGCAACCGCATATCAGTCTGCCTTCATAGTCTATGACTAGATGACCCACTTCGTGACCGTTCCCATCTTTTCCAAGAAGCAAAGTGCCATTGACGATCGCGCCTCCTCCTATGCCGGTGCTTATCGTTATGTAGACAAAGTTGTCCAGTCCTTTTGCAGCCCCGAACGTTCTTTCGCCAAGAGCCGCTCCAGCACAATCGTTGATCAGACATGAGGGCACGCCCAGTTCTTCTGTGATGGGCTTCGTAAGCGGTACGAGTTCAAACGGCAGGTTAGTCGGCCTGATGAGCACGCCCTTCTCCTGTATCAATGGACCTGCTGACGCTATGCCCACGCCTTGTATAGTGTTAACGGCAAAGCCATGTTTCTCGCATAAGAAACGCGTAAGCCTGACTATCTGGCTGCTAATTGCTTCGGAGCTGCTCTTGTCAACCTTCTCGATTGCTTTCTCTACAAAGCTGCCCCTTCCATCCGAAAGGACAACTCTTACCCACGTGCCTCCTAGGTCCACTCCTATCCAGTGTGCGCCTTTGGTCAAGGCTTTCACCTACTAGCAACAGGCCAGATTATTTCGAGGCTGCTTTCACGATGTCCTTGGGACTCCATGTTCCTTGTGCAACCTTAGGCACAAAGGTTTCTAAATCCTCAGGAGGAAAGCTAAGCTTCTTTCCTCTTTCAGCGGCCATGTAACATGTCATCATCAGTTTGACCACCAATGTTCCATCTTTCCATGTTTCCCTCGGCATCTTCTTTTTGACAAAGCTTTCAACCATGTGTCTATCTTCGTCCATATATCCGTAAGCATGGGTTTCATCAGCAATGACAGGCATGAAACCTTGCTCAGCTGCCGCTTTTTCTATCATTTCCTCAGCGCCCGAGGTTTTGATTTCTCGGCTGAAAAAGACCTTCATCTCAGGATTCATGGTGTCAACCTGCATGTAGTACTCAGGTCCTAACATTTCGATGGTTACCCTTTCAGACGGAGCGAAGCTCCAAGATGTGGACAGTTCCGACATCACTAACGATCCGTCTTTAGCCTCATAAACCACGCTTGCTCTTCCCATGTCTTCAGCAGGCTTTTTTGCATAGTCGATTTTTCCCTGGGTCATGTCTTTGAGTTTTTTCACATACTCAGGCCTAATCCATTTCAGTCCTGCTATCTCCGCGGACACGGTCCTGGGCTTCAAGGCTTCCTTCTGCTCGTCAGGAGCCGTTAGCAAGAACCTTGCCGCTTCTATGCTGTGGCAAAGCATATCGTTCAGAGCTCCGCCGCCTTGCCGTGCGGCATCCCAGAACCACGCCTCGTGTGGTCCTCCGTGTTCTTCTGAACATCTCACAAGATAAGGACGGCCTGCGGAAGATGCGCCTTTTTTCCACAGTAAGTCTCGACCCTTAACTATCCAGGGCATGAAAACTTGGTTTTCCAAATAGCCATGAAGCAACCCTGCTTTCTGAACCATCTTTAGGAGTTCCTGTGCTTCCTTCACGTTTCGACCCAGCGGTTTTTCGCACACTAGCCCGATAAGCTCAGATTTGCCCTGCGAGAATTCTTCAGTAATCGCCTTCACAACTGGAACTCGTGCGTAGTTAGGCACAGTTATCCATATGGCATCAATTCTTGGGTCCGCAGCCATTTCTGAAACGTCAGTGTAGACCTTCGGGTTACCTACGTCAAGTTCCTTGCATAAGGCCGCGGTTCTCTTGGCTCTTTTTTCGTCGATGTCACATATTGCCATAATGTCTGAGTTTCTAACTCCTCTCCATGCTCTGACGTGGTGAGTGTTGACTATCCAGCCAGCACCCACAAATCCGACGCCTAGCTTCTCCATACCAACCAACAGAACACATTACACTGTTCTTCTTTTTAACAGTTATTTGCATGGCTTAGGTCATGGCTTCAAGTAGGATTTCTGCAACATCCTGAACCTTCATGTCGCACTTCTCAATATCAGTCATGCCTTCTTCCAGCATCTGTGCACATATCGGGCATGCCACCGCAAGGATGTCCGCGTGCGTTTCACATGCTTGTGTTGCCCGTTCTGTCTGTAACCTTGGTTTATGCAAGGCTTCGTACCAGACACCCCCTCCGCCACCTCCGCAACAATAAGAGTTGCGGCGCGACGACTTCATTTCAACGATTCTGGCGCCTGTCGCCTTAACTACTTCACGTGGCGCTTCGTAGACACCGTTTATCCTTCCCAGGTAGCAGGGATCGTGGAAGATCACCGTCTTGTCGAGCTTCTGTCGAATCTTGATTTTCCTGTTTCGGATAAGTTCAGCTATGAACTCGGTATAGTGCGGCACATTTATTGCTAATTTCGGCCATTCTTCCATATACACGGGATAGTCATTCACAAAAGCATCATAATCGTGCGGGGAGACACAGATCAGATTTCTGATTCCATACTTCTTGAAGAGAGCTAGATTACGCCGAGCAAGCTCTTCGAACAGGCCCTCCTCGCCAAGTCTTAAGACGTCTCCGCCGCTGTCCTCCTCTTCGTTGCTCAAGACGCAGAAGTCAACGTTCGAAACGTGCAATATTTTGGTGATCGCTTTCACGGTCTTCTGATTTCTTTCGTTGTAGGAAGCCGTCGAACCCACGTAGAGCAGAGTTTCGCATTTTCCTTCTCCTGCTGTCTTGACATGAAAATCGAGTTCCTTCAAAAATCCTCCTCGTTTGTTGCGAGGTCTGCCTTCAGGGTTTCCATGCAACTGGATATTCTTTAGGACTTGCCGAATTATCGCAGGCGGGTCGCCTTTTTCGATTACTATGCTTCTTAATGATTCAGTTATTCCTAAAACGTCGACTTTGTGATCCGTGAATTCGTTGTTTGGAAAGGCATCCCAAGTTTTGGGGTCAAGCGAAAGGCAATGATCTTGGCAGCTTCCGCATAGAGTACATGCGAATAGAGTGTCCACAAATTCGGGCGAGATTTTTTTTGGGTCAAGTTTGCCCTCCAAGATTCCTCTTGCAATTATGTTTCTTCCTCTGGCTGTAAAGGAATCGAATCCGCCTGTCTTTTCGCGAATGGGACAGACTAGATCTGTGGCGTCTCTGGCCCTTACCATGTCCCTGCAGTAGCCGCATCTAGAACAGAGGTATATCTCTTGCCTATAGTCTTCAAGTGTTCTTCCCCGTCTGCTCCTTGTGCTCATATCATGCCTCCCGTTCGAGATTGGAGGGAAGAGTCAGGCCTCCCGGGTTCATTACGTTGTTCGGATCCACCGCTTTCTTAACTTTTATGAGCAGGTTTCTGTAAACTGGGTTTCTCATTATCGTATAGGGATACCAAATCTTGCCCAGCCAGTAGTTGCATCCGCCATTCTTGCTTATCGCCAGTTCAGCATACTTGTCACATAGCCTTTTTACGAGTATGACCGCTTCTGGATTGTTTTGATCGTAGTACATTGATGTTGAAACATGACCTGCATTCTTGTGGGCTATGCTTACTGTGGAGTGCGTGACGTTATGCTTCTTAAACTCCTCTTCATGCTGATTCAAGAAGCCCAAGACAGCCTTCAGGTCCTTCAGGGCGTCTCCCGCAGGAATCATGTGACAGTTCCACTGCCACTGGCCGATTTTGGCTGCCCACCTAGGCAAGAGCTCAAACTTGTAATCCCAATCACCTCTAGCATACTTGTCAGCATCTAAGCCCTCTCCACATTGTTCGTCCGCTACCTTATGCAGGAGTCTTGCTCTAGCATCAACAAGGTCCTGCGTTTGGTCTTCAACTGCGAAGGTCAACATCGACACGTAGCCTTTTTCACTCAAATCAGGCGAGTTAACTTTCAGTCCGTCCTCAGCAAACCATGCCACATGGTCTGCTTCTCTGGTTTTTAGCCAACGATAGTAGCATTCTTGGCACGAATCATAGTCCCTAAAACCATATGCTCCCAAGGCGTTGGCCACGGCCTTTGGGTAAAGACGCAAAGTTACCTCGGCAATGACTCCAAAGCAGCCGCCGGAACCGATAAAAATGCCCGTTAGGTCTGGACCTATGCAGTATCTGTAGAACTTCTTCGCGCTTGGATTCACCGCTGATCCGGTTTCGAGTATTTCGCCATTTGGCAATACTATTTTCAGGTTTGTTAGGTCTTCCGCGACCACGCCGTACTTGGTGCTTCCGTAGCCATTGCTTTGTACAGCAACGCTTCCTCCGACTGTCGAGCCATAGCCCGAGTATGGGCCCTTATAGCCTAGCCTCCAGCCTTTCTCTTCTACCTCCTTGTTGAGTTTGCCCCAAGTGGCGCCTGCTTCAACAGTGACGGTCTGCGAAGCCTCATCAATTTTCACAACATTGTTCAAACGTGTGATGTCGATCAGGATTGATTCCCTGACTTTGGTTCCACGACTCCCTCCACCATCCGTACCTCCGCCTCTCGTATAGACAGGGACCTTGGATTTGTTTGCCAGCTTCAAGATTTCTGATATCTCATCAACAGTGCCTGGTCTTACGACAACAAGCGGTGGTGCCGGGTCAAGCACGTCATAGATGTTTGAATCCATTGAATAACTCCATCGAACGTACTCGTCGTCTGAAACATATTTGGAACCTACGATCTCTTTCAACTTGACAGAAAGACTATTTTCCAAAGTTCCACGCTCAGGTTCAGCATGTCATGAGCCATGGAATTCGCTGTTCTTATGTTTTGTCTAATCTGCTACAGAATTGTTACATGGCTTATTCGGATAGGCTACAGACGCGCGTATGATCGTGAATCGAGCTTCAAGTCGGAAGATGGGAGAAGTGTGCGTCGACGAATGTTTCTGATCAAACGACTCCTAAGGTTGCGTTACTTCCTCTAATGGGCAGTCTGAACCGTCAATGATGCGGAGAATTCCCTTTTTTCCGACTCTCAATTGCCTCTCGCCTCTGAACGCGGATATGTTGGCATTCTCAATTTGAACAGTGTCTCCTATTGACAGGGAGTTTATCTGTTCATTCCACAAGCACAGTTTGATTCTTCCAGTTTCGTCTGATATCAAGGCATTGGCCACGCTTGCGTAGTTTCCAAACCTTGTAAAGACAAGCGTTGGCTTTGCGATTTCTAGAACTTTGGCCTTCAAGCTGACCTTTCTCATTCCCATTCTTAAATCTCTGATTTGAAAAGAATGCGGTCCGCTGTCTCTGTTGGCCAGGCGTCTTCGGAACATGCCTGTTTCGCCGGCGTCCTTGATTGGATTGTTCCGTTCCAGCAGGAATTCCTTAGGTATCGGAAATTGTGCAACAACTTTCGGACCTGTTGTTATCAGAAAGATTATCTTGTCTTTTCTTATGCCACGGTATTCAAGCAAGAGGTTTCCACACGTGGACTTCTGGTTTTCTGCTGCTGATATAAGCGCATGGAAAAGTCTGTTGGAGTCAACTTCATATTTTGTTGAAAGAAACGCGAGGTATTCTCCAATTGATACCTTGTTCCGCATTGCTACTTTACTCCACAGTAAGTGTCATTTCTGTTGCCGGAACCATTCTTGACCTTTTTCAGCCCTCTCTCGAAGACAACATCTATTAGAGATAGAACAGTGCTACGTAGATAACTCGGTTCTTCCTTATAAGGACAATCTAAGATCAGCTGAACCGTCACTTGAAGTTCTCTCCTAAGTAATAGATTCCATGTTTAACCTAATTTGACATCCAAAGCATCAGGTAATGCAAGCAATTTCTGCCTACTTGACAAACTTCATCGGGTGTCTTTTGAACCTCTTCTTGCATGTCACGCTACAAAAATGATAGGTTTCACCGTCGTACGTGATCTTAAACTTGGATGTCTTTTCGTCCAGAACAACGCCGCAAACAGGATCTTTTGGCATTACTTTACTCTTAACCTCATAGAGAGGGTAGACCTTCTGCTTATTATGATTAGTGGTGAAAGAATAAACAATGAAAAAGTGAGAAAAAGGATATTGGGAAACGAAGTTAAGATGTCAGCTTATAAGCTTAATATCTTCTCGGTGGTCTTCGTTTGGCATAACATTCTCGGCAGTATACTGGTCTGCTTCCATCTGGCTTAAAAGGAACTTCGCATTCCTTTCCGCAATCACCACAAACTGCCTTATGCATCTCTTTTCTATACATCTACTGTTTCAACTCCTTATACTGTTTAGCGCAAAAACTGGTTTTGCACACCTTCTATGGTTAGCTACAAGGTTTTAAACCTATCCATTCGCATATGTGGGTCTCAGGGTTCTTTCGGCAGATTATTCAGGGTTCTGCTATGCATTTTCAAGCAGATGAGGATCCAGCAGTTACGTTACTTCCTCTATCGTGGTTTTGGTTAGGGCTTTTATGTTGTTGAAATCTGATATTTCGCCGTAGCCGACAAGCGTTATGGCTGTTCCTTCGCCTCCCATTCTAGCGGTTCGGCCGATCCTGTGGAAATAGACTAAGGCATCCAGCGGGACATCGTAGTTTATTATATGAGTTATTCCCTGAATGTCTAAGCCTCTTGCAGCAACGTCAGTTGCGATGAGTAGCTTTAGTTTTCCTGTTCTGAACAAGTTGATGACGAAGTCCCTTTGCGATTGGGTGAAGCCAGCGTGTAATGGTTTCGCATCATACCCTCTGCTCCTTAACTCATCCGCCAAAATGCTTGTGTTTGTACGCGTTCTGCAGAATATTATGGCGCGGCCTACGTGGTTTTCTTTCAGAACCTTGCACAGAACTTCAAGCTTGTCGTGGGGATTCACAACCATGTAGTATTGGCTCATTTGTGTAAGGGCTATTTCGTCCTTGCTTACAAGTATCTTCTCGGGTTTCGCCATGTATCTGTCGCACACGTTCATTACCGACTGGTCTATTGTTGCTGAAAAAAGGCTCGTTTGCCTGTGCGCTGGCACGATTGAAAGGATATAGTCTATGTCATCTATGAATCCCATGTCAAGCATTCTGTCAGCCTCGTCTAGAACAACAACCTTCACTGACGCTAAGTTGAGTATGCGTCTTTCAAGTAGATCTATTATACGGCCTGGTGTGCCTACGACGATCTGGACACCACTTCTCAGTGCTTGTATCTGTTTTCCGATTGGTTCTCCTCCGTAAACCGGCAGAACCGTGAATCCTGAATACTTCCCAAACTTGCGGATGTGGTCTGCGACTTGTACTGCAAGTTCACGGGTCGGTTCCAAAACCAGACCTTGAACACTCTTAAGTTCGGGGCTTAGTCGCTCAACCATCGGAATTCCGAAGGCTGCGGTCTTGCCTGTCCCGGTCTGGGCTTGCCCAATAACGTCCTTGCCCTCAAGTAATGGGGCTATTGCTTGAGCCTGAATTGGAAAAAGGTTGTTGAATCCAAGCTCCTCGATGCCTCTCATGACTTCTTCACTTAGAGGCAAATCTTTAAAGTACTGCATCTGCATTTTTCATTTCTCCTGCCACAGAAATTTTCCATGCGTTTTCCAAAAGCTTTCAAAAGCCTCAGTTACATGAATTAATGTGACGCGACATCATACGGTGACCTTGCATAAAAAGGTTTAGTATTCTTCAGCCAAAAGCAAATCAGATCCACGCCATCTTCCTGTGCTTCAGCATTTTGGCGACGTATCCAAGGCTTGCATTGACACCATGAAACACATCTACAGGCCCCACTTTGGCTTCCGATAGTCATTCTTCCAACATTATCAGAACGAACGCGCGCTGCCTTGTCCCGAAATTGGCGTAAAATGGTTATAATTCTTGTTTTCGGGTTTGGGGGCAGTTTTGAGGTGTGCATCTGTTTTTGGCCCTCTTGCGTGCCTTGGCGTTCCAAGTGGGCTAGGTGCAGCCTCAACGTGTTATGGGAAAACTCTACTTCCTTCAGGGTTGATGGAACCCTCTGATTTGCCATCTTTCAAAACGGCCAAGATTCGCCCATCAAACAAGCTCATATCAGACGCGAAAAGACAAAAGAGGACTTAAAACCATTTTTAACCATTTCAGGGACAAGCCAGCGCGCTAACAAGTAACTCTTTCGGGTTCAAGCCATTAGCGTAAAAGTTTCCAACCCAGAACTTGTAGCTCCAACCCATCGTACCTATATGAACCTTGCCCATATCACTCTCTTGCCTTCAGCAAAAGCCATTCATTACCTCCAGCCTTCTTAAACCTCGCAAGAACATACTTCCCGCGGAGTCTTTCTCCATTGAGATAGAACTCAATCTTATCCTCATCCCACACTTTTGGCTCATATGAACCTCTATCCCATATTTTCACAGTCCCTGCTCCATATTGTCCAGCAGGTATTACTCCTTCAAAATTGGCATAGTCCAAAGGGTGATCCTCTGTCTGCACGGCAAGCCTCTTGTCCCTAGATCTTTCTGGAAAACCTTTTAATAGAATCCAACATGTCCTGAACGTAATCCCGATAGTCCCGACCCTTCATGCATAGACAACCTCACTCAGAATGCGCTCCCCAATCTTTGGCTTGAGAGCTTTCTTCGACACAAGATCAACCTTTGCACCCAAAAGACTCGATAAATACTCCTCTAAAGCTATGAAGTCGAACAAACCCACTGGCTTTTCAAACTCCACGAGTATATCTATGTCGCTTCGTGTGTGCTACTTCCCCTTGACATAAGAACCGAAAACACCAATATCCTTAACCTTGAACCTCTCCCTAAGCTCTCCTTTATGACCCGTAAGTATCGCTTTGACTGTATCAACATGCTTCATACGCTATTCACTAGAAGCGTCAAAACTTGAGTCTTTTTGCAGCACGGTGTCAGCTCACATCAGGATACTACGCTTTGACATCTTCAGTCACAAGCGCACACGCCAAAACAGGACTTGACAATGGATCCTCGTTCACTCTGTATGCTCAAAGCCATCTGCGATCACGTCGTGGAAAGCAACAAAAACGTTTCATCACGAAAGAGTCACCGGAGGAAAACCCTGTTTTCAGATTGCAGACGCAATCAGTAGGCTAAGCCTTGGTGCGGGGGATGGGGTTTGAACCCATGCAGCCCTGCGGCAACAGGTCCTAAGCCTGTCTCCTTTGGCCAAACTCGGACACCCCCGCAATGCTAGGTTCAAGGCTTGAAATTGTGTTTCCTTTTATATTTGTTTAACCGTCAGCATGGCTGAAATCTTTTAAACGTCAAAACACTTACGTTACTCAACTAGTACAGTTTGCTATAAAGGGAAACTTGTCATGAAGGATGTTGAGTTGAAGCTCATCTCTGAGCTCATGAAGAATTCCCGAAGGAGCGACAGAGAGCTTGCCAAGGCTGTGGGTGTTTCTCAACCTACAGTGAGCAGGTTGGTCAAGAGATTGGAGAAGGATGGGATAATCAAGGAGTACACGATGATACCTGATTTTCGCAAACTCGGATATCAGTTGTTGGCATTGACTTTCGTGAAGTTAAGAGAGCCACTTGGTTCGGAAGAGACTGATAAGGCAAGGAAAATCGCTAAGCAGGCGTTGGAAGAAAGCCCTTATGGAATAGTTCTGCTTGAGAGAGGGATAGGCCTAGGATATGATGGGGTCATCGTTGGACTGTACGAGGACTACGCAGCCTATACGGAGCATAGAAATAAGCTTAGAGAATATCCGTTCTTAGAAGTCACTGACGTTGAAGGCTTCTTGATAAGCCTAGATGATGAAGTGCACTATCGTCCGTTGACTCTGCAGGCCCTAGCCAAACAGTTGTTGGCAATGAAAAAGAAGGATTAGCTGCCAGCGCACCTCGTAGAAGAAGGTGTTGCTCTGAGCAGAGAGGAAGTCAAAAAGTACTATGAGGTCCGAGTCTACTCGCTGGCAATCGTAGCCATCATGATTTGCTTTTTGTTTGCATTTCTATTCGCTCTTTTTGCGTCACGTGGACAATATATCTATGCTGTCATAATGGCTATGCTGATGGTCATCATGATTCTTGCGGCAATGAATCTATTGCGATATGCAAAAACGTTGAGAAAGGCTTAGAGACACCGACAAGTCTATTACAGAGCGATTTGAACCGTCGAAGAAACAGCGCTTGGATATGTCGTTCTTCAAAATATACCTTACCAGATGCTTATTGCGAATCTGGGAGCTTTGCTTTTACCCCCGCAAACGAAAGATGTTCTTGGGCCCAAAATGTTCGACAGACTGTTCTCCAGCGCTACAGAAATGCTCATTCTCCTTTTCTGGTTATTGCTATCTCTGATCGTGATCTCAGGCGCACTCCTTCTGAGAGGCCAGAAAAACGAAAATACTGTGCCAGAACGCGTGAATGAGTAGAAGTGAAAAGAACCCAAGCAAACGGAAATAATTATATCATTAACGCTCTCAGCTAATGTGTGGAATCGCTAATCAAGAATGGACAGGATAATTGAGTTGGCTTCAGTCCAGTCCGCTAACACTAGCTTGAGAAATCAACATCGAAAGCTCTTTATCTCTTAATGCATGTTTTTTTTCGGAGAGAAGATGCCTCGGTGGCCTAGCCCGGTTAGGGCTTCGCCTTGGTAAGGCGGGGGTCGCGGGTTCAAATCCCGCCCGAGGCTTCAAGCCTCTTCAACTATGCGATATGTTCGCAAGCCTATGACAATAGGAACCATCAACATGTCTTAGAAGATCGCATTCGTATGAAACTGAAAATAGAGCCTGTTCCGCCGTTTGATTTCAATCTAAGCGCCAGAATTTTCTCGGAAGGCGATAAGCAGATTCGAAAGTACGAAAATGGCAAGTACTGGCAAGTTGTAAGAGTAAACAGCAAGTTGATCCTTGTTACGATAAGATCTTCCGGAGTTGTGAACAGACCAGAATTGATGGTTAATTTGAAGACAAACGAGGAGGTTACTGGCGCAGACAAAAGAATGATTGGGGAAATTGTGTCCACCCTTTTCAATTTGAAGCTTGACCTCAACCAGTTCTACAAGGATGTGGAATCCGACAAGATTCTGTATACGTTGACTGAGAAACTAAGGGGCCTAAAAAGCCCATCGACCCCAACGGTTTTTGAAGCGCTGATCGAATCGATTATCCAACAGCAAATCTCGCTTAACGTGGCGCATGGCCTAGAAACAAGGGTGACAAGGACTTTCGGCGACGTTTTGAAAGTAGCCCACGAAATCTACTACGCGTTCCCAACGGCTCAAAGCTTGGCTTCTGCATCCACAATGCAGCTTCGTGAATGCGGTTTAAGTTTGAAAAAAGCGGAGTACATCATGAACATTTCAAGGCTTGTTGCAGACGAGGTTTTGGACTTGGAGAAATTCAGAGATTATGAAAATACAAAAGAAATAGTTGACGAGCTTGATGACATAAGAGGCATTGGGGTTTGGACCGCAGAGCTTACCGTGGTTAGAGGAATACAGAAGCTGGACGCGATACCTGCAGATGATCTGGGTCTAAGGCGATGCATTGCACACTACTATCGTGACGATAAGATGATTTCGAGTGACGATGCACGCAGAATCGCTGAAAAATGGGGCCGATGGAAAGGCCTGGCAAGCTTTTACTTGATAGTTGCCGAAAGATTAGGGGTAAAAGCATGATTCCTGAACGGTCCAGTCTTGCCCCAAAATATTGATAGGTATCCTTCTTACAGAACTAGTCAGGACGAGTTGCTATGTCATCCGATTTCGAAAAATATGCAGCAAATCTGCAGCTTGAGATGCTCTTCCACAAATTAGGCGCTCCAAACCCTGAAATACTTGCCAACACGGTGAGACATTTTACTACTAAAGAAGCGGAAAAAAGAGACGCAATCGTGACAGGCTACTTTGGAAAGTCTGGAATAAACCGAATTGTCGAAGTGGTCACTGATTGCTTGTTTGAGATACCAGGGCTGCCCGCAAGTGCGAAGATTCTCGATATCGGTGCAGGAACAGGGTTCTTCACAACAAGAATCGCCAAGAGAGTGAGAGCTAAGAATCCAGAAGCTTCCTTCTATGCCATGGATCTAACTCCGGCAATGTTGCTTCAATTGGCCAGGAAAAACACGAGCGTGACAGCTTTTGTAGGCGTAGCTGAAAACATCAGAGATAGCGTAAAATATGCAGCGGAATATTTCGAGATTCCAAGCAAGTTTGACGCCATATTCTCGACGCTAATGCTTCACCACAACAATCAGCCTGAAAGAGTCTTTGGAAGCATTAAAGGCAGTTTGAAAAAGAGTGGGAAGGCCATGGTTGTTGACCTGTGCGAGCATGACTTTGAAAAATTCAGAATCGAAATGGGCGACATTCATTTGGGATTTAAGCCAGAAAAAGTGTACGAGATGGCCAGAAAACACTTCGCAAAGGTCAGAGTTGAGAAAATGCCGGGAATTAGCTGCGAATGTTCAGGGCGAGCTGCAGAAATCCTCGTGGCATCCATGCGAAACTGATCGCAAGAGCAGATTATATAATTTATATATGGATAAACGACAATGGTGCTAGAGAGGAAAACTCTTGCCTCTTGATGATCCTCTGACCAACGCGGTAATAATAATAGTGGTAGTTGCGGCCTGTCTGATCATTCTCTATGCGATGAGGGGACGCGGAAAGAAGATGAAAAAGGCGCCTGAAGAGGAGAGGTTGCAGGCTAGTTTGAAGGGTTTGCCGTTCAGAATCACGAAGAGCATCTCTTCAAACGAGGCAGGTCGGGCAAAAGATGAACTGCGAATCTTGGAGTTGGAACGGGAAATTCTGTCTGACGCGATTCGACGGCTGTACGAGGCTCATGCAGAAGGAAAAATCTCAGAGGAAGAGAGAGAGAGGCTTGCACAGACATACAAGTCTCGAATGATGACCGTGAAAGACGCCATCTCAAAAGATGAATCAGTCGTTGCGTTGCACGAGCTTGAAGCAATGCAAGAGGATTTGATGAAGCTTTTCAGCGAACGCTTCGATGATCTCAGCGGAAAAATTGAGGAGCTGCGTCTAAGAACAGAAGCAAAGCCTGTAAAAGAAATAGCAGTACCCGTCGCGGAGGTGGGGTCAGCCCCGAGCGGAGAAGAGAAACCGGCCTCAGAGGAAAAATCAAGAAGAAAGAAGAAGACTCCTCCGGCTAAACCAAGCCCGAGATCCGAGGCTGAAAAAAGAATAGAAGAGATCAGAAACGAAGTGGAGAAAGTCCTAGACAGACTAGGGCAGATGGAAATTGAATCCTAAACAAGACTGGATTGAAGAGGCGAAAAAGAAAGCTGCACTGAGAGCAGTCGAACATGTCAAAGATAAGTTCATCACTGGTCTAGGAAGCGGAAGCACAACTGCCTACGCTATTGAGGAGCTAGGAAAAAAGGTTAAGCGCAATCAACTGCATACCCTTGCCGTTCCAACGTCCTATCAAGCCTTCATGCTTGCCCTGAAGAATGGAATCCCAATAACAACATTGGACGAGAATCCAGTGCTGGACCTAGCGATAGATGGGGCAGACCAGATAGATAGGGAGCTAAACCTCATCAAGGGCATGGGCGGAGCTCTCGCACGGGAGAAAATAGTCGCATCCGCATCGAAAAAACTCATCATCATAGCAGACGAAACCAAAAAGGTCAAGGTTCTAGGAGAGAAGCATCATCCTGTTCCCTTAGAAGTCATACCGTTTGCATCAAAATCCGTCATGCTGAAAATAGAGGGAATAGGCGGAACGTCGACCTTAAGGGAAGGAACCGGAAAGGTTGGACCCATCATAACGGATAACGGCAACGTCATCATAGACGCAGAGTTCGGGCCTATTCAAGAACCCGCAAGGTTGGAAGACAGATTAAACAGTATTCCAGGCGTTGTTGAAACCGGGCTATTTATTGAAATGGCGGACATAGTCTATCTTGGAACACGCTCCACCGTTAAGAAATGCGAAAAATGACTGAGTAGCATTGTTCAAGAAAGCACAAAAGCTTATGTAACATTTCGCGATCAATCTTTCACGAATGACGATGAGCGAGGGCAAAGTAAAGACAATAGACAAGGGCAAACTGCCTTGGTACTATAGGCTGATTCTGAAGATTCCAGGAGCAGACTTCGTGGAAAGTGCTTCTTCTGGAATATTCTGGGGCATTATAGTGCCGATCTTCCTCATACTAGAGTTTTTCCTGAACATTTCCTTGCTGGTGTTCTTTCCCTTCCCAATGAACATTGCTTTAGTACTAATCATTCCAGTTGTTATCCTGCTCGTATTCCTCAGGGTCAGCCTCGAAAGATTCATCAATTGGTGGAACTCGGCCATTGATGACTCTTTCGAATGGAACATCGACAAGTCAATGCCAGAATATCTTGAATTGCTGAAGAAGAAAGAGAAGAGGCAAGAATAGCAGGAAGAACCTGCGACGCTGTCAAGCGTCTCTCTTTTGGAGAAACATAAATATCGATAGCCTTAATTCAGACTTTCCCCAACAAATTACCCTAAAACCGTTGCCGGGGTAGCCTAGCCTGGCTTGGGCGCCAGACTCATAATCTGGAGAACAAAAGGGGCAAACGCCCGAAGTCCAGAAGTCGCGGGCTCGAATCCCGCCCCCGGCACCACCACCGCACACTTAGTGCCCTGCCCAGAGAACCTGCAAGATCCATGCAGAGCTTATATAGAGTCTGCGGTTTAAAGTTCATGTGGGACTGCGGGCGCAACAACAAACCTTCATATCTACACCTATCGCGCGCTACGAGAAACCGGAGTTACTTCACAAACTGCTTTTAGTCTGAAGAAAATGCGGGGCCAGATCAATTTCTACAATGTTGGTTTGGCCGGTTCCAGTGCTTGTGACGTTATGGTCTGTGTTTTGTCCGTCAACGTAAATCCAGTAGTATGCATCAGTCTTCTCGAAGGGCGTGACGTAAGCAAGCTTTCCTAAATGAAAGGTTACTGTTCCATTTGTGTCTGCGTAAAATGCGGCCGCGCCCAAAAAAGCCAGCCGAAAAGAGCCCCATGTCCCTGCAAAGGTGCACCCATACTACGACCCGTTACGACGTGGAAAATCACACTGCAAACACGAAGATCCCGAAACAACAGCTGAACACAGAAAAGCAAGGGCTACTAAAACCATAGTCTCATCAAAAACTAAAATAGCAAGACCAGACAATCTGCAAGAAAGGTCCTGAAGCCCAATGAACATGTGGAAGGACATTCCAGCAGGCGACAAGCCGCCACAAATACTCAACATGGTGATCGAAGTAATAAGCGGCTCAAGAGACAAATACGAGTACAGCTCAAGCTGGGAATCCTTCGTCCTAGACCGCATAATCCCTTCATCCGTAGTCTTCCCGGTCGATTACGGCTTCGTACCACAGACATGGGCCGACGACAACGACCCGCTCGACATAATGGTACTATCATACGAACCGCTCGAAGTAGGCTGCATAGTAAAAGCCAGAGTCGTCGGAGCACTAATAATCGAAGACGAACAAGGAGAAGACGCAAAAATACTCTCGGTACTCGTCAACGACGCCAGATTCCACGGATACAACGACATCGCGGACGTCCACCCACACCAGCTACGCGAAATACAAGAATTCTTCGAAACCTACAAACGCCTGGAACCACACAAATGGGTAAAAATCAAAACATGGAAAAACACGAAAGAAGCACAACAAATAGTCACCTACTCAATAGAAAAATACAAAAAAATGGCGTAGAAACCCGATAGGAACAAACCCGCCTAAATCAGCGCGTCAGTATTAGGTTTTCTAAAAGAACAATTGTTCCATGTACGCGGAACGATCGTTCAACACATCTATCCCGCAAAATTCTTGAAAAGCCTCACCGCGATCTCTTCTCCAGCCTCAACAAACTGAACGTTCTCAGCAATTTCAACGAACCCATCAGCCCTCGCAAGCGTAGTAATAGCCCCCGAAAGCCCAGTGGGCACAGGCTCAGCTACCAGTCCGTTCAGCCTATCACGTTTTAACCTAACCATAACGAACGTGCGCCTACCCTTAGCAGAAAACATCCTCACACCCGCAAAAGCCTTCACCACCAAAGGCTCATCCGCCTCCCTTCCAGTCAATCCTCGAATAACGGGCTCAACAAGCAAACGAAAAACCAACAAAGCCGAAGCAGGATGACCCGGAAGCGCAAAAACCAGTTTGCCCTCGATCACAGCCACAGTCACAGGCTTACCGGGCTTAATCGCTATCCCACAAACAACGACACCGGGCTTCCCAAACGAACCCAAAACCTTAGGCATCAAATCCTTCGGCCCAATAGACACGCCGCCCGAAGTCACAACAACATCCGCACACGCCAAAGCCCTCCTCAATGCACCTTCAATCTCCGAGGCCTTATCAGAAAAGACACCCAGAAAGACCGGCCTACCACCGCACTCTTCAACAGCGGCGCTTAGACTGTAAGCATTCGTATCATAAACCTTCCCAGGCAAAAGCCTCCTGCTAGGCTTCGCGACCTCACCGCCAGTTGAAAAAACTGCCACACGCGGAAGAGCGAACACCTTAACCTCAGCCAAGCCAACCGCAGCCAGAACTCCAACCTCACCCGCACCCAAAACCACTCCCTCTCTCAGAACAGTCTCATCCTTCCTGATGTCTGAACCAGCCTCCATAACATTCTCACCAGCAACCACAGCACTGCGCACAAGAACGCCTTCGCCATCAACCTCAGTTTCCTCAAACATGACAACAGCATCCGCACCCTCAGGAATAGGCGCCCCAGTGACAATCTCAACGGCACGGCCCGACCTGACGACCATCTTCGGCATCCTGCCGGCACTTGCCACACCACAAACTCTCAGCTTAACGGGCCTGTTCTCATCCGCTCCAAACGTATCCTTAGCCTTCACAGCATACCCATCAACTGTCGAACGATCAAAAGATGGAACATCCAAACCAGCGACGACATCCTCGGCAAGAACACGACCGAAAGCCCTCAAAAGCGGAACAACATCAACACCTAAGGACCCAGTGGAAACATGTTGACCGATGATTTGCCTCGCCTCATCAAGAGTCAAAAGCCTTCTAAACACTAAGCCTCCTCCACGACATCAAACAAATGCACGAGGACGGCTTCGCCTTTCTCCAAGCCCTCCCGATTCTCAGGAACAACCGTATAACCATTAGACCTCGTCATGGTGGAAATCAAACCCGAACCCCTGGCACTCACAGGCTCCGCAAAAATCTCTCCACCCTTTCGGAAAACACGAACACGGACAAAAGTCCTCCTACCAAGAGCCGCAGTGATCCGCCTCCTCATCCTCGCTTGTAATGTTGGCCTAGCTTCCTCATGACTTAATCCAAGCATCCTGCAAATCAACGGTCTCGCAAAAACCTCAAAAGCAATCATCACCGCAACAGGATTACCTGGAAAAATCATAACAGGCTTCCCATCCACCACAGCCAAAGCCGTCGGCATACCAGGACGCATAGCAACACCATGAACAAGGACGCCGGGCCCACCAAGCTTGTTGACCGCCTCGGGAACAAGATCCGAACCCCCAACACTTGTCCCGCCAGAAGTTATCACAGCGTCGGCCCTGAGCCCACGTTTGAGGCTCTTCACGATCTCCTCAAGGTCATCTCTCACAATTCCCAGATCTATTGGAACGACGCCCAATTCGCGGCACAAAGCAGAAACAGCATGCTTGTTAGCATCGAAAATCTGGTTCTCCTGCCTCTCACTGCCCGCTTCCGCGATCTCATTTCCTGTTGACAATATGGCAATCTTCGGTTCCTCAAAAACCCTAACCTCATCCATTCCCAGAGCAGCTATCAACCCCAAATGTTGAGGCCTAAGCTGAACTCCAGCCTCCAAAGCAACCTCGCCCTTCCTTATGTCTTCACCCCTCTTCGAGACATTCTCACCAGGCGCTAACGGCGTCCACACCTCAATCTTGCTGTCAACCTGCCCAGTGTTCTCAAGCATCACAACGGCATTTGCACCATTAGGAAGAGGATTCCCAGTCCACAAACGCTTCGCATGTTTACTGCCTACCATTTGATGTTCAGTCAGCGCCAATATCTTGGGTTTAAACTGCGAAGCACCAAACGTGTCCTCAGCCCTAACTGCGTATCCATCCACAGCCGACCTGTCCACCCTGGGCAGATCCTCTTCAGCCACAATTGCTTCTGCCAAGATACGGTTTAGTGCCTTGTCCAAGGTAACGGAGACAGCTTTCGGCTTCCTGATTTCCACTGCGTCCAAAAACCTGCGTAAGGCCTCATCAACCGATGTAAGCTTTTGAAATCCCTTCAATCTTGCCAAAACATGTACCCACTAGACAGCACTATGGGACTGGATAAAAAATCTATCGCATCATAGAAGGCTCTGAAGGGTATCCCGCATTCTTATCGCATCAATATCCAACAGCGGGCTTTCACTGATTATGACAGGCCTCAACTTAAACTCCGCAATGATCTCCGCAAGCATGTCAAAACTAGGCCCATACCTCTCCTCCTCAAGCGTATGATGCCGCCTTTCACCCTTGTCCGTGAACTCTATCTTCGTAAAATGACAATGCATGTCCCTAGCAGCCTCTATACCGAGTCTATGTTCAACAGTCTCCACAACCCTGCGAAAATCCGCAACCGTCCTGAAACGTCCCATGTCCCTCGCATGCAGATGGGACCAATCAATCACAAGCTGCGTCTGCTCCACTTCCTGGTATATGCGGAGCACTTCATCCAGGCTTCCCAGCTGAGAAGGCTTACCCATCGTTTCAGGACCAATCCTAGCATTCTTGATTCCCAAACTCTTCAAGGACTGAG
>Ga0315279_10001873_pt1 | contig 33416 bp, 27 predicted proteins | sample YL17G06_20_MG_FD_203694 | JGI IMG/M metagenome (GOLD analysis project Ga0315279, IMG submission 203694) | Sediment microbial communities from Yellowstone Lake, YNP, Wyoming, USA - YL17G06_20 | ecosystem: Environmental > Aquatic > Freshwater > Lake > Sediment | place: USA: Wyoming | collected...
GAGTAGAAAAGCCGGTGGATTCGTCAATGGCCATTATCTGATTACGAGAGGCTATTCGGCGCTGAACAAGGAGCCTCCGAAGATTAGAGGCAAGACATCATTCGCGCATATAATTGCTCAACAGATGATTGGCAGGTTACTGGAGGAAAAGGGATACGAAATCACACTGGAAAAGCAATTTCCACGGCATTTTGTTGATGTTTTCGCCTATAAAGAAAACGAATCACGGTTTTTCGAAATAGTAATCTCCGAAAATATTTCCGGTCAAATCGATAATTTGAAAAATGACATCGAAGCAGGAGCAAATAAAGTGTGCTTCGTTTTTGCTCGGAAGCAAGCGTGGGATTCTCTGGAAAGCAAGATCAAAGCTTTGAAAATCCCGGACGATGATAAGAAAAAAATCCACTATAATTTTTTAAGCAGTTATTGTATCGAGAACATGAAGGAGCGGATCAAATGTCATACGGACAATTCGCAATTAAGCTGAACCATAAGAGAGGCGTTTTTCTTTTCGGCACAATGCTTGTCATTATCCATTGGCTGGGTATCCTTGTTTGTAATGGCAACCATAAATTTCATGTATTCGAGATGCTTGACGGTCTGATTTACCCAATCGGATTCATGCCCAGGCACTGGTGGATGTGGCTGCCGTCGATACTTTACTCTCTGCTATGGACAATGTTCATTATATCCCTTGTAAAGGCCTATCTGCACAAACGTGACCGCATACTCTGGACAAGCCTCGCGATACTCGGAACGCTTTGCATTTATTGCATGGCCAATGGTGGTTTCGGTTTCTTCTTCAATCAGTTTTCGTACCCCATTTCAAGCAGCCAGAGGTACATCCACGGGTCACATTTGATTTTCAGCCTGGTTTTGTTTGCGGCCTTATGGTGCGGCATCGGAAAGCTGATTGAAGTCAGAAATAATACCGGGACTCCATTTTTCCGCAAACTTCTCATTATCCTTGCCGGAATAATTTCCATCTCCGTGCCGCTCTGCTGCGTATATGATGGTGGATTTGGCGCATATTGGGATTCGCTTCCATTTAGCGGGGAAAGTTTTCTTTTCCTGAAGTGGCTGCACCTGGCGTCCCTTGTATCCTTTATTTCATTCCTGATTTTTAAGAGGAATCGAGCGATGGAGAAAAAGGAGAATCAGCAAGCATGTTTAAGAAGGATAGCGGATAGAACACAGTCGTAATGCCGACTATCAAGGGATATAGACGCATGAAAAAAGATGACCAAGAAAGATTAACTTTTAAGGATTCCAAGGAAGCCTTAAACCGCCATATTATCAAATCGCAGCTTGCAAAAATTGTTGACCTCGCATCAATTGATCTCGACAAGGGGCAATTGAGTAGACTGCAAGAGGATTTAGAAGGGCTGCTTAATGATGCTGATGAAACCGATGATGGCGGCAAAGGGTTCTGCAAAAATCAATCAAAAAGTAGTCTCAGACCGTCAAGAAAAGCGACCATCGACGCTAAAATCCGTGGAAAAATAAACGGAATGGAAATAGCAGATGAGATGGCTGAAAAAGCGAGCAGCCAGGAAACCATTAACGATATGGCTCAATCCATAGGGCGTAAAAATGCGGAATTGGAAGCACAGGAAAGTTCAGCTCACTGGCGGGGAAAGGAGGCGGAACGGCTTGACGACATAGTCGACTTACTGGACAATAGGGAAGTAATATCGACAAAAAGCGACCAATATGCCATGAGCGAGGAAGATATTCAAGCCATAAAGGAATTTGCGCAAGAGAAGCTGGAAGAAGCAAGGGAAATCGCAGAAGAGGACGATTAATAACCCTGACACAAAGGAGGATTAAAATGCCACAGCATAATCCGGATTTTATCAAAATGCACGAAGGTATTGGTGGAGTACCGACCGGCGTTACAAATGGAAGCGTTGGATGGATACCCAAATTCCAGTCCCAAATTAAATCGCTTTGGGCACAAACCTGCCAGACATGGAATGAAGCGGTCAATAAGGTATCAGATACCAGCAAGGCGATCGGCAAGAAAATTGAAAAAGTTGAGCAAGTTGTAGAACCGGTGATAATTGCTATGCTCATTGTCATTTGCGGTCACCTCGGCAAAAGGAATCATGACATTGTAAAAAGCAATGAAGTTCAAATGGGTCAAATGAAGATAGCATATCAATCACAATTGGCTTCTGCAAACATAACCATTGATAGCCTGAAAACGGACTATCAAGCAAAACGAAATGAACTCAACGGCTACATTAAGTATTGGCAATATGCCTATGAAGATGCATCGGGATTCAGTTCAAGATATTTCAATGATGTTCGGGATAGAGACCGCCTTATTGGGCAATGGGGACAGCCGCTGCTTGAAAACAGATACGGAAGTTTTGCGTCGTGGATTTATAGTGGGGTAAATCCGATTCTCACCCGGATTTCCGTTCTCCATGATAAAATCGGGAATCCGAATGGGATAAGGTTTGATGATTTCCAAATATCACTGACCAAAGACGAACGTGGACGGCTGATGTGGTGGCAAGATCCCACTGGCGTCGATCTGGATTATCAAACAAAATCCCTGTGCATTCTTTTCGGCGGCGATATCACAAAAACAATCGAAATCGATCCTTAATTTTCAGTCTGGTATGAAGGCTGGCAGATTTATGAATCATCATTACCATTTACGGCATTATCCCGACCACTGCTGGATCGATACTGCATTTGGTGGGGCGCATAACCGGAATCGGGTAATGATGGTGTCCGATATGGAAAAAAGCAGCCCGGATACAATCGCTGATTGCTACGCAACGATATACCGGTATACTGCTGAACTGTTGGATCATGTCAAAAAAAATGGGAGTGTCGCCGGATATCGCGGAGCGTGTTATATCGACTGGCTCTTCCTTGATATTGACGGGACTCCACAGGCTGCAATCAGAAACGCCAGTGCGAATCTCCGGATGCTTGCAGATGATTACGGGTGTGATCTGAAGTTCATTGATTGCTATATATCTGGCAACGGCGTTCACATTCTTATTCCGGGCAGCATGTTTGGTGGCTTCAAGCCAAGCAATGAGTTGCCTGACATCATGAGATTCATTGCAGTAAATATTGGATGTCAAGGAATTGATATCTCAATTTACAACCATCTGCGATTGTTCAGACTGCCGATTACTTTCAACAGCAAAGCGGGCCGATGGAAACGACAGGTAAGAGCAACTGATATTCTGAATAGACCGGAAGAAATATTCGAACTGTCGAAGGAGTCAGGCGGTTCTTGGTGCGATCTGCTGGAATTCGAAGAACCGGAGCAGAACGAACGACTGACAGGGCTATATAAAAGAGCCTGCGAAAGAATCGAAAATCAAAGCAAGCCAACCGCTGCCGTTCATACGGTTCCTCGGAACTTTGGCAATCCTGATCCGATATGCATCTGCAGAATCCTTCAGAACGGTGTAGAAAAAGGAATGCGACAACCTGCTTCATTAAGATTGGCGGTGTTTTATAAAAAGAAGGGGGTACCGCTTAATACCGCCATTGACATGCTCTGCCAGTGGGACACGAAAAACCACCCACCAAGACAGGACGCCCTTGACGTTTATAATAAAGTAGCTACGAATGCCTATGCCAGCAATTGGGACTACGGGTGCAACGATAAGATAAAAGCGAAGCACTGCGATCCATCATGCAGGTATTGCCGCAGGCGTCTACAGCAAAGTCAAGTGCCATCAATTGATGAAAACAATAAACCATTTATTGAAAGGATGGTTCCTATGCAGAACAACGAAAACGCAGCCAACAAGCCCATCCGGAAGTACAACGCCCTTCACGGCCTGTCCATAGCCGTTTTTGAGAATCAGCGGCCATCAATACGCGGAGATGGTACAACCGTGAATCTCAAATCCTTCAACCTTCAAAAGTCATTTCTGGAAAAAGCCGAAGCAAACGGCCAGCCTTCTGAACAATGGAGGAACCAGTCGATCAGTCTGAACCTGCAGGACCTCCCGGTGGTGGAAGAACTGGTGCGCAAAGCCAGGGAAGAATTTCTGGTTCAGGTTCAATCATAGCGGTTGTAAGGGAGCAATATGGAGTTCATGCAACCCAGAATGTTCGGACATGCCCCGTTTGGTGCAGGCACGAACAATCACTATGAAGCGGTTCCTGAGTTTCTTTACACGGGATATGGGCCGCCGATAGAAAGCCGTGGCATCATTGCATCGGAAATCGAAAACCGGATTGATGATTGGGGCAGGATTAACGCTGACTGCCTGGGAGAAGCCGCCTTTTATGGGGTGTCGGCCAGTCCTGTGGCCCCAATGCCGACCGTGCCCGATAATCAGACCATGATCGAACAATTGTCACGGTATCTATTCGATTTGGCGCGCGGCCAGATGGAGGCGCAGAATGCCGGTAATGAAATCTGCGACCAGCCAACGGAAGACCAGACTCGGATGTTCAGGGACATAATAAGAGGATCTCTATAAATTAACAATTAGAGAAATATTTGGAATAAAGTATGCTCTCAGCGCAAAGTATTATACCTTCGAACGAAAAGAAGACAACCGTTACTCAAACGGGCTTTCCTGAATTTGAGCCGTTCGTGGATATGGATACATTGGTTGTTCTTCTGGGAGGCATTCCGAAGAAGACGCTTTACAAATGGTCATCCGAATCCCGGTTGAATGGATTTCCGGCGTACAAGCTCGGCAAGCATCTGCGGTTTCGCCAAAGCGAAGTGAATTCATGGATACTGAGAAGGTGTTTGAAGAGCAAAAGCATGTTAAAAGGCTAGTATGTTGAAAAGTGCGTGTAATGCAAATGTCCGTGGCGATCGTATTCAGCTGCTCATTCGTGAGGATGAACCAGGATACGATGCGTTTAAAAAGGTGCTTGCTGCGATTAGCATGGACGGTTTTATGTCGTGGTATGGAGATGTGCGCGACAATGACGGTAAGGAGCAATGCGGCTTAATTATTACTACGTACTCGCAGAACAAAAAGCGTTGGCAGCAATGTCGCAAAAAGGATGATTCAAAAAGTCATGCAAGTAGAGCACTGTAGCATACTGGCATTTTTGAAGAAGCACAGGCGCAATCTGTTTATACATTTTAGGGATCTTCAAAAAATGTGTCTTATGATTTCTGCACCGAATTATTTTGAATTGAATCGGTGTTCTTTGGCAGTTTGGTGAGATGGGAAATGTGAGTTTTTGAAACCCATGTCCCAATCATGTCCCAGGTAGCAATAAAATGTTTTAAATATCAATGCTTTACGGTGAGTGTATGAGACTCCCCTCACCTCCAGACTTCGCTCCGCTGCGTAGCGGCGGAGCGAAGTCTGCCTCGCCGTAGCTTCCAAGCGAAGGCGAGCCATGTGCCTTTGCTATCGCGGAGCTTCGTCCCGGCAGGCCAGGTTGATGAGCTTCTCGTATGTTTATATCCTCCAATCAGAATGTGCGGCTGATCATTTCTATGTCGGCTTTACTCACAATCTCCAATCAAGACTCCTGAAGCATAATAGCAATCAAGTTCCGCATACTTCAAAATTTGCGCCGTGGAAAATAAAGACCGCCATCGCATTCACCGATGAAAGCCGTGCTCGAGGTTTCGAGGCATATCTTAAATCTGGTTCGGGAAGAGCTTTTGCAAAAAAGCATTTATAATATCTCCGCTGCGTAGCGGCGGAGCGAAGTCTGCCTCGCCGGCTTGTGTGGCCGGAGCTTTGCGAAGGCTCAAGCTTCCAAGCGAAGGCGGGCCATGTGCCTTTGCTATCGCGGAGCTTCGTCCCGGCAGGCCTAAATAAATCCATTTCCTCATCCCGCCTTCTCAATCCCCAGCTGCCGAATTTTCCTGTGTAAATTCGTCCGTTCGATGCCCAGCAGATCGGCGGTTTGGGGAATGTTCCAGCCATTGAGCCGAAGCTGCGTTTCCACATACGCGCGCTCGAGTTCGTCTTTTGCCTGCGCAAGCGGCCGGGCATGGGAGAAAAGATCCGGGGCCGCAGACTCGGCGCCGGGACCGGTGAGTGACCGGACGAAATCATCGCTGATTTCAGTTTCACGCGACATGATGGCCGCGCGCTCCACGATATTGCGCAACTGACGGATATTGCCGGGCAATTTCTGGCCCGCGAGCAGACGCAGGGCCGCGGGCGTGAATGTTTTCAACGGCATGCTGTTTTCGCGGCAATAGCCCTCCAGAAAATGGGATGCCAGGAGCGGAATGTCTTCCACGCGCTGGTTCAGCGGCGGCACGGTCACCGGCAGCACGGCCAGACGGTAATAAAGGTCCTCACGGAATTTTCCTTCCGCAAGCATCTCTTCGAGGTTTCGATGGGTGGCGGCAATGATGCGTACATCGATCTTGATGGTTTTCGTACCGCCCACGCGCTCAAATTCTCCTTCCTGGATCACGCGCAGAACCTTCGTTTGCGTATTCATGTCCATGTCGCCGATTTCATCGAGAAAAAGCGTTCCCTTATGCGCCAGCTCGAATTTCCCCTTTTTCTGACCAACGGCGCCGGTAAAGGCGCCTTTTTCATAACCGAAAAGCTCGCTTTCGATAAGGTTGGCCGGAATGGCGGCGCAGTTGACCTTGACAAATGGACCTGACGAACGGGCGCTCCGCTGATGGATGGCCCAGGCGACCAGCTCCTTGCCGGTGCCGCTCTCCCCTTTGATAAGCGCCCGGCCGGAGGACGGCGCGATCCGGGCGATCTCGGTGCGCAGTTTTTCCATGGCCGTACTTTTGCCGATCATGCGGTACCGGTCGTCATCCCGCTGCCTAAGCGAGCGCAACTCATCGCGTGAATTCTTGGCCTCGGCCGCATGCCGCACGATCTGCTTCACCTCGATCATGGCAAGCGGCTTCTGGAGAAAATGATAGGCGCCCTGTTTGATCGCCGTTACGGCGATTTCGATGGTGCCGTGCCCTGAAACCATGATGACCTCACAGTCAATGCGACTTTCTTTGATCTCAGCAAGGACCTCAAGACCGTCTTTGCGCGGCATCTGAATGTCAAGCAGGACGACGTCGGGGGTTTCTTCGCGGAACAGGCGCATGCCGGCTTCGCCGTCATCGGCCAGGAGCACGTCATGCCCTTCGTCTTCGAGGATTTCGCGAAGGGTCTTGCGGATGTTCTCTTCATCATCGATGATCAGGATTTTAGGCATTGTGCATTCTCCGTTTGTCAGCATGGCAGCGAAATATCGAACGTGGTCCCCTCACCCGCTCTGCTCTGGCACGAAATGCCGCCGCCATGCAGGCTGATGATCCGTTCGGCCAGGGCAAGACCGATCCCGTTGCCGCCTTTTTTGGTCGTAAAATAAGGTTGAAAGAGCTTTTCCAGGTTTTCCGGGGCAATGCCGCAGCCGTTGTCGGCGACCCGGATGCGCACCATGGCGCCGTCACGAACCGAGGAAACGGCTATTTCTCCGCTCCGACCGGTTTCGGCAATGGCCTCAGCCGCGTTTTTAATCAGGTTCGAGAGCACTTCCCGCACCTGGCCCTTATCCATCTTGATCAATGGCAGGTCCGGCGCAAAGTTGCGGATGATCGGCGCATGACTGAAGGAAAAAAGCGAGCAGACGCTTTCGATCACCTCATTCACCGGTTCCGGCCGCAGCACCGGATCGGGGAATTTGGCGTATTTATGGAAAGTGTCCACCAGCCGCTGGAGCGTGTTGATCTCGTTTAATACCGTATCCACCGTGCTTTTAATGACCGCGGGAAAATCCTTGCTCTGCGAGAGGAATTTTTCATACATGCGCTCGGTGGAGAGTTTGATGGGCGTGAGGGGGTTCTTGATTTCGTGCGCGATCACGCGGGCAACGCGCTGCCATGTGGCCTTGCGTTCGGCCAGCATCTTTTCCTGCCGCGCCGCGGACAGGTTGTGCGCCATGGCGTTGAAGGAATGCATGAGCGCGCCGATTTCCCCGCCGGCTTTTTCGGGGAGCTTGACATCAAGGTCATCCGCAGCGAGTTGCTGCGTGGCGCGCGTGAGCTCCTTGAGCGGCCGCGTGATGCGCGAAATGAAAAGATACCCGATGGTCAGGGCCACCAGGAGCACGGCCGTGAAATAGACGGCGCTCACCAGCACCGCCTGCCGGACGATGGTTTCGCGCAGCACCTCGATCTGGCGGAAGCGTTTGAGCGACAGCGCGGCCGCCTGCTGCTCGCCGGACGACGGGGCCCGGTCCACGGCCGCCTGCAGCGTGCGCTCCACCGACGGATCGGCGCCCAGCCGCGCGAAGGCGCCGGCGGTCTTGACAAAATAGATCGCAAGCGGCGCCGCGGCCAGCAGCACGATGAAGATCAGCAGCGCGAACATCTTGGTTTTCAGCGATAGGTGTTTAAGCATATGATCGGTCCCTTGTGCACGCTATCGGGACGCCGCCTTCCCTTCTTTGAGAACGGACCCCCGGAACCGCTCGGTTTCCGCCATGGGCCGGCGATAGTTCCAGAAATACATCAGGTCGATGCCGCTGTTGTCCAACGCCTCCACTTTTGTGGTGCCGAGCACCCCGTATATGACAAATGAATATTCCGCCCCGGCATCGAGCGAGGCCTTCGGCATGGCCGGAACATTATCGAATGTCACCGATGCGATAAGGGCCGAATCCAATGCGCCGAAATCCGCGGTATCGGCCGGGGGATTGCTGATGACAATATAGGAACGGGCGACCGCGTCGTATTGCAGGCGGCGTTCGACCGTCACGCGGCCCACGACAGTATTTCCCGGATTCCGCCGCGTTTCGATGATGAGATACAGGATGATATCCGTGCCCGTGCGCGCGAGTTTTTTCAGGTCCGCGGGCCAGGCATTGGAAAGCACGCACGAGAGACGAATCTCCCGCGGCGCGATAATAATGCGCGGCTGGACGATGATCACATCGGATTTGCCGGCGGTCACGATTCCCGCCGCCATGCCGATGCTCTTCGCCGCCGCCAGAAGCGCCAGAATGAAATTCATACGTTATGAATATACAAAGCCGGCTTCGCCGGAAAATCGAAATCCGAAATCCCAAGCAAATTCAAAGCACCAACATTCGAAAAACCGAAGCCGCCGGAAACGCGCTGTTATTTCCCTTCCAAACCCTTGTCCATGAAATACCGCCTGATCATCTCCCGGCAATCGCTCCCCGCGGGAAGGCATGCGATCAGACCTCCGCGCAGCTCATCCGCCGATTGATAGCGCGCCTGCGGCTCTTTCTGCATGCACCGCACGATCACCCGGTTCAGCGTCGGGCTTATCGCGGGATTGAAATCGGCCGGCTCGTAAAACGAGCCGTTGAGTATCTGATACGCAATACTGCCGATGTTGTCCCCGGGGAAAGGGAATTTGAGCGTTGCCATCAGGTAAAGAAGCACGCCCATGGCGAAGATGTCCGTGGCCGGCGTCACCGCATCGCCGCGGACCTGTTCGGGCGCCATGAATTGCGGCGTGCCGGCCGCATTGCCCGCGCCGGTAAGTCCGAGTTGCGCATTTTCAATGGTCCATGCCATGCCGAAATCCGCCAGCTTGACAAGACCATCCAAAGCGATGAGCACATTATGCGGCTTGATATCGCGGTGTACCACGCCGCGCGCATGGGCGTGCGCGAGTCCCGCGCATACCTGGACAGCCGCGGCGGCGCAGATGTCCACGGGCAGGCAATGATCGGCATCAAGATGGCGATCGAGCGAAGCGCCGTCGATCAGCTCCATGACGATGTAATAAAGGTCGTCCTGCCTGCCATAATCGAATACACCGACAATATTGGGATGGGACAATCCGGCGCAGATCTGCGCTTCCCGGAAAAACCGTTTGGCGAAGGCCTCGTTGTTGGTCAGATGGGGGTGCAGGACCTTGACCGCCGCGGACTTGCCGATCTCCTCGTGCACAGCGCGATACAGGGTGGCGGTGCCGCCGGCGGCGATCTCGCGTTCGAGGAGGAATTTACCGATGCGCCGGCCGTTCTGCTTCATGTCGAGCAGCCGCTGCGATGCGGTGCGGCGTTGCATGACGGAATCGAGCGACATCTTGAGGCGCGCCATGGAGAACGGCTTTTCGAGAAAATCATGGGCGCCGCATTTGATGGCCGCGACCGCGGTTTCAATATTTCCATGGCCCGACATCATGATGGTGTCGACCCGGTACCGGTCGCGGACCATGCGCCGGAAGGTCTCTAATCCGTCAAGCTTCGGCATCTGGATGTCCATGAGGACGATGTCGATTGTCTCGCGATCGAGCACGGCAAGGCATTCCCGGCCGTCGCCGGCTTCGAAGACGGCATAATTAAGATCAGCCAGAACCTCGCCCACGGAACGGCGGATCAATTGTTCGTCGTCGACGATGAGGATTGATGGTTTTTCCGGTTGGGGCTGCATATTTCGGAAATTAAAAACGCAAATACGATGCCATCGGTATTGCTTTACTATATTTATATCCACCGCATTTTCAGGACGCATATATTGTATCATATTTGATACCAATTGATCTATCGGAAAATCGGGATTCGCATTTGCGGATTATTTCATTTCCGGATAACGCACTGGAATTAAAGCAGATATATGAAATCAATTCCCGCCTTCCGGTTCATCACCCGATAATGGTATGCTTTTTGATACCCATATATTCATTGCGAGTTCAGGCCGACTTCCATTAATCCCGATTATTAACAGAAGGGAATCCCATGCGCAGGCTCCGCGTCCTCTTCGCAGCGATGATCATCGCGTCGTTTATATTCCCCGCAGCAGCCCAGTTCGATTCCCTGCACCCGTATGATTCCCTTGACCAGCGCGCATTCTGCAATAAAGTCATCTACACCGAAACCCCGGATATCGGCGTCAAGTGGCGCGGCGGCCTGCGGAACATATCGTTGCTTTCGTGGGACATGTATTTCAATATCGGAAATATTCTTACGGTGGATTACCTGTTCACCGGATTGCGGGAACATCATTTGTATGACAGCACGACCGGCGACAGCACCACGCTTGCGGACAATATGTCTATTTTCACTCTCAAATCCAGGCCCTTGCGCATACAAAGCGAGAAGCTCGTTTATAAAGTCGGCGGAGGACTCAAGTTCTATCAGGCGAATGCGGAATTCCAGAACCAGTATGGCGAGGGTCTGGAGCCGACGCGTGATAATGCAGTCGTTTTGTTCATCACGCAGAGCTGGTTCCTGCCGCGCACGCAGCGGCACCTGTTCAATCTGTATGCCTCTCTTTCGCTGCGCAACGACACGCTTTCGTCGGGCGCGGTGAGTACCTGGCCGACGCTCTATTTCGTGCCGGCGTATCGAATTTACTTTGGAAAAACACGTCACTGGAGCGCCGGCGTTGAATATTACCTCATGAACCCGCGATGGCTGCCGTTCAAGGCGCTCCAGTATTATATCAAAGGTATTGATTACTTTTCTCCGGACCAGAACTGGATCTCCATCATGTTCTACGGCATTTCCTTTACAACCCGCCATGTGCGCTTTGATGCGGGCCTGGCAAATCATTACTCCTTTACCGCGCCGTTTATCCCGACAATCGGGTTTGGATGGAATTTCTGATGCGTATCAGCTTCGATCACATTGCCGGCGCTGACCGTATCACGCATGATACCGGAAAATGGGCTTCCGCCAGGACTCCGGGGGCATTGGAAATCCGGAATGCAATCCAGTCCAGCAATAACCCATTGAAATCAATGCCGTTGCAGGGTGAGGTCCGCTGCCATGCATCTAATAGCGCGGCTGGCACGGCAATTGATTTTCATTTCTTCCGGATCAAACCGAAAACCATTTTAAAAGGAGGCGTTATGGTCCAATCTTTAAAAGCAGTTGCGGCGATGTCGGCGATCGTTTTTGCGATCGGCGGTTGCGGGCTCAATCCCTTTGGTCCCGGCCAGGGCGGGCTCTCCATTTTTGCCAAGATCGGCAAAGCAATGCAGAAACCGTCTGCCATTAGCGACAAGAAAAATGAAGAGAGCACGGCAAAGGCCGTGGTGGCGGCCCAGAGCACGGCAAAACGCCTGGCCAAGGGTCTGGCCTCGGCAGCCGCTGAGCCCTGGCGTCTCAGCTTTGGCCTCGAAAATCTGGGCGGCTTCACGTATAAATACTGGGAATACGTGGCCAATAAGCCCAGCGACGACGATCCCGACAAACTGACCACCGGCCGCGGGGAAGTCGTCTTCACCTACAGCGAGGCCCTCGACAGTATCTCCCATATTGACGAAACAAAAATAATCGGGATCGACTCATTCTATTTCATCGGCCACGAATACAAGACCTGGAACGCGGAAAAAGACTCGATACGGCTGACCGTGAGGTTCTCCAGCACTTCAATCACCGCTATCAAGCCCGGCCTGACCACGGCCTGGGGCATGAACATCAGCGAGTCGGTGGAACAGGGCAAGGGCGATACGGCCTATTTCGCGCTCGATTCACTTGACGATGCTCAGCATATCCAGTACGGCGAAGGCCATTTCCTGGATGCGCATACCGGCCGCGACAACAGCGGCGAATCCTATGCCTTTGATTTCGGCATCCAGATCATCCATAAAAACACGCATGATCCGCTGCCCAATAATCCGTATCTTCACTACGAAGACAACGAAGGCATCGTGACCTTCGGCGTTCCCTGGGGCAAGAACAGCACCGATTCGCTGCACTTTACCATTCACTTCTTTCCCGCCTACGAGCGGACCGGCACGATCAAAGACGATAACGGCAGAGTGCGCGTCATGTTCACGCACAACGAAAAGACCGGCGTCGGTACCGCGGTCTATTATGATGAAAACGGCAACGAGGTCGGTTCCGAATGATCACAGGAAGAACCATGAATAAAACCGCTATCCGTCTGTCTCTCTGGTTTTCCGCTCTCTGCCTCCCCGCCTGTGCGGCGGAGGCGGAGAGCACCGTCGTTCTGGAACCCAGCGTAGCGCGGTATGACGTGGACGCCATGCCCAAAGACCCCCTGGCGTCGGCCTTTTTCTCGGCCACGCTGCCGGGCACCGGGCAGCTTTACAACAAAGAATACTTGCGCGGGGCCATCACCGGCGCCTGCTTCTGGGGAAGCATTCTGGCCATTGATTACTGCCTCTGGCATTGGGAAGTGCTCAACACCGACACGTTTTACATCGAAGAGGCGTACGGGAACCCGCCGCCGGTGCATCAGGCCTATTCGCTGAAGCCGGAGAGCGAGATGGTCGGCCTGCCCACGGGCGAGAAAGTCCTCCTGGGTACCACGATCGCCCTGGCCGCCGCGTCCTACGTATGGGGCATCTACGATTCCTATCAGGGCGCCAAGCGTTATAATCTGAATCTGGCGCTCAGGGACGTGAAGAAGCTGTCGTTTGACGCGGGCGTCGACCCGGTCGGCAAACGCGCTGAAATCAAGGTGCGCTATCTTTTCTGATTGCAGAAGGAGAAATTCATGATGTCAAGAAGCCTTTCCGTCATCGCCGCCGCCTGCGCCGCCGCCTTTTTCTTCTGCGCGGACAATCCGGCCGGTCCCAAAGATACCAGCAATTCCCTATGGCATGCCTTCAAGACCGCGCAGGACATTCCGGACACGCTGTATTACGGGGATGAGGTCACCTGCATAATCGCCGTAGGCGATTCGGATGGTTCGCCGGTCACGGCGTCGGTTTCGGGGCTGCCATCAAGCGCCTGGTTCGTCAGCCAGACCGGCGACACCGCGCTCATCACGCTCACGCTGACCGGCGACAGCCTGCAGTATGATTCGCTGTATACCATCTCCATTATCGCGCATGGCGGTTCAACCGTGGACGCGGAAACCTTTACCTATGCCGTACAGGTGATCGACTCCACGCGGCTGGGAGGATTGCGGACGCTGGCGGTTGGCATGTGGTGGCGGGGCATCAAGGGCGATACGCTGGAACAGAAAAAAGATTCCGCCAATACCATCTTGTATACCTATGATACCACGCTGTATCATACCTTCAATACCGTGACCGGGACCCAGGCGATCAACGGCGGACTATGGTATGTGATCGAATCGTGGGACACCTGCATCGATTCGGGCACGGTCCGCCACGAATCGAAGTTCTTCCAGCATACGGCCCAGAGCGAAAAGATGCTGATCAGCATCAACAGCCAAACGCACGACACGGCCAGCTACAAACTATTTGAGCTTCCGTTGCGCCAGGGGAATTCGTGGGAAATGTTCGATACGTCAATCGATACCGCTGTGCGGATAGCCATGGGCGCGCTCTCAATTCCTCTTCTTGCCCATTACGGCCTCAATGCCGGCGCCGGCGTCTTCGGCGCCGCCACCTACCGGTTTGACGGACGCGACATGTCGTGCTTTGAGGTCGACGATACGCTGCGATCTTCGGGCCGCTATATCGTGGATACCACCATCGTGCTTCTCGCCGACACCATCGTCACCCGGGGTGATACCGTGGCCGTTGCGCGTTCCACGACCACGACCCGCATGTATCTCTCCCCGGACCTCAGCATTCCTCTCTGGTCAAGCGATCTGGAAGTCGCCCTGGATTCGAACTCGGTGAGCCTGGTCGTGCAGCATTCCACCAAGAAGAGCGGGACCGTCATTTCGGCATATTTCGACCCGCGCGCAAACGATACCTTAGTGCTGGGGCCATAGAGGCATTTAGGGAGGAAGAAGTGGGCAACAGAAACGCAAAGCAGAAGCGCTCATCAGTGGCGGCAATAGTGTGCGGAAGATCGGTCAAGCGATCGAAAATGCGCAAGCTCGGGATATTAAAAGGGAAGGCGACATTCCGTATTCATCGCAATTTAAAAATGTCGGACGCTGAAATTCTCGCCGCGTGATATTCCGCAATGCTGAATTGATTTGCCAGGAAAGTTTTCTCCGCACTACAGCATTCTGCGGTTCGTTATTCGAAATTCGATATTCGCCTTTTCTTCACCCGAACAGTTCCTGCTGCCCCGACACTATCCTCTCAAATGTCAATCCCACGCATCCTAAAATCGATTCCGCGATCGGCCGGATCTGCGCGTCGATATAATGCTCATAATCCAGCGCCGCCGCTCGCTTTTCCACGGGCTGCGGCCCGTCTCTGGTGATAAAATAGGAAATCATTGAGCGCGGCTCGTCAAGCAGTTTCGCCGCCTGCGCATGCGGCGGCACATTGACCGTGTATTCATCGAGATGTTTGCGCAGGCGCTTCCGGTAGACCAGCTTGTCGTCGACCCGGCCTGCGCGCACCGCATCCACGGTCGCGCGTATATACTCCTCCACCGGCTTTCCCTGAAATACGCGGAGATAGAGTTCGTGCTGGAACTCGCGCGCCATTTCGGTCCAATCGGTGCGCGCGGACTCCAACCCCTTGAAGTGCAGCACCAGCGACCCGTTTTCCATGGTCGTTCCGCAATACCGCTTTTTGCTCCCGATATCGGTGCCGCGGATGGGCGGCATGAAAAAATGCAGGAAACGCTCCTCGAATTCCAGCTCCAGGCATGATTCCGCGCCAAAGCGGTCGCGAAGACAGGCGCCCAGCCACTCATTGACGCGTGCGACTATCCGGCGTCCCAGATCGGGGCAATCCGGTTCCGGATTGTCCGGTCCGGCCAGCAGGAACAGAGAATCCGTATCGCCATAAATCACGCGCACGCCGAACTCCTTCTCAATGAACGCGGCTGTCTCCTTGAAGACGAACTGGCCGGTTCCCGTGATGGTCTGCGCCAGGTCCCAGGAAAAAAAACGGCATCCCTGCGTGCCCAGCACGCCGTAAAAGCTGTTCATCAGGATCTTGATGGCCTGCGCCAGGTACGGATTTTTCTCGGTGCGCGCCTTTGCGCGGGCGGCCATGAGTTCGCGCAGGATTTCGGGCAGTATGGTTTCGTCGCGCGCGAACGACGGGCCCACCGGGCCCTGGATGCGGTTTGCGGAACGGGATATATGGCCCAGCGGGTCGATCAGAAACGTCCGGATGATGGTGGGATAGAGACTTTTGAAATCACAGACCAGCACATTCCTGTAAATGCCCGGCACCGTGTCCATCACATAGCCGCCCGAAAGCGGTTTGCCGGGTGCAGCCACGTCGACTACATCATTGGCCACGAACCCCTTGCGGTGCAAAAGCGGCAGGTACAGATATTCGAAGGAGGCCACGCTGCCGCCGCCGCGGTCTAAAAGCAGTCCCGAGCGCCGGGTCCGCTGCACGGCATTGGGCAGAATGCCCGCGATATCGAATATCCTTCGCGTCAGTCGCACGTCGTCCAGATTGTAGCGGGCCAGCGCGGCCTTGTCGGAAGCATACAGATGATCGATATGCGCGATTTTTTCGCGTCCGGTCGTGGTGATGGATTTGTGTTCGCCCAGCAGTTCCGATGCCACAAAGTCAAGCGAATACTCCTCAAAGGTCTGCTGGTTGGCGCGCAGCATGAAGGGCGCGTCCATGACCACGCGGCCGCTGATGCGCACCACCTTGTTCGTGTAGCGCCGCTGCGATTCCACCACGCGCGCCGTACCTTCGCGGCCCAGGGCAAAGGGGACGTTGTTGGCGGCGCAGCGCTTTTCGAGGTGCGAAAGGTCGAAATCAACCACATTCCAGCCCAGAATGATGTCTGGGTCCTCGTCCTTTACATGCGCAAGGAACCGGCGGAGGCAATCCGCCTCGTCGCGGCACCAGCGCACCGCCGGATTGTCCGGACCGTCACCGACCATGAAGCAGATGTCCGCCGTGCCGCCGCACCCGATGCAATAGAGCGCGCCGGTGGCCACGTTGTTTTCGATATCAACGGTCATCACCGACAATGGGGCTTCCGCCTCCGCGCCGCGCACGACCGGATTGTGCATCTCCACGATGCCGTTGCGCCCGAGCATGGGTCCGCGCGCCTCGAATCCGCCTTTGACAAATCGTTCCATGAGATAGCGGTCCACGGGATAGCAGTCGGATTCAAGGACGCGCACGCCGTTGCGGCGCAGCTCCTGCGCCGCATCCAGCATGGCCGCATAGGCGGCAAAGTAGCAGCAATCGACCTCCTGGTGGTCCATGGTGCGCATGGGCAGCGGCCTGCGCTCGACGCACGCATGCGTCAATGCCTCAAGCGTCGTGCGCACCACGAAGAACAGCGGCCGGAAATCGTCGATCACGATCCGTATCGGCCGGCCGTCTTCACCCCTGGCCCAGAGCGTGATGAGATACCTGCCGCCGCTGTCGTAGCCCGAGGCGGTAAGGAGAAAGGCGCGGATGGTGGAGGAAGGAGAAGGCATGTGATGGAAACCGCGACCCCTTGAATTCCAGTGACCTCACCCCTGCGCCCCTCTCCGCCAGGAGAGGGGACAATACTTTATGCAAATAATCAGCTGCTAGAGCCAAACTCAAGGCCCTTCTCCGCCAGGAGAGGGGAATGGTATTGTCCCTTAACGAAGGCCGCAGGGATAGGCCAATAGCTTCTAAACTCCTGAACCGCAACAGCCGAATACGAGCAAGAGTACGATTATGAGCACGAACCCTCATCAAATCTTAAACTCTTGAGCTCCTAAACTCCTGAACCTCTCATACATCTCCGCCGGCGTCATTTCCGTGGTCACGTCAATCGTCAATACCTTCGCGCCCTGGGATTGATACCAATCAATAAGCGGCGCGGTTTCAAGCTCGAAAGAGACGATTTTTCGTTTGAAAATATCGATGTCCGCGTCATCACGCCGGCTCCGGTCCTCATGGCCCGCGCCTTTGTCCGCGCGCACCTTTCGCTCATAGGCGACCCCCGCTGGACAGCGCAGGTATATGATGGCTTCCGCCTTCACGCCCATAGCCGCCAGTCCGCGCGCCTGACCCATATGCCGGGGAATACCGTTGAGCACCAGCGCGTCGTTCCCGCTCCTGCATCCGCGCCCGCTGATGAACGCCTCGATGATCCGCCGGGCGACGGGGAAATGCGCATCGTCCAGCAGCCCGCCGTTCATCACCGTGCGCACATAGGCCTTGTCGCCATCGGACAATCCGGCATCAAAGGATCCGGCCAGCACCATGCGCAGATGTTCGCCAAAGTCAAGGTGGCGAAAGCGGCGCGCCGGGGATGATGCGCGGCGTTCGATCAGCGCGCCCAGCGGCGATTTGCCCGCATTGGAATGGCCGAAAAGAAGGACCGCGTTCATGGGTGCGCGTTCGGCGGCAGGGATTGGCTCGATCGGGTGCACCAGGCGATAATGTCCCGGTATTTCAGCTCTCCCCCATACAGGTCCAGCGCGCTGCCCACGGTAAAATCGAGGCGTCCTTTGCCGAGTTGCCGGATACGAGCAAGGTCATCCAGCGACCGAACGCCTCCGGCATACGTGACCGGGATAGGTGAAGCTGCCAGCAATACCGCGAGGGCTTCATCAATTCCCTGTCGTTTTCCTTCCACATCCGCGGAATGGACAAGAAATTCGTCGCAATAGTCGGCAAGCCTTCCAAGAGTATCGCGCGATATCGCCACATCGCTGAATTTCTGCCAGCGATCGGTAACGATCAGGTATCGGCCGCCATTTTCTTTGCAGCTCAGATCCAGCACCAGGCGATTTTTCCCGATGGCGCGACTGATTTCCGCAAGCCGCTTTTCGTCAATGGCGGCTTCGCGAAAGACAAACGAGGTGACGATGACATGGGAAGCGCCCGCGTCGAGGAACGATGCGGCATTCGCGGGAGTAATGCCGCCGCCGACATGAAAGCCGCCCGGATACGCGGCAAGGGCTTCGCGGGCGGCAGCTTCGTTGCCGGGCCCGAGCATGATAACATGCCCCCCGGAAAGCTTGTCACGCCTGAACATTTCTGCAAAATAGCGTGGAGGAAGATCGGTCTCGAAATTGGTCTTCGGCGCCCGGGTTGGATCATCCGACAGCGAGCTGCCGACGATCTGCTTGACCTTGCCGCTATGAAGATCGATGCATGGGCGGAAATTCATAGGTCTGTCGGCCTGTTATTTGCTTTTATAAAGGGAGTACCTTCTGGAAAATCGGATGACCCTAATATAACTAATTACCTTCATTAACGAAATCTCTTTACATTCGTTGTATTCATAAACCATATTATCTAAGCCTATGAATCAACTGCCTTTTATCACCGTTGTTATTCCGGCTTACAATGAAGAGTTTTCCCTGGCCGAAACGCTTAGAGCGCTTAAACGGCAGGAATACGCCGGCAAATATGAGATTCTCGTAGTTGATAATGCCTCCACGGATCGCACAGCGGAGATCGCGCGATCCGTGGGTGCACGCGTCATCGAGGAACCTCGCAAGGGCTATGTGCATGCAATCCGGCGCGGCTTCGGCGCTGCCGACGGCGAAATCATCGCCTGCACCGATGCAGACACGCTCGTGTCGCCCGATTGGCTTGACCGCGTCACCCGCATCCTTGAGCCTGATGATGTGGTTGCCACCAGCGGCGCATTCCGTTTCTTCGACGGCCCCTGGTGGATACGGCTTTTAGGCCGGATCTTCGGCGGATGGAACTGGCACCTTGCAGGCGCCAACATGGCGGTTAAAAAATCAGCGTTCCGGCAAGCCGGCGGCTTTAATGGGCATATCAATCTGGGCGCCGATGTTGAACTGGGGTTCCGCCTGAAAAAGATCGGCAGGCTTGTTATCGATCCTTCGCTGATCGTGCATACCTCGTCACGCCGCTTTTCCCTGGCCTTCTGGACTACGATTTTTCATTATTATGTCAATGATCTGTGCCTCGTGCTGTTCCGCAGGCCGCTGTTCTACGAATTTGCCAATTACCGGCTGGGCCCGTCACTTGCCATGCACGGCATGTCGGCCTTGCGTTTTGCCGCTCCCGTGCTCATGGTGCTGTTTTTCATAGGCTTGATGGAATCGCCCAACAGCCAGTTCATGGGATCGGTTTTCGCGCGCGGGACCCGGCAGCCGCAGGTGGCGCTGACCTTTGACGACGGTCCGAGCGCCTATACGGCGGAGATACTGGATACCCTTGCCGCCTACCATGTTCCCGCCACGTTTTTCATGATCGGCAAGAACGCGGAACGGTATCCTCAATTAGTAAAGCGCATTGCCGCGGAAGGCCACGCCATCGGCAATCACACGTGGTCCCACCCCCTCTGGTCGGCCATGGAATCGAACGGGGAGCTTGAGCGGCAGCTCGATATGGCCGATGCGGCTATCCGGGCGGCCGGCGTTTCCGAAGAACGGTTTTTCCGGCCGCCGCACGGCTGGCGCTCGCCGGGAATGCTCCGTTGCTGCGCGAAAAAAGGATATACCGTCGTGACATGGACTGTTGACGCACGCGACTGGATCCGCTCGTCGCCCCGGACCATCGAACGGCGGGTGCTGGATAAAATAAAGCCCGGAGCGATAATCCTGCTGCACGACGGTCTCGAGATGAAGACCGATCCCCATATGGAGGGCACCGGCGAGGCGGTTTCCGTGATCATCCGTCAGTTGCACGCGCAGGGCTACGCCTTCGTGACCGTGCCGGAGCTCTACGCCGAATCGCAGAAGACCGCGCCGCCGCATTTCAATCCGCTCGCGCTGGCGCAGGAGATTTCGCAGGACGTGCGCCAGGAATTGCTCGAAGTCCAGCGGGCCATCAGGTTTCCGCGAACGCGCGAAAATATTCAATAGTCCTCGCCAGTCCTTCTTCCAGCGGTATTGCAGGTTCCCAACCAAGGACGGATTTCGCCAGCGAAATATCGGGCTTGCGCTGCGAAGGATCATCGGCCGGCCGGTCGTGATACACCAGGCGCGATGATGAGCCGGTAAGCCGCACCACCTCTTCGGCCAGTTGCTTTATGGTAAATTCGCCGGGGTTCCCCAGGTTCACCGGACCAATGGCCGTCTCCTGGTCCATCATACGCAGCATGCCTTCGATGAGGTCGTCCACGTAGCAGAACGAACGTGTCTGCGATCCGTCGCCATAAAGGGTGATATCCTGATTGCGCAGGGCCTGCATGATGAAGTTGGACACCACCCGGCCGTCGCTGGGGTGCATTCGCGGGCCATAGGTGTTGAAGATGCGGATAACTCTGATGTCAACATTGTTCTGGCGGTGATAATCGAAAAAGAGCGTTTCGGCCACGCGTTTGCCTTCGTCGTAGCAGGCGCGCAGGCCGATGGGGTTCACATTGCCCCAGTATTCCTCGCGCTGGGGATGCACGGCGGGATCGCCATAGACCTCGGACGTGGACGCCTGCAGCACGCGCGCGCGCACGCGTTTGGCAAGCCCCAGAACATTGATGGCGCCCATCACGCTGGTCTTGACTGTCTTGACGGGATTGTACTGGTAATGCACCGGCGACGCGGGACAGGCAAGGTTGAAGATCCGGTCGACTTCCAGAAAAACAGGCATGGTGATGTCGTGACGCAAAAGCTCGAAGTTCTTGAAATCCATCAGGCGGCGGATATTGTCTTTGCTGCCGGTAAAGAAGTTGTCGAGGCAGATGACGTCGTGTTTTTCGCGAACGAGGCGTTCGCACAGGTGCGAACCCAAAAAGCCCGCGCCGCCGGTGACGAGAATGCGCATAGGGGAATTCCTTTATTTCGGGATTCTGGGAATATCTGTCGCATAAGCATATCATTTCGGTGTTAATGCGTAAAGCAGATCATCATTGGCCGGTCGGAATCCTGTACTGCCTTTAACCTCCCATGTAACAGGGGCGGGCTGCGGCCCGCCCCTGTTACGCTAATGGATAGTAATTATAATCCTGTTTGTCAATACAGGTTGGTGCAAGGGCATTGAATGCAACTCCCCTGCTTCGAGTATTGGAATCAGGAGATTAATGCTTCCGGGGTTTCGCCCCCGGCCGACGACCAGAGGGGGTTCAGCAGCGAACCCCCTCTGGACTCCCGCGCCGCCCCGGCACTCGGGCCTTATCCCATCGCCTCCGGGTCCGCGCTGCAACTCGGCCTGAAGACAGGCCTTCGGACAGCAGCGCGGCCTGATCCTCCGGCGACAGGGGCCCGAGTGATGGGGCCCCTTCGAGAGCTGCATTTCCATTCGCAACTCCGTCGCCCACGTGCATAGGGAATCAGGCAGCCTCGTACTCTTACTCTTGCTCGTACTCTGCATTTGCATAGAATGATTCCCGAACTATCGATTAAAACCCATGTGTCCGGGCCTTCAGGCCCGGAAACCCGTACCGCCTTTAATCTCCCATGATTCCGGCGTTGGGCCGGGTTGCCGGCCGCCCCATCCGGCAACCTGGAAAAAATGGTATATTTCAAACTTCAGTCTCATAGCATCGCAGGAAAAAAAGCAATGAAGCTCCCCAGGAACCACGTCATCGGCGCGGTCGCGTTCGTCACCTTCGGCAGCGGCCTGCTGAACATCATCTCCGTTATCGGCAAAGGACTCGCCGGACGTCTCGACATCCTGGCCGATTTTTTTCCCCTTGAATTCATCCACCTGTCCCGATCACTCACGCTCCTGCTCGGCTTCGCCCTGATCGTGGTGGCGGTCAATATTTATAAACGCAAGCGCCGGGCATGGCTGTTCACCATGGGATTATCAGCCTTCTCCGCGGTCTTCCACATGACGAAAGGCCTTGATTACGAGGAAGCATCGGTGTCTCTGGCGCTGTGCATCGTGCTGCTGATATTCCGCGACCGGTTTACGGTCAAAAGCACGTTACCAAGCCTGCGGTTGGGCCTGGTGCGGTTTACCGCTGCACTGCTCATCGCTTTCGGCTATGGTACAGCGGGGTTCTGGTTCCTGGAGCGCCGTGAATTCGGCTATGATTTTAATTGGTCGGACGCCATCGTGGAAACAGTGCGCTATCTCGCTTTTATCGGCGATCCGCTTCTGGTGGCGCAGACGCACCATGCGGCATGGTTTGAGGATTCGCTCTATCTCATCAGCGCTACGGCCATCCTGTATGCCTTCTGGTCGATCTTCCGGCCCGCCTATTACCGATTGCGCACCCGGCCTCTCGAACGCCTTCAGGCAAAAGCCCTTATCGAAAAACACGGCCGATCCTCACTGGATTTCTTCAAATACTGGCCTGATAAATCCTTTTTCTTCTCCTCGTCGCGGAATGCAGTCATCGCGTATGGTGTAAGCAATGCTTTTGCGCTGGCGCTGGCCGATCCAGTCGGCCCCGAAGAAGAAATCGAAACAATCATCCGGGAGTTCATGGAATTCTGCCGGGAAAACGACTGGAATCCGGGATTTCATCAAACGCTGCCCGATTTTCTGCCGATATATGCCAAACTCGGTTTCCATAAGATCAAAGTCGGCGACGATGCAATCACGGACCTTGCGGCGTTTTCACTTGACGGCCGCGCAAACAAGGAAAAACGCCATACCCTTAACCATATCGAATCGCTGGGCGTCAAATATGTCCGCTATGAGCCGCCGCTTGCCGATGAGATCCTTTCGCGGATGTCCGCGGTATCCGACGATTGGCTTTCCCTAGCCGGCCGCCGCGAGCGCCGGTTTACCCTGGGCATATTCGATATCGATTACCTTCGCCGCATGCCGGTGTCCGCGGCCATCGACGCCAACGGCGTAATGCTCGGGTTTATCAACGAAATGCCCTCCTGCTGCAAAGGCGAAGCGACCATCGACCTTATGCGCCGCAGGACCGAAGCGCCCGAGGGAACCATGGATTATCTCTTTATCAAACTTATCCTCCATTTGAAGCAGCAGGGCTATGCGCGTTTCAACCTGGGCATGGCGCCCATGTCGGGATTCGCGGAAGAGGAGAACGCAACACGCGAAGAGCGGGCGATCCACTATTTCTTTCAACACTTGAATTTTCTCTTCAATTATCAAGGACTCCGCCATTTCAAGTCCAAGTATGCCACATTCTGGGAGCCCCGCTATTCCATCTGCCGCACGTCGCTCGACCTGCCGCAGCTTGTTCTGGCCCTTCGCCGGCTTTCCGAAATAAAAAGCGGGAACCAACCATGACCGGGGAACGCACCGCCCATACGGGGCCATCAACCGGCCGCCGAGTGCGGACGATTGCCGGATGGGTGATAGCCGCCGCATGCCTCGCGTGGCTGTTCCATGACGTCCATCTCGGGCGCATGGCCGGCGACGTCGCGCGGATCCAATGGCGGTGGGTGGCCGCGGCGGTCGTCCTTGACATCGTGAGCTACTGCATCCAGGGATTGCGGTGGGCGCTGCTCCTGAAGCCGGTGGGGCGCGTTTCGCCGGCTTCGGCGATCGGCGCGATCTATGTGGGCCTCTTTACCAATGAAATCATCCCTCTGCGCGTGGGCGAAGTGGTGCGCACGTATCTGATGTCGCGCCGCCTGGCGGCACCCTTTACCGCCGTGCTGCCGTCGCTGGTGATCGAGCGCTTTTTCGACGGCGTGTGGCTGGCCGCGGGCATCGGCCTGACCGCGCTGTTTGTTCCCCTGCCGCGCTCCGTTGCCGACGCCGGCGACCTGCTGGGTATCGTGGTCCTGATCGCCATGGTCGCACTGGCGGCGATCGTGATTACGCATGCGTCAAGAATCTCCCGGGCGCCGGCGACCGCGCCCGTCGACGGCAACCCGATGATGCGGTTCACCGGCCGATTTGCCGCGGGTATCGCCGCCATCGGGCTGACGCCCGCGTTCTGGAGTTCGTTCGCGCTGTCGTCGTTGCTATTGATAAGCCAGATATTCTCATTCTGGTTTGTCATGATCAGCTACGGGATCCGTATTCCCCTTTTGGCCGGCGCGGCCGTGCTCATCATCGAGCACCTGGGAACCACGGTGCCCAACGCGCCGTCCAATCTGGGCACCTACCAGTTTTTTACCGTGCTCGGGCTTTCGCTGTTCGGGATCGATAAGACGACGGCCACGGGATTTTCCATGGTCGTATTCATCGCACTCACGCTGCCGCTCTGGATCATCGGCCTTGCGGCCCTGGCGCGCAGCGGCCTGACGCTGCGCGCGATCCGCAACGAAATCGCGCTGCTGGGCCGGCGGCATGCGCCCGAAAAGGGGTAACCATATGCATCATCATCACCATCGGCGTAACGGCTTTTTGGCCGCGGGCGTGGACGTTCCGCCGATCGGCGAATATCATTTCGCCATCGTGGATGTGCGGGGCGATTCGGTAACAGTCATGGCGCAAAACCTGCATGGAAAAGTCCTCGACCATTTTTCCATCGTGCAAACGGACGCGAGGTAGCGCATGCGATCGGCGATGCTTTTCGGAATGATAATGCTGCTTGCCGGCGCGCCTGCGCCGGCAAGCCCCGGTCCCCAGACCCTTGAGAAATACGATACCCTCTTCGCCATCGGCATCACCCCCACTTCGCCACCGGAAACCTGCCTGGTCTTGCGCACCTTTCGCACCCCGCGCGGCCGCGCCTACCTGGGCGTCGACCCGGCCACGCTGACCACGGCGCGGTACGATTCCGCGGAACTGTCCGTTGCGCCCGTTGCATGGCCGGACTTGCGCACACGATTCGGTTCATCCGCCTATGCACGCGCGCTGTTCCTGGCCGAAAGAAACGATTCCTCTCTGCAGAATGCGGGCATTACGCGTTTTCTCCCAGGGCAGAACGGCATCGATCTGACCGTTGACCTGTGCCCATCGCGCCGGCCGCTGGATCGAAAGCTCTTTATCGCGCTTTTTAAAGAATTCGGCCGGGTGGAAAAGCCGGTGCCGGTGGCCGTCTCCGTCACCGGCGTATGGATGCACGAACATCCCGACGATCTGGCGTGGCTCGCGGCGCTCGTTGACACAGGAGACCTTGCCATCACCTGGGTGAACCACTCCTTCCATCATTATGCCAGCAAGACGCTTCCCCTCACGCGGAATTTCCTGCTTGAAAAGGGCACGGACATGCATGCCGAGATCCTTCTCACCGAGCTGGCGCTGCTCGAAAAGGGACTGCTGCCGTCGGTCTTTTTCCGATTTCCGGGATTGATATCCGATTCCGCGATATTTCTGTCGGTCATCCGCTATGGCATCATTCCCATCGGCAGCGATGCCTGGCTTGCCAAGAACCAGACGCCGGGACCGGGCAGCATTGTGCTGGTGCACGCCAACGGCAATGAACCCGTGGGCATCAAGCGTTTCACCGAACTCATGCGCCAAAACGACCGGCGCATTGTCAATAAAGAATGGTTGCTGTTTGATTTGCGGGAAAGCCTGGCGGATGAAGAAGGCCAGAACGCGGCGCATCCGGCGGCGCCCGCGCAAACAACGTCCGGAAAGGAAAGACACCAATGAAGCGCGCATGCACGATCGCGGCCGCCCTTGCTTTGTTCTGCCTGCATGCGGCCGATGCCGCGCAGGACAGCCTTCGATATGGAGCCTTTGGCGTAGTGCACCTTTATTACCAGACGAAAAATCCTCGCAACGTCGTTCTATTCGCATCCGGCGACGGCGGGTGGAAACTGGGCGTTGTGGGCATGGCAAAGACGCTGTCGGGACTTGATGCGGTCATCGCCGGCATCGACGTCCCTTATTATCTCCGCACAATCGAGCGATCTCCTGAGAAATGCCTGTATCCCGCCGGGGATTTTGAAATGCTCTCCAAAGCCGTCCAGCAGAAACTCGGTTTTCCGGAGTATAAAACCCCGGTGCTCGTGGGATATTCCTCCGGCGCCACGCTGGTGTACTGCTGCCTGGTCCAGGCGCCGTCGAATACCTTCAAAGGCGCCATCAGCATGGGCTTCTGTCCGGACCTGGAGATCACCAAACCCATGTGCCACGGCAGCGGATTGGAATGGCGGCCCGGAAAGAAAAAGGCCGAATCGGATTTCCTGCCCGTGCATACGCTGGAAGTGCCGTGGATCGTATTGCACGGTGACGCGGACCAGGTCTGTCCGCCCGCCGAAACGCAGGAGTATGTCGCACAAGTCAATGATGGAAAAATCGTCCGTCTTCCCAGGGTGGGCCACGGTTTTGCCGTGGAACGGAACTGGCTTCCGCAGTTCAAGCAGGCGTTCCAGGACATCGTGCGCGAAACCGACGTTGTGCAGCCCGCGGCCCCGCCTGCCGAAATCGGCGATCTTCCGCTCATCGAAGTACCGCCCGCCGCGCAACCCGCAAGCGACCTGCTTGCCGTCCATTATACCGGCGACGGCGGCTGGGGCATCACCGATAAAGGAATCGCCCAGGAGCTTTCATCGCGAGGCATCGGCGTCGTGGGCGTCAATTCACTCAAGTATTTCTGGACTGGCCGCACCCCCGAATCCACAGCAGCCGACCTGGCGCGCATCATCTCATATTATCGTGCCGCCTGGAAGAGGAGCGGCGTCATCCTGATCGGCTATTCCTTTGGCGCCGACGTCATGCCGTTCATGATAAACCGGCTTCCGCAGGAGCTGCGCGCCACGGTCCGCGAAGTGGTGCTGATCGGCCCCGGCCAACGCGCGGATTTCGCTTTCCATCTGGGAAGCTGGCTGGGCAGCGTTTCGGATGAAAGCCTTCCCGTGCTTCCCGAGGCGCGCAAACTCAAGGGCATGAATATCGTCTGCTTTTACGGATCGGACGATGAAGGGTCGCTTGCGCCGGAGCTTGCGTCATTTGCAAAAGTCAATGTCCTGAACACCGGCCATCGCGTGGGGTCGAATTTCGGGCCGATTGTTGCTGAAATACTGAACGCTTTGCATTAGGGCCTGCATCTTTTATTTATGTGGGGCGAGTCGCGGCTCGCCCCACGAAAAATACGGGTCGCATAATTATTGAAGGCCGGGTCACGTGACCCGGCCTTCAAAAGGTTCCGGGGTTTCGCCCCCGGCCGACGACCAAGGGGTCCTCTCCGGCAAGGACCCCTTGGAACCCCGTGCCGCCCAACAGCGGCGCTTTCAGCACAGCACTCCGGGGCGCTGCGGAACAATGGAATAGATATTGTAAAGCGTTTTTCCTGCGAAAAACGCGGACTCGTCCTCGCGCCGTATCCTCCGTGCTGTTCTGCGCCGCTGATGGGGCCCTTCGAGAGGTGCATTTCCATTCGCGACTCCGTCGCCCACGAGTATTGGACAGAAGAGAAAAGCGGATTCTGCATACGATCGTCCTGGAAGGACGCCCTATCTCTTCGGTTTCCCGGGGCCCCTTCGCGGAGACCGGCATGGGTCCGGCAAGGGCCGAGTTTTGTTTGAGACGGCATGTGGCTTTGCGCGTGCCGGCGAGTTAACGAAGGGCCCCGGACCCATGCCGATATGGCGGAGCGTGGGGCGTGTTCTTTTACTTACTTTTCTTGCACGAGCAAGAAAAGTAAGTCGCCGCCGGGGCGAGACCCGTTGCGTTGGGGCGGGCTGCGGCTCGCTCCTGTTGCGTTAATGGATATCAATCATAATTCTGTTTGTCAATACAGGTTGGGGCAGGGGCGTTGCATGCAACGCCCCTGCTTCGAGTATTGGAATCAGGAGATTAATGGCTCCGGGGTTTCGCCCCCGGCCGGCCTTTCAACCTTTTGCCATCACTTCCCTGATCACATTTGTCAATTGTTCCACGGAATACGGCTTGGGCAGAACGCCCGAAAACCCGAAGACGCGGAACTCCGAGAGCGCGCGGTCGTTTGAGTAACCGCTCGATACCACGCCGCGCGCCTGCGGGTCGAGTTTGCGGAGCCGCAGCATGCATTCGGTGCCGCCCATGCCTCTGGGCACGGTCAGATCGAGTATCGCAAGGTCAAAGGGTTCGCCGGATTCCATGGCCTCCTGATACAGCCTGACGGCCGCTTCGCCGTCGGGAGCGGCCGCAACGCTGAAACCCAGCCGCGTCAGCAGCGCCACCGCGGCCGCGCGCACCATTTCTTCGTCATCCATCACCAGTATCCTGAGTCTTTTTCCGGCTTCATCGTGCGGGCGATCGACGCCGGCGGCGGCAACCGGCTGGGCCGCGGGCAGGTAGACGCTGAAGGTGCTGCCTTTTCCCATCGTTGATGTAACGGTAATCATGCCCTTATGTTTGCGCACGATCGCATAGGCGCCGGTAAGCCCCAGTCCGCTGGCGTTTTCGCGCGTAGTAAAAAACGGGTCGAAAATCCTGGCAAGAAGCGCGGGGGGAATGCCATGCCCTTCGTCGCGGACCGAGACCTTTACATACGCGCCATGCGGAAGCCGGTCTCCGGACATGGGCGCATGCTCATTGGCGATCCCCTCCATGCCGATGGTGATGTTTTCCGCGGCAATGGATATCGTCCCCCCATTCGGCATGGCCTGCTCGGCATTTGCCACGATGGCCTGGAACGCCTGGTCGATCTGCCCCTTATCGATAATCACCGGGAACAGTTCGCGGTCGATATCCAGTTCATAGTCCACGGCCGACCCGCTCAGGTAATAGCCGATGGAGTCCGAAATGAGTTGGGCGATGGACGCCGGCGCGGTCACGGGATCTCCCCCGCGTGAAAAAGTAAGCAGGCGGCTGGTAAGCCTGGTGGCGCGGAAGGCGGACTTTTCGGCTTCGTTGATGAACCCGCAGGGCTCGCTGTCCGGCCGCAAGCCGATCTTGGCCACGAACAGGTTATTGACGATACTGGTAAGGAGATTGTTGAAATCGTGGGCAATGCCGCCGGCCAATAGTCCCACGGTCTCAAGCTTTTTGGCCTGCAGCAGATCCTCTTCCAATCGTTGCTTTTCGGTAATGTCCCGGAAAACGATCACCACGCCGGTCACGGCGCCGGCGCTGTCGCGGATGGGCGCCCCGCTGTCGGCGATGCGGCGCTCCGCGTTGTCACGGGCCAGGAGCAGCACATCCGTGGGCAGCTCGATTATCGCGTTCGAGGCGATAATGCCGGCCACCGGATCAGCCACCGGCTGCCTTGTGTTGATGTCGACGATGCGCAGGACCTCGCCGATCGGCCGGGTCATGGCGTCGCCGAAACTCCAGCCGGTCAAATCCTCGGCCACCTTGTTCATCAAAACGATGCGGCCCGAAAGATCGGTGGTAATAACGCCGTCGCCGATGGAGCGCAGGGTCACGGCCAGCCGCTCTTTCTCTTCGGACAAGGCCTCCTGCGTCTTAAGCCGGCGGGACAGCTCCTCCTGCAACTGGCGGTTCGTATGGTCCAGCTCGGCGGTGCGTTCCCGCACGCGGACTTCCAGTTCGTCGCGCGCCCGCACGATGGCTTCGCGCGCCTGTTTGCGCTCGGTAATATCGCGGGCGATCACCACGGACCCCTGCAGTTCCTGCTGTTTGTCCAGCATGGGCGATCGTGAAATGGAGACCGGAACGGCCTTCCCGCCGGCGCCGGTCAGGACCGCCTCAACATCGCGCAAAGGCCGGGCGTCCCCCGCGGGACCGTCGAGGCGCAGGAACCGGTCTATCGGCGTGCCGATCAACTCCCGCCGGGCGCATCCGCACAGCGCCACCGCGGCCTCGTTCGTTTCGGCAATGCCGCCGTCTTTCCGGATGAGAAACAGCGCGTCCGACATGGTGTCGATGATCCGTTCGGCGGCGGCATGCGGCGTGAGCGTAAAGAGCTCGTATCGCCACATGGCAAAGGCGATCATGATGTCGGCAATGGCAAAACCAAGCGTGGTCAGCTCCGGGGCCTGGATCTTGAAATAGGGAAGCCCGATTTCTTCAATCAACCCGAGCATCATGGGCATGACAAACCCGAACAGCACGAGTTGGGCCTGCAACCGGCGGGTTCTTTCGCCGCAACCGCGATAGTAGCGCAGGCAGATCAGAAAAACAAGCACCAGCAGGCCGATGGTCCACAGGGCATTAAGGTGATACCAGATATTGTTGGGAATGGCATACGACCATCCCCAGTATTGACGCACCGGTCCGCCGGTAATACGGTCTGTCAATAAATCGATGCCGATGAATACCAGCGCCGGCGCATAGATCAGTGCCGCGACCCGGGGCTGTCGCATCAACGACGACCGCCCTGTATAGACGAACGCAAAATGGAGCAGAATGGGAAAAATCAGCGGCCCCAGGTCGGAAAGCTTGAGCCAGAAGCGCGCAACGGCCAGGGAATCCGCCTGCCGGTAGCCGAATTCGGTCAATCCCCAGTAGGCGACCGCGATGGAGAATGCGAGAAAGAGGATATTGACGCGGTTGCGCGTGTCCCTGGCGAACACCATGGCGCCCAGGAAAAGGCTGATAAGGGCGCTTAATAAAGAGATAAAGGCGTAGAGATTCATAAAGAAAAATCCGAAATTCGAAATCCGAAATCCGAAACAAATGCAAACAGCAAAAACCAAATCAACTGAAATCCGCAATGCTGCCGCCACGCACGATCAACTCCCGCACGCCGGAAGATTACGCGCGGGGGCATTCAATATTATAGCGAGGATTCGATGGATTCATGAATGATGCGGTTCTTTCCTGACTGTTTTGCGCGATACATGAGCTGATCGGCCGCGCTCATCATATCGGTTATGCTTGCGGACGGTATGGAATAATTCGCCACGCCCATGCTTATAGTTATGGGCCACGAATGCTCCCTGGCCGTGGCCAGGACCGCCGCCTGAATGCGCTCCCCCACAGCCAGAGCATCGCCAGGCGCTGTTTCGGGCAACAACAGCACGAATTCATCACCGCCAACCCTCGCCAGCACATCGGTCGGCCGGATTCCGAGGCGCATCACTTGCACTACTTCGCGCAGAAGGTGGTCGCCTTCCTTATGGCCCCGGGTATCATTGACCTGTTTGAAATTATCGCAGTCGACATAACAGACGGCCATGGGAAGTTTATGTCGGCGGCAACGGGATAGCTCACGCTCCGCCAGCTCAAAAAAATATTTGGAATTAGGAACGCCGGTGAGTGGATCGGTGCGGGCCAATGTATGCTCGATGTCCACGCGCCGCTTAAGCTCGGCAAACACAAAGACAATCACGGTAAAAACCGATACGCTCATTGCCCAGTTCCATATTTCCACAACAGGATGTGAGGTGTAGCTGCCGTCGGCCACGCCGGTCTCCAGCCAGGCCATTGCGGAAAACCCGGCCATCACCATGCCGCCCCGGTTGCCGAACCGCCAGGAAGCATACAGCACCGGCAAAAGATAGAAAAAGGCAAATCCGGTCTCATAGCCGGTCAGAAGATCGGCGGAAAAAATAACGAGTTCGCTAAAGACCAGAAGCGCAATGGCCGGCCTTCGGGGAAGTGCGGCAAGCCGGTTGGCGGCTTTTAAAAGCGGTCGCCGGAAATTCATAGGGGATAAAATAGGTTCCGGAGTTCGGGAGTTCGGGAGTTCAGTCCTCCTCCGTAACAGCTGCTGCGGAGGACGGAGGAGTTCAGGAGATAATGCAGGTTCATACTCGTATCGGCATTGTAATAAGTTGATTTTCGTAATATGGTGCGGCCATGGATATCTAATCGGCGCTTCCGGCGCAATCGGAGCAGATTTTCAAAATAGTTTGGAAGCGCTGCGCCGATTCGTCACTAGTGAAAAGGTATCTGGAGTTTCTGGATGAAGATATTGGCGACTCGACAGTAGCAGGGGCACTTTCCGGCGTTCAATATGCCGAAATAGCAATTTCGCGTAAAGGATTGCCTGCCTCGGTGATCAATAGTGCCCGCTATTTGGAGATCACCCCGCCGCCGGTTTCGATTATGCTCCGGCAGTGGAAAGAAAACGCGCTGAAAATAAAATAATAAAAGTTCGTCCTTATGCGTAGCATGCACAATGTTGCTTTTTGCCATTCCGACAGATATTTTAGTCAACGTGGCATGGTTGCAGGCCAAATAATCGGACCCCTGCGAGCGAGGAACAAGCATGAAACATTCCGCATCATTCCGAAGCTTACGGAGAAGGATCATCGTCTGTTTTTTATCGCTCGGTCTGCTGCAACTCGCTCATGCCGAAACCGACCATATGGTATTTGCATTCGGTTCTTCAAAAAAGGCGAACCCGGATTCCGCGGGAAAAGAAGCGGCCCAGAACGCGATAGCGAAAATCGGAACAGCCACACCCCGGCTGGCAGTGGTGATCAACGCCCTCGGCGATGGCACCGAAACCCGCGTGCTCAATGGCGTATCGCTGGTCTTCCCCGATACCTCGATCATCGCCGGCGGAAACCAACCGGCGATTTTCACCCAGGTCGACCGGACCGATTCGGTCATCGTCTGGGTCGCCGCAGGTCCCGGCGGGATTTTCAAATCAGCATCAACGTATTCCGGAACGGGCGCCGCTGCCATGAAAACGTGCGGGGCCGCTATCGGAACGGCGCTCAACAACGCGGCGGTCCCCCCGAACTATGGAAAGCTTGTTTTTCTTTTCGGCGGATGCGATTATGCGCGCGATTCATCGGTGGTCGAAGGGATCATCTCCTCGATGGGCGCCGGCGTCCCGCTCATCGGCATGAGTTCTGTTTCGTCAATAGCCGAGGTGTTCAGCGGCAAGAGCGTTCTGCCGGTAACCGGGACGCTGAACAGCAATCTGGGTATTGTCCTCTACGGAGCTTTTGCCGCTCATTTCGGTTTTATAACCACCGCCGGAAACTCATCCGTCAATGCAGCGGTCGCGGACGCCTACAATGTCGTTAAAACGGCCGTACAGCAGGGACCGGGAAGGAAACCCGACGCGATGCTCCTTTTTGATTGCACGGGCAGAAAAGATCGTCTGACCAATGCGGGTTTGCCGAGCGAACTGGATACGATCAGGCT
>Ga0315279_10001874_pt1 | contig 33370 bp, 25 predicted proteins | sample YL17G06_20_MG_FD_203694 | JGI IMG/M metagenome (GOLD analysis project Ga0315279, IMG submission 203694) | Sediment microbial communities from Yellowstone Lake, YNP, Wyoming, USA - YL17G06_20 | ecosystem: Environmental > Aquatic > Freshwater > Lake > Sediment | place: USA: Wyoming | collected...
TACAAGCCCAGAGGACGGCTATTGTCTCAGGTGTCAAACCTAACTTGGCGAGTCTAGCCTCAGCTACTCTGTTGACCGCAAGCCACGCTTGTCGAAGCATTGTGTAGGTTGTGAGAGCTCGGTCGGATAACTCGAAGTCGTAAACATCAGGCGTCACTTAACTCCTCCTCTACGTGTAAGCATTTAAGCTCAAATTATACATTAAATATTTTGGATGGCAAATGGTTCTTTCCTCTCACAGTGTTGTTATCCACCCAAAGGTGTTTGCAGAAGGTAACACGCTTTGGACAACACAAGCTAAGGAACTAGCTTCGGATGCTCTACTATTGCGGATGATTGTTCAGTATCTTGCAACAACTTAGCCGCCGTATCCTCTATGAGTAGATTTAATGACGGCAGATGGTGAATTTTGTTGCACTGCATAAGTCTAGCTGCTCTCTCAACAATGGGGCTATGGGTCAAATGACACTTTCTTACAGCTTCTAAACCCTTAACTATGCGGAGACACTCCTCATAAGTCAATTCAGGTTTGTAGTTTTGGTCAATGTTTTGTTCGTAAGGCTGGCGCATTCTTAACTTCTAACGGATAGATTTACTCTATTTTCAGGAGATTCTTGCACTAGTATACCTTTCGCGGTAGAATGTGGCAAGAGGTTGCTATAATAATGTGACGGAGGAGGTGGAGAGACGATGAAGGTAGTTACCTACGATTGTGTTGGCCGGTATCACCTGATAGCTAGATGTCCTGCATGCGCTACGGGGACTGTGATGACAACCTGCAAAGACGACTTCAACGGCGTCACAGAGACCAATTGTACTGAGTGTAATAAGTCTGTCGCTCTCTATCTTATCATGAAAGAGCACAAAGCTTGGATGCTCGGCGAGCCAATGGAGATGGTTACCAAGAAGGTTACTTAGTAGAAGTTGCTGAAGAAAGCATAAATGCTTGGCGCCCAGTAGTGCTTCATGCTGCTGTAGGGCTTTTAGAACAAGCCAAACCCTAAATTCTCTATACTCAAATAGTTAACTACAACCCCCCCTAAAGCACTACAATTCAACACATTCGTATTTACAACACTTGGGTATCGTTTTTAGTATGGTTTGTGAAATTGAGGGGCATTGTTTTGAATTTTGGAGCTTGGGAGTGGTGTTGGGCAAGAGGACGGTGTGGAGGCTGGGCTATACTACGTTAGCATGATCACACCTGATGACGTCTTGTTCAATCTGGAGGATCCTTTGGGAAGGATGCCATACACCAATTCAAGGTCAATTCGCAGGCCATTCGTACCAGTTTCCGATCTGACACACGCTTGAGCGAGAACTTCATGCCTTCTCAACTAACAGCACATGCTCGTGGCTAATGCGGGAGTTCCTGAGATTAAAGGCTCGCCTCGTTGTATGAAGCTCCCGTATCCAATGCTTAATGAGCGAGAAACCTTGCTTGTGCATCAGCTCAACGAAGGTATCAGCTACCTGTACGGGTTTCCCATTAACGATAGCATCGCCTACCACCACGAGGCACTTACCTCCGCAACGTAGCACGCGATTCCATTCGAGAAAACATGAGTTCATATCCTCGAAGTACTTGTCTGGCGTCGCACCAGGTCTGGTGAATTCATCGTGCTTACCAATCTCTAAATCGCGGGCCATACTAACATCACCGTCTATCCAGTGAATCCTCTGACGATGGTATTTGTGGTAGTCGTAGGCGTTGAGATACGGGGGAGATGTAACGATCAGAGACACAGAGTCGCTAGAAATGAACGGTATACTTCGTGAGTCCGCTTGATAAATCGTTACCGAGGCGCGGTTTAGATTCACGACTTCACGTAGATGAGATATGGTTTCTGAGATACTCATGCGGAACGCCTTGTCCACGTCTGAAGGGCCAATCACGCGTGTGATTCGAGCGTAGCGAGTGTCGCTGTCCTGATATGAGACGCGCACAATGATTGAGGAAAAAACGGCGAGAAACAGGGTTTGCAGCGGCTCGTTCTCTTCAAGAATGAGCGATTTGATAGCCGACAGACGCTGCAATACCTCAGTGCCGAACCAGTATAGGAAGTTAGGGTTATCAGGAATTAGCTCCTCTCTTGGCTCTGCTTTCGCGAGCCGAGATTTGAGCGATGACGCGAACTGACGAGCGGCCTCGAGATCGGACGCTGTATACGGTGCCGTCTTGGCTTTGCTGACGAGCACGGCAACAGCGTTGTTATCGACGCCAACGGATGGACGCCCCAGAAGACTTGCTTCCAGTAGTGTCGTTCCACAACCACAGAAGGGATCGCTAACAAGCTCTCCCGGCTTCGTCCAGGTCTCGATAGCCTTGCGAGGAATCTGTGGGATGAACTTGGCCGGATAGGGATGCAGCGAATGCAAAAGCTCCGCTGTGTCGGCGTCATGGAAGTTCCACTCTTGTCCTTCCGTGATCAGGTCGTTGACATTTCTTGATTTGCTATATATCGCTTTTCTTTGCATAACTGTCCCAAATCATGCCCTGAAGCAGAGAATCGTTTCCTTGGAACCTCTGTTTCCCTTGAAAATATCCCTTGAGGGCAATAACTCCATGTCGATGAACTCTTCCTGGCGCCAGCCAGCGACCGCTCCGATTTCGAACAAGAACCTATCTGTGGCAATTTCCAGACGTTCACCCTCAATCTCGGTGCTGTTGTTGCCGACCGCGTAGTAGCCACACGAATCGGGCCGCATCAGCGAGTGCGCGGCTCGCATTGCGTCAAGCATGTCGAGAAAATACTTAGCGAGTAATGCAGGTAGGTTTCTGCGTCGAAAACCCACCATATCCGAACTAGTATGGTAGTAATGGGCAATATGCTCGATGAGTCCGACCACAGCTTGTGGGAGCTCCGGCTTTCTAGATTGGAAACGATCCCATTCCGCCTTGCGCTGACGCTCCGTGACTTCTCGGGTGCCGATCATCATCGCTTCACGTTTCTTGTGCCACCTGCGCGAAAGAAGGCCGATCACGATCAGGCTGAGTCGGTCGGTATCGAGATAAGGAAGCGCAGTAGCATACGGGGGCGATGTTACCAGTACATCGACACGACCTCGGAACTCCGGAAAGAGACGGTCAATTCCCACTGAGTTTCCCTCCCGAATATCGAGCGAAGGGGGTTGGGGTGGATGAGGCAACACACTAAGATAGGCGTGGATACGGTCCGTTTGGTTGCATACCTTTTCCTTGAACCGTTCAATAGCTAGCCCCTGCTGGTAGGGGCGAACTTCCTTTCGCACCCGAAGGTCGGTTGCCTTCTGCCATGAGACTGAGCGCACTATGTCGCTTAAACATACGAAAAGGAAGTCACGATCCAGACCTTCCGGAAGTCTGTTTATCTCACCCAATATACGGGCTAGATCGGATATCGCTTCGGGATTGAACCAGAGGCGAAGGTAGGAGAGGTCTTCGCTATTCCATGTCTGCTCCGGGGCGACTTCTTCATATTTAGCCGTCTTCAGCCAACCCAAGATTCGTGTTTTGAAATCCGTGTGACTTTCAAGCGGAATCGATGCTTTTACTCGTGAGATCAGTATGGACAACGGGTTAAGATCAGCACCTATGGCAGATCGTCCGAAAGCAATGGCCTCGCACAGAGTAGTGCCACTACCGCACATGGGATCAAGCACGAGGCCACCCGCCGGCGTATCGGCAATCGTGATAAGACTCCGCACGAGTTGGGGAAAGGATTTGCCCCGGTATTCGTGAAGGTCGTGTGGCCCGTAGCGTAGCCGTCTGCTGTGATGTAGAACACTTAGGTCTTGAAGACCGTTTTGCGTTAGCTCAAGTGCATTCTGAACGGTCAGGGTTAGGACCGCTCGCCCAACCCGCTGCCAATAGGTGAGACGTTCCCGAAAGTACGATTCATGGCGACTGGTATGGATGAGCCAGTACCCTTGCTCTTCTATGCAGCGATCATCATCTGACAACAAGGCCCGAAGCTCACGCAAAGCCAACACACGCTCAAACGGCTGAATGTATGGCTTCAGTTCGAGCTTGATCGCCTCGTGCTCGTTCGTAAGGAAAAGCGGTGGCAGGACACCGAATTTCTCTTGAATGAAATCCGCTTCGGTAGTCATGTCGGAATACTCCTCTGAATCAGATGAGAGGCGCACAGGACTTCAATGGGAGTTCTGTCTGCACCAAAAGGGATTGGCACGTCGCGCATCTGAAATGCTGGAATATCCATGGGTTGTTTATTCAGATGCCGGGAATATTCACCGAGCCGCTTATTGATCCGGTCTCTTGCTGAAGTGTCGTCAATAACTTCGGTCAAGGCACTAACATGGCACGCAGTCAGCGGAGAGTGAATCGGCTTGTCTCTAGCCGTTCGCTTGGCAGTTCCCATGTAGGCATCCCGCTTGTCCGCCATCGAGAAGTCACAGTAGCCAACCTCTAAATTCGCTGCACAGGCATCTATAGCCCCCCCAATGCCAACAGGGAAGTGGTTGGCGGCACTGAGCATTCGAAGCGCCTGCAAGCGGAAATACTCTGTGCTCATATAGCCAGACGGCGGGCACTTCCTATAATCAACGAGGCTGGCAGTTATTTGCGCCTTCAACTCATTAAGGAGTCTGTTGGCGGCTCCAATGATTTCAAGCGAATACGCAAGCGACATCGTTAGTTCCGTCTTCATCCGGTGTCGAAGGATCGTCTCGCTTACATCGTGGTCGTAGATCAGTCCATGCATCAGCTTGCGCGGCAGCAGCATGGCGGCATACCGATCATGTTCCACGCCTAGAGCACCTTTCTGAATACTCTCGATCCACCAGCGTGTGTGGATCGAGAGTATTGTAGCCTGTTTTGCCTGACTCTCGAAGCCGTAAAGCCTCTGGCCGTACTTTTCGGAATAGGCGATTGGTGCACAATCGTCGCCGGTCAGATATTCATCGAAGATACCGATCCAATCGTGGGTCAAATGACCGAACTGTACCAACTCAATGAGTGCCCCTTGCAGACATATCGAGGCAGACACATCGCCGCTATCGGCCTTCTGTACGGCTTCCTCGTGCCATTCGCTCAGATACAGTTGATGCGCGGGAATTAGCCGCCCTAGTTGTAGCCTCAATCCTGGCAGAAAAATGTGACTTGACATCAATAGAACCCCTGTGTGGGATCAGCGACGATCTCACCAAACACGGTATACATGAGCAGAGGGAAATACCAGCGGCAAAGCTTGGACGAGCACCAGAAATCGATTCTCGCCACTCCCGAACCTGTCGGCTCGACGTGCGAAAACCTATTCGAGTAATGCTGTCGGAGAAGACTCGCCTGACCTAGCGGGTCGTCAGCGACAGCAAGCGCCCATTCTTTGATGGCGAGAGAGATTTCCATGGTCCGCAGCTTGCCATCTCCGCTATTACCACCTCGTAGCATGGAGACACCGTGCTTCAGACCAGTAACAACGAGTTCAGGAAAATACTGCGACCCGACCTTGACCTTCCACGCATCCACGCACTCGGCAATGGGAAACAGCCTATGTAGGGTGCGCAGCATCAACTCGATACTGGTCCCTTCAGACGAGGTGAAGCTAAGCCCCAATGAGCCCGGACTTTCGGAGAACATTCTGAACAGCTTTGCCTTGTCAGTCGTTCCCTCCGCCAGATATAGTCCTGAGGTATAACACCACAAGGGGTCGATCCGAAGCTGCCTCAGCAGCATAGTCTCGCCAGATCGAGGCCACTGGCCCTTCAAGTAGGCAGCATTGTGTGCGAGCCAATTCGGGCGTTGTCGCGCGATACACCCGTAAGCATTGGTCGTGAAGAATTGTTGGAGATCGAGGATTTGTCCAATCTGTGATGGCTGACCGATCCATTCGACCAAGCCGGATGCCGATGTGGCGGAGTCTCGTAGAATAGAGTCCTCGATTTCATGTAGCATCTTCAGGAATAGCTCACCAAAACCATTCAGCCCGCCAACGTGGATTTCGTCAGATCGGCTTGTGCCCCCAGATTGTCGAGCACCTTTCTTGAAAGGGCGACGTAGTGACGCGGTAACACGGTCACTGTCAAGGAGTGAAACACCTACATTCCTGAGGTCTTCCCGCTTTACCTCAGTCAGAATGGCCTCCATCGCAGCCTTGTGGGTATAATAAAAAGCTAGATAGTCTTCGTTTGCGCCAGCAACGTCGGGGCGAACTTCGGTCAGGTATTCTCGATCTTTGTCATTTAGCTGTGGTCGGCAGGAACTCAATGTCTGAGTGGCGGGTGTTCCGGGTAACCCTTGTGATAGGTAGTATTCCCGCAGCAAGTCGACCCCATCGCCAGCCATGAAATAGGCGCTGTCTTCACCAAGAGAGAAGGTGAACCTTATGTCTCCAGGACATAGCTTACGGAACTGATCAACGGCGAATCGAACGAGGTTAGGTTCCTTCTGCGAGAACGAAATCGTCGGCACAATCCTGCCTGGTTCGGCTACCTTCTCAGAGCCTTTCGCGCCGTCCCCACTGTACATCCCGAAAAATGAGACCAATGCCTCGGTGAGGGGAATGATCTTAGCAATCCGTACAGCATCCCCCTTTCCATCGCTCCGCTGGACTACCAGGAGATCAGAACCATGGCTTTGCCACCGATACGCCTGTTTGTATACGCGATCTTTGGCATCGGTAACCATGCGTCCAATGACCTCTCCCTTGGTCCGCGTCAGGAAGTCTTGAACACGCAAATACCCAAGTATCAAGTTATCCGTCCTATAGCAAAGCAGCCTTCTGGCCTTGCTGAGCCAAGACGAGCCGCAGCTCGCGCGGCTAATCACGATCGACCGTTGTTGGTAGGGTGCCCCAAGCTCTTTATCCCGCCGTTCGTGGGCTCCATTGCCAGCCTGATCATCGGCTCAAAATCAAGTCCTTTGGCATACTTCATTCTACATTGCCTGCGGCTTTCTGACAAGAAATCTTCGTTTTGGATCGAACGCCATCGGCAACAATTTAGCGTATTGTTGGGTTAAATCTTTTCACACCCCCTTAGGAATCGACCCAATCAAGGAGTCGAAACACGAATCAAAGAGTCGCCGTAGATTCAGAAGCCCGACTCCCTGCCTCTTAAGCATGGAGTCAGCGTCTGGAGCCCTCTCCCGCCAGAAGACATCTTCAGTGAGACACCTCTATTGCGTTTCCCCACATTTTGTTGGTATACTCCTTGGCGAAACGCTTGGCTGGTATCGGGCGCGTAGCGGCTATGGTAGATCCAATACGGGCAATCGGTAGCATAGTAGACTAGCGAGATAGAAAGGATCACGGTAAATATGTGGATGCCCATTATTGCTTCTTTAGGTGGCGCATTCCTTGGAAGTGTTATTGGGCCATGGATACTGGATTGGTGGTTCAAGCCCCGGATACAGGTTTCCTCTACGGATGAAGTTCTTCGAGAGCGCGACGTTCTGTATCACAGGCTAGCAATCACTAATCGGGGTAGGCGTGAACTTAGATCCTGCGTTAGTACCATCAGCATCAGAAATATGGCATATGATGACATCGCGACCACTGCCAAAAAGCAGGTCATCACGCCGGAGGATTTTCGCAGTAAAGGTCACATGGAAAATGAACTGCTTCATTGGTCCACCCTGGGTCACGGTTCGTCTCAGAACATTAATCCAAAGGTGACCGTAAAGCTCGATCTGTACAGAGTTCTGCTCTCAGGTGATGGAAAGTCGGATTTGATTCAAATACCCAGTGAACAAGGTTGGGAACCTCTCAAGATAAGCCTTCGACCGCGGGCTCGTCCCTATGATGGAGCTGTGGTGGTAAGTGGTGCCAATACGGAACCACGCGCGGTGGAGTTTGAGCTGGTTACTCGCGAAGACGATGTACACTTCGTTATGAAATAGGAGATGGGGTAGAAGACGTTGCCATCCTGCTTAACATATAGGGCAAAGACTTACTTACCCCCTTTCCTTGATGAACGGTAGTATGCCTGCAAAAACAGATACTCTCCAAACGAGCGCCGAGAGTTCATAGCTTGCGATTTCCACAGCTTTAGCCTCTTTACACGGCTGCTAAGATACGGTAATATTCCCGCGAGAACTTCTCCGGTGATAGAAGTATTCCTAACATCAGACAATGAAGAAACGCACGATGCCCTCGATTATTGGAGCGCCTCAGCAGATAGCTACTTGACAAATCCTCCATTATGGAGTATAAGACAGTTCGGTCATAATGGATATGACTTAGAATTGGCAAAAGTGGTGAGAGCATGCACTTAATCATCGCGAAATATTCGAGCGACCCCGAGCGGAAGAGAATCGAGTACGTTCTGGACAAATGGAAGGAAAGCCTCAGGATAACCAAGCCCGAAGGCATCATATCCATCGTTGACGGGGAGGAACTGGAGGAGCTTCTTGAAGACCTCTATTCAAGGACCGCCAGAAATAACATCAGCTTGTACCGGCTAGAGCAGGAGTCAGTACAAATAGAGAGAGCGGAATCAGAGATCAGGTTGAAGCTCAGTGAGAAAAGGGATACGGTCGAGAAACTTGTCGGATTTGTCATGGCAAAACAGAAGGCTATTCTAAAACGTGAAACAAAGGACCCCCTCGAAAGAGTATACGAAGTAATCACTAAAAAGGGAAGGGCTGAGGTTTCAGTCAGCTTGCTTAGTGAGGGTCAAACTGTTTCCCTTCGCGTCAAGATAACAGGCTACGGGGACGTTGTGGAGTTGCTCAAGGGCAGACTCAGCGAAGAGTTCAGCTATCTCGGAGGGAAGTGAAGCGATGAACAACATGTCAAAAGAAGATTGGCAAAGGTTCGATCAGGTTGTAATGGGGCCGGTAAAGACCGTTTTGAGCAGCGACCTTGAGCACTTGCGCAGGACGGATGAAATCAAAAGAACAGAACTCTGGAATGAGATCGAACATAATCAGGGGGTCTTTGAGGAGGAGTTCGCAAACCGACTGTTGGAGGACGTGAGGTTGCATAGCAGAAGCAAATTCTCCTTTGCCAAGCTCCTTCTAGCCGCCGCTGCCCATATCAATAATGAGAGAAGCCCTATAACTGAGAGGTTCAGCGAGAAGGAACTTGCGCTCGTAGAAAAGTATGAGAAATTCAACGTATTTGACATACTATCTACTGATGAGATTGTTGATAGGATCTTCCGCAGAGGAGACATATATCAGATTGTGAAGGAGTTCTACGAAGGCCAATATTCCGACCTTGACCGCCTTCTGGACGATCCTGGAATTGAGAGGGACCTCAGATATGCCTTCAAACTCTACTATGAAAAGAGGCTTGATAACATTAAGAAGGGAGTGCAAGCTTACGTAGGCAAATACGGTCCCATCATAATGGTGAATCAGATAGAGCAGAAGGTATGGGACAAAATCAAGAAATCCGAGGAGGAGAGGAAGACCATCGCCGAGACTCTGCAAAGAAAGATTGCGGATGTCGCGGCCAAGTTCAAGTCACTCGAGGGCATAGAGAAGGAGAGCGAACTATTCAAGACCAAGCTTCGTGATGTTGAAACAGAGGCAGTTGCAGGAAAGCCTGCGGTAAGTCTCCGCTCACTGGAATCGGAGAAGGATCGCCTGTCCAACAGCTACCTTGGTTTTGAAAAGGAAATAGCAGACATACTCGAGGCAACAGAGAAGAAGCAGAGAGAACTCAGTGCAAGTGAAGCAGCACTCGAGCAGGCAAAACAGGAATACAAGCAGCAGATGCAGGAAGAGAAACAAAGGATAGTTGAAAGCGAGTTAAGGCAGATAGGAGAGCTCAAGAGCCGCCTTGCAGTAGAGGCCAATAGTCTACAAGCGGAAAAGGGGTCTTTGCAGCTAAAGAGGCAGGAGCTCGAGGATAGGCTGCACCAGCTAACCGAAGCTCTTGAAGGTAAGCCTATCCGTCTCGTTACCAAAGAGGAAGCCAGGCTTTACGAGCAGAATTTCATTGCCAGGTTCGATGCCAAAATGCAGGCCTTCCCTTTGAAGATTAACTCCCTCTTAGAGAGCAAGACGTACGAAGTGAGATCATGGAACGAGGACTCACACATGAAATTTTTAGAAGGAGGCGCCCTGAATACACCTGCAAATGCCAGATCTCGCTATATCGTCAGCGAGAGGAAATACGGGTTCTTCGGCGAGAGAATTAGGAAAGTCATAATCGAAGCAATATCGCTCAACCATTTGAGGGAATTCGAGTTATACGGCTTTGATGGAAGAAGAGCCAGTCTATCTGAATTCTTGACTTTGATGTCACGATTCATCGATAACGCAGAAATAGGCAAATATCTCCACGTTATGGGCATCGCTTCACCAACAGGCTGGGACGAAAGGGTCCTCAAGGAGATAGGGTCAACCGAATTTGCCCACAACTACGTAAGCAGGTATATCTCTATCTGCCTCGTTGATTCTACTACGGGCGATGTCGTCTTCAACCCGGCAGACAACAGGATATCGAAGTTCGTAGAGTTCTTCAGGCCACAGTTCGATCGAGAGAAGGTCGAAAAGATCAAGGGTATGATTAAGGCACGACTCTTCGAGAAAGACTACGTTGTCTTTGATGACATCTTCAAAGAGTCTAAGGAAGAAGCGGCATTAGTATACAAAGCATTCCATGATATTGAGAACGAAAAGGGAGGTAGGCTACGGTACATTAAGGATGTCGGGCTAGTCTTGGAGAGGAAACAGGTATAAGGCCATTAGAATGGGGGTGAGAACTTCGAAGAATAGACAGAGGATTATCTGGGCTCGGATCCGGGTAAAAAGGAACGAAAAAGGAGGGTCAAAATGGGAATCATAGATAGGATAAAAGGTAACCCTTTCGAAAAGCTGAAGAAGGATGAGCTAACGGCAGAGAGAATCAGGCTGGAGCGCGATGAGAAGCTCAAGATAAGTGAGGTTGAGAGACTATCATCACAAAAGAAGAACCTTTTCGACAAAGGCTTCAAGGTGAGCGAGGCAGAAAGAAGAACAATAGCCAGGCAGATGCAGCAACTGGATCAGAAGCTAAAGCTTGAAAACATAAACCTCAAGCACATTAGCGATGAGATTCGAGTCGTCGACAACCTGGTATTCATTCAGGAGAACAAGGCCATGCTCGAGCGCAAGGGGCTGATGAGCAAGCTGGTAAAGATGCCAAAGAGCAAGTTAGATGAGTTTCTGGCCCGGGTAAATGTTAAGGAGCAGATAAAGAGTGGCAATATAGATGCCATACTCCGAACCATGGAAGCTGAATATGGCTTGCTTGGCGACATAGAGGACGACAAAGAGACCAAAGAGCTCATGAACATCTGGTCAACCAGTGATGTTAACAAGGCAGATGTCGCGTTTGAAGAGTACGAGAAGAAGAAGTCTGCCAAAGAAGCCAAAGACCTAGAGACGGCATAGAAAAAAGAGAACTCTTTCTTACTTACATAGACGAAATATCTTGTTTCGCTTGCTCTACAAGATAGGCGCCGATGCTGAGAGCACAGGCTACTAGTGGCTTCTAATACCTGTTGCCTTGAGGTGAGACATATGGACATTTGGGACGAGGTATGGGGTCAGTTCGATAGGTCACACAAGCTGGCCAAGAGATACTATGATGCTGGCAAGATTGCCAAGGCCAGAGTGGAGTACATGAAGTGTGCTCAATTCCTGGAGCATCTCGCGCAGATACGTCCTCAAAAGAAGACCGACCTTCTGGAACGATCCAAGAAATTTAGAGAGATTGCCGACGGTTTAAGGGATGGAACTGTCAAGGTATATACAGATGGAGTGATCCCGGCGAAGGAAGTCGAACCACAAAGTACCAAGGTTACCGACCAAGAGAAGGCAAAGGAGCGGGTCAAGGACCTAATCCTTGTCGAAAAGCCAAAGGTGAAGTTCACGGACATCGCTGGCCTGGATGACGTCAAAGAAAGAATCAAAGACGCAATAGTTTACCCTTTTATATACCCTGAAGAATACAAATACTTCGGCGTGAATCCCGGAGATGGCATTATGCTCTATGGCCCCCCTGGTTGTGGCAAAACACTGCTGGCAGCGGCCGCGGCAGCGGAATGTGATGCAGTGTTCATAAATCTGAAAATCAGCGATATTAAGGACAAATATGTGGGCGAGTCGGAGAAGAACATAAAGCAGGTTTTTGAATTGGCCCGAAGCTACGAGAAGGCAATCATGTTCTTCGACGAAATAGATGCTATCGCCGCGGAGCGCTCGGGTGGCCAAGAAGGTTATGAGCGAAGCCTGGTAGACGAGCTACTAACTCAGATGAGTGGATTGGAGTCCAAAGGATCCCATCGAAATGGCCTGGTTCTGGCAGCAACGAATCGTCCCTGGGATGTTGATATCGCTCTCAGAAGATCAGAGAGGTTTACCACCAAGATTTTCATACCTCAGCCAGACCTTCAAGCTCGTCAGAAAATCTTTGAGATAAACTTGCGGAATATGCCAGTGGATAAGACGGTGAACCCTTCAACGCTGGCCCAGATGACCGATGGGTACGCTTCAGCTGAGATTGCCAATATCTGCCAGGAGGCTGCAAGGGTACCACTGGGAGAGAGAATTAGGGAAAAGAAACCTAGAAGAGAAATTGGCATGAGTGATTTCAAGCAGGCAATCAGTAAGCAAGAGACTGTTCTGCCATCGTGGTATTCGAAAGCGTTGAAGGAAATCGAGGAAAGTGGCGAGGGAGACATGTTCGGTGACCTGGTACGTGCAGGGAGCCGGTATAAGATACCCGAGAGAGGTCAAACAAGAGCTACTTAAGTAGTCACATATTTTCAAAGGCGTGATAAGACTGTTGACGGCAAGTAAAAATTTTTGTCTTGAGTTTTACTATCACGAGTTTCGTGGCAGTTTATAGATTAGAATGGCCTGCTAATACGCACAAAGTGAGGGTGTAATGATCAGACTCCTCGCCGTCTTACTATCATGCTTGACAATAGTAGCTTTGGGAGTCTTGCTGATTTCTTCAGCGTTGTTGGGGAGCCTTCTGGACAGCAGTCCAGCTTCTGCCCAAGCTGGTATTGTAGCTTGGGATGATTTTGAAATGGGCACCTTATCTGGAGGTAGCGGTTGGCTTGGTGACTGGGAGACCTGGGGGGTTCAGGTAACACACTCAGATCAACCCGAGCAAGGCACATACCATATGAAGATTTCAACCTATGGGGGCCAATCATGGGCCAAAAGATCAGTCAACCTGACTGGGAAATCTAATCTAAGCTTGCAGTTCTGGGCAAAGACTGATGGATTAGGAAGTAATGACTACGCTGAATGTAGTGTGAGCCCTGATGGAATTACTTGGTATCCCGTCAAAGCTTGGACATCGAACCAGTCTTATCGCTTCTATGAAATAGACCTTTCTCCCTATACCATGAGCTCTGAGTTCTGTATCAAGTTCGGTGCAAATGGCTCCGGAGGCTATTACTACTCAACCATATGGATTGATGATCTCAAAATCGGACAGCCTACACAGTCAATGACTACGCCTGCCCCCACAGCTTCTGCCCAAGCTGGTATTGTAGCTTGGGATGATTTTGAAATGGGCACCTTATCTGGAGGTAGCGGTTGGCTTGGTAACTGGGAGACCCGGGGGGTTCAGGTAACACACTCAGATCAACCCGAGCAAGGCACATACCATATGAAGATTTCAACCTATGGGGGCCAATCATGGGCCAAAAGATCAGTCAACCTGACTGGGAAATCTAGTCTAAGCTTGCAGTTCTGGGCAAAGACTGATGGATTAGGAAGTAATGACTACGCCGAATGTAGTGTGAGCCCTGATGGAGTTACTTGGTATCCCGTCAAAGCTTGGACATCGAACCAGTCTTATCGCTTCTATGAAATAGACCTCTCTCCCTATACCATGAGCTCCGAGTTCTGGATCAAGTTCAGTGCAAATGGCTCCGGAGGCTATTACTACTCAACCATATGGATTGATGATCTCAAAATCGGACAGCCTACACCAACGCCCACTCCTACTCCGACACCGACTCCCACACCGACACCCACGCCGACGCCAACACCTACGCCTACACCCACACCTACGCCAACGCCTACGTCGACACCTACGCCTACACCTACGCCATCACCTATAACTGTGCCAACGGCTACTCCTACGCCAATACCGACACCAGCACCTACCTCTTCCCCCCGGCCTGTGCTGAGTGTAACCACCAACGATGCGACTAATGTTGGGATGACGTCAGCTGCCCTAAACGGTACACTCGTCGGCTTAGGCAATGCCTCTTCTGCTGTCGTCTGCCTCGAGTGGGGGGAAAATACGACTTACGGAAACACAACCGCAGCCCAGACCTTGGTAGCAATCGGAGCGTTCAATGCACAACTCACGGGATTGGCTCCTGGTGTCACCTATCACTATCGCGCCAGAGTTGTAGCTAGCACAACAGCTTACGGTGAGGACAAGGCTTTTACAACTCTGGGCCCACCACTTGCGCAACTGACCTCTGCGCTTGAGGATGCAACTTCAGCTATCTCTCAAGAGAAGGCCAAGGGTTTCAATGTCACGACAGCGGAGAATCTGCTCGCTCAGGCACAGCAGGCGTTCCAGGGAGAGAACTATCAGACTGCTTTGGCTTGGGCATCTCGAGCAAAGAGTCTCGCCTTGGACATAGACCAGGATGGCGTACCCAACGAGAAAGACTTCGCCCCTACCATCAAGAATATCTACATTTACGCCGGGGCTTCTGCTTTTGTGCTGGTGCTAATTGGGTTGACCTCTTCAATACTCATCTTACGTATGCGGAGGAAACGTGCTGAAAAGGAACGAATAGAAGAACAAAGAAGGATTGAAGAGGAGAGAAAGAGGGTTGAAACGGAGCGAATTGAGAAGGAAAAGGCTGAGATAATCGACATGATCGACAAGGCGCTCAAGGGGAAATAGAGGGGCGGGGAGTGAAGAACGTAGCAATAGTGCTGGGATTGCTAATGTTCATAGCCTTTGTCTATTTTTTTGCTGCAGGGCTCCTATTTCCATTGCTACTTTTAGCTCTAATTGGCTTTGGTATCTGGATAATATGGCAATTATGGCAAAGGCGTAGAAAAGCAAGAGATGCGATAGGCCGCTACAGACAGAAGCTGGATGAGTGGGAGCAAGAAGGCTACGATGTCTCAGAGTTTAAGAGGACTTGGTCTGGGAACATATATGAAACTTCCAGTAAGAAGAGGTTTGCTGGGCGGGGTGTCGCGCTCATGGTCATCAGTAGCATGATCGTCGTGCCGTTGGTTTCATATCTGATTTACACAATCACTGTAAAATCCCCTTCCGTGCCTACACAAACGTTGACCCTAACCTCAACGCCGACACCTATGTCAACGTCGACTTCAACCCCAACACCGACCCGACTTACGACGCCAACACCCACACTGACTCCGACGCCCACAGCTGTTCTCGTAAGTTCGTGGGCCACTACGCCAGTGCAGGTTGACGGTGTGGTATCTACTGCTGAATGGCAACTAGCCCTGCCAATTAACGCAACTTACGGATGGCTGTTGATTAAGAATGATGCCGTCAACCTATACATCCTGATTGACGTTACCGCTGACACCTACGATGACAACTTTGGCTACTTTAGTTTGATATTCGACATAGATCGCAACAAAGAGGTTACACCTGGAGTTGATTTGATGTACGGTCTCTGCTTGGGGAAACTGAACATCTCGCACTTACTAGGGCCTAGTTCCGTGGAAGGGTGTGTCTCGGGTCCAAACTCAACACCAAATACGCTAAGCCAGTATCGCCAAGGATTCGGTCCGTCCAGTTACAGCGCGACCAGCCATCTTGTTTGGGAGTGTGCTATCCGACTGGCTGAAGTAAAAGCATCGCCGGGAGAGACTGTGAGACTTGGAGTGAGTTTCGATACATACTTCCAGGGCAGTGAACACTATGTCAGAATACCTCCATCTTTGAACCAACCCCTTATTAATTTGATGGAAATAAGACTCGCAGTTGAACCATGATTAGTTAAAGATGGGATAGGTAGAAGGAGCAGCCAATGCCTTTGGGTTGCTTGTTTTGAATAGCGAAGTGGATTATCAAAGGGCTGATAATATTGGCAATTGTAATATACCCGGTAGGCGATTTCACTACGGGTGGTGGTGAGGTGCCAACAGTCAGATCTATGTGGATGGACTGCCGTAATCTGGGCCTTAGGAAGCATGGAGCAGAATGAAAATATTTGCGAAAGGAAAATATCCCAGCTTTGTGAGACTGCTGTTAGCGCTTATCGTTGTTTGGGGCTTGGTAGCGACAATGACAAGTCCGGTTTGGGCACAGGAATTAACGATCAGCCCCGAATCTGGCAGTGCTGGGATGTGGGTTACAGTGGTGGCAAGCGGTTTTGCTCCACGCGCTACTTTGATTGTAGACTTTGATAGTGTGGCGGTAACTACTAAGCCTTCGCTGGTAACAACTGACGATAATGGGAATGCCACATTCATGATGCTTATTCCTCCCGCAGGAGGTGGTGTCCACTTGGTTACAGCCACAGATGGGATAAATACGTGTAATGACTCCTTTGTATTTTCGAGTGGAGTGAGCTTGTCCCCGAACTCAGGCCCTGTGGGCACAAGGATTACTATCTGGGCAAAAGGCGCTACGTCCCATGTTCTAGATGTGAGATTCGACGGCATAACAGTGGTGACTAATCCTGCAGTGGTACTGACCGATATGAACGGTAATGCAAAATTTGTCCTAGTTATCCCCTCCACGGCTACTATTGGAAGTCACGAGATTACAATCGATGACGGAGTATCGCCCTATAACTATACATTAGGCTTCGAAGTGACAGGTGGGCTACTAGGATTGGCCAGTAGCCCTTGGCCAATGTTCCACCACGATGCGCAGCACACGGGCAGAAGTCCGGCTTCTGGGCCGTCGTCGCCTACGCTCGGATGGACTTATCCTACAGGCGGCTCAATTCTGTCGTCGCCTTCTCTTGATACTGACGGTACTGTATATGTGGGCTCTACGGACGGTAAGCTCTATGCCATATTAGCATATGGCAATACCAAGTGGATCTACAGTACAGGAGATAAAATAGTCTCATCACCTGCTATTGGGCGTGATGGCACAATATATGTGGGCTCTCAGGATGGCAATCTATATGCAATCGACCTCACGGGCTCTCTCAAATGGAGCTACACAGCAGGTGGAATTGCATCCTCGCCGGCTATGGCCGCTGATGGCACTATATATGTCGGTTCGTTGGACAATGTGCTGTATGCCATAAAGCCCGATGGCTCCTCAGCATGGAGCTACACTACTGGAGGCCCTGTTGTCTCCTCACCTGCTATTGGTGCAGATGGGACAATATACGTGGGTTCCTACGATAATAAGCTGTATGCCATAAAGCCCGATGGCTCCTCAGCATGGAGCTACACTACTGGAGGCCCTGTTGTCTCCTCACCTGCTGTTGGTGCAGATGGGACGATATACGCGGGTTCCAATGATAATAAGCTGTATGCCATAAAGCCCGATGGCTCCTCAGCATGGAGCTACACTACTGGAGGCCCTGTTGTCTCCTCACCTGCTATTGGTGCAGATGGGACGATATACGTGGGTTCCAATGATAATAAGCTGTATGCCATAAAGCCCGATGGCTCCTCAGCATGGAGCTACACCACTGGAGGCCTTGTTGTCTCCTCACCTGCTATTGGTGCTGATGGCACGGTATACGTGAATTCGATGGGGTACTCTCCTGAGTTTTATTCTATCAACCACGATGGCTCTCTCAAATGGAGCTTCGCCTTAAATTCAGAAAACTCTATTTATACGGGATCCATTGTGTCATCGCCTGCTGTCACTGGCCATGCCATATATATCGGCTTAGATGATGGCAAGCTCTACAGTATCATTAATGATCACCAGCCACAAACCACATCAACGCCCAGCCCGACACCGTATACTATCCCTGCACTCACGGCTGAAAGACAGGCTTTCTTCCCATACATAATCGCTATTGCGTTGGGAGCCCTTGTGACCATAGGAGCTTCCTCAGGCTACATTTGGCGAAAGCGCCGGGAGACGCTAATGATAGAGCGTTTCAAACAGAAGCTAGGGCAGTGGGAACAAGATGGCTATGATGTCTCCGCCTTTAAGAATAAGTGGTTTGGATAGACAAGTAATCGAAAACGGGAGCTGAAATGTTAGTGTACCTGATGTAGAGAGCGAGGAGGCGCTTGGCTATGCTTCATATGAACTACTTACCAATATGCAAAGGTATTCGTAGCCATGTTTAGTATACTTATACTAGCTTTGTTAATACTGGTAGTGCTACCGATTCTTCTCATCTACAGGTCTCGGCGAAGCCGCAGGGAAAAGCTGGAGAAAAATAAGATGCTCTCTACGAGAGAAGCAGAAATACGGGAATGGGGAGCACAAGGGTATGATGTCGCCTACTATAAACACGAACTGTTTAAGTTGACTTTGAAGGAGGCTACTGTGAAAGACCTGAAGGTGATAGCAAAGGAATTTGAAAGACTGGCGATGGCTATTGAGAGGCTGAAACAAGCTGAGAAGGAACTAGATGAATTGAATCCGCCTGAAAATACCTTTCGTTCTCAAATAGAATCTATTAGATGGAAGTTGAAGCGTCCTGAAAAAGTAGATGAGGTAGAGCAGGAACTCAGCGCCTTGAGGAAGCAAGTGCAGGAGCTTCCACCATGGCGGGCAAGGCGTGCTGAAGAGGCCAGGCGAGGTGAGGCAGCGGCGGCATTATCTTTCCCGCGTGAGCTTGAGCAGCTTTATCAGGACGTCACAGTCATAGGGAGTGGTGGCTTCGCCAGGGTTTTCAGGGCAAAGAGAAGAGCCGACGGAACAGAAGTGGCAGTCAAAGTGCCACTGACCCTCGATGCATCGACTGGTAAAAGCTTCGTTAGGGAAATCACTTCTTGGCAGCAACTACGGCATCTGAATATTGTCAGACTTTACGACCTTAATATCCTCCCTGTTCCATACTTGGAGATGGAGCTTTGTCAGAGGAGCCTGAACGAGCTGCCCAAGCCAATAGATACCCAGCAAGCTGCCTGTATGTTATTCCATATTGGCGAAGGGATGAGGTATGCCCACTCCAAGGGGATAATTCACCGAGACCTGAAGCCCCAGAATATCCTCCTCCAGGGTGAGGTACCCAAGGTCACCGACTGGGGACTGAGCAAGATTGCTGCTGAGAGCGCCAGTTCGACTCATTCCGCCTTTTCCCCTCTTTTCGCTGCTCCTGAGCAATTACTGCCTCAAAATTTTGGAAAGCCGGATAAAAGAACAGATATCTACCAGTTGGGTACGGTCTTCTACCAACTTGCTACAGGTGAACTGCCATTCAAAGGAGACAACTTCACCGAGCTCATGGCACAGATCACCAGCGTGGAACCCAAGAAGCCCGCTGAGGTCAACCCTTCGACTAAGGAAGTAGAGCCCATAATCATGAAATGTCTCCGGAAAGAAATGAAAGAGCGCTACCAGAGCGTTGCTGATATGCAGAAAGACCTGGCTGAGTATCTCAAAGTGGAGTTCAAGGACTCGCTCAGCAAAAGCAAAGGAGATATGAGGCGCTCCGGTTACTACTGCGCTGAACTCTGTTTCATTCACCTGACAAGAGGAGACTTGGGCGAAGCCTTGAAATATGCTGTGGACTTGAAACACTACGCCAGCAACGATGTGAAGGCTGATCTTGACAGCATTACAGGCGAGATCGAACATCGACTGAAAGAAAGAATGGGAACCTGCGAGGAATTAATGGAGAAAGCAGGTATTGTATTGCATCAAGCGATGATGCGGCGCTAACAAAGCAGAAAACAAATGGAAAGGAGTGACCATGGCAGGATTTCTGGAGCGGCGACGTCAGGAAAAGGAGATCCAAAGAGAGGTCAAGTTTAAGCAAGGGCTATCCAAGGTACGAGCGTACGTGGAGAAGTGCAACGAAGCCCAGAAGCGATACTGGGCGCTGGGCAAGCGTTCTCTCAAGCTCGGTGACCGCAAGCAATTCGATAACATTGCCAAGGCGTATTTACGAACGGGGGAGATGGGCAACCGCTGGGAGCGCTATCTGGTGGCGATGGAGACTGTTGGCATTCAGAGGGACCAGGTGAAAGCCACCGGCATGTTTGCTCAATCCATGAAGGCCCTGAGCGACTCAATCATGGCTGGAGCCAAGCCTGAGGACATCACCAAAATGCAGATGGAACTGGAACGTGCTTTGGCCAAAGCGGAGACGCTTGACGAAACCTTATCTGCGATAATGGATGCCACAAACGAGGCTATCTTCTCCGGCGAGGGGCTCTCTGAGGAGTCACTCAAACAGGTAGAGACCGCCATGAGAGGCGAGGCAGTGCATGAAGAGGGGACACAGGCAGAAGGGACAGCTGTCCCAGACGAGAGGATCGCTCAAGGTCTACGTCGGATTGAGGAGGAGATGAAAAAGGAGCTCAAATGAAGTTCCTCGTTGACAAGAGTACTGAACATCTAGAGAAAGGCCTTGAGCGGCAGAGAGCTGGTGATCTCAAAGGAGCCAGGTACAATCTCCTCAAGGCATCCGAGTTCCTGTTCAAAGCTGCAGAGAAGTCTGAACCCCCCCTCAGAGAGGCGCGTATCAAGCAAGCTGAGCAGATATTGCGCCGTGCGGAAGCTCTAGGTCAGATGATCAAGAAAGGACCTAAGGCCACAGTACCCACAGACGAATCTTCTCCAACATCTGATATAGCCCCAGAATGGATGGTAGGTGAGAAACCAGATGTGCGGCTCGATGACGTGGCTGGGCTGGAGGATGTCAAGGAACAGATACGCATCAAGATGGTCTATCCATTTACACACCCACATCAAGCGGAACGTTTCAAGATTAAGAGAGGAGGTGGCATACTTCTCTATGGTCCCCCAGGCACCGGGAAGACAATGATCGCCAAGGCTGTGGCAGCGGAGATCGATGCTGCCTTCTTTACCGTCAGGCCTTCTGAGATCATGAGCAAGTGGGTGGGAGAGGCAGAGCAGAACATCGCCAAGCTCTTCTCCGCAGCAAGAGGGCACGATCGCGCTGTTATCTTTATCGATGAGGTAGAATCCCTAATTCCCAAGCGTAGCTACAGTGGTTCAACAGTGATGCAGCGGGTCGTGCCCCAGATTCTGGCTGAGATGGAGGGCTTCAGCAAAGAGAAGAGCGATGAGAAGAAAGCATTGCTCTTCATTGGAGCGACGAACGAGCCTTGGTCTCTAGACTACGCAGTAATGAGGCCAGGGCGTTTCGACGAGAAGATATATATCCCTCTTCCTGGTTTCGAGGCGCGTAAGCAGATTCTAGCTCTGCACCTAAAGGGCAAACCCTTGGCTCAAGATGTCTCTCTGGACGAATTGGCGAAGATGCTCGAGGGATACAGCGGCGCTGATATTCGCCGCATCTGCGAGAAATCTAGCGACATACCCTTTGTGGAGTCGGTGAAGACTGGCGAAGAGCGAAACATAGAAGTGCGCGACTTATTGAGTGCAATCCATGAGGTAAAGCCATCGGTGTCGATCCAGATGGCGGAGAAGTTCCAGAAATTTGCCGCGCAGGGGCAGTAGGTGAGGAAGATGGTGATTCGACTATTTCGGCTGGTGCTTGCATTTTTCATAATCTGGGCGACGTTTGGCCTGCTGAGTGTTCGCAGTGGGCAAGCCGAAGGCTCGGTCCTGGCCAACACCGCTGAATTGATTGCAGATTTTAACACTGTTGCCCTCTGGCACTTCAACGAAGGCACAGGAACAATTGTACACGATGCCTCAGGCAATGGCCATGATGGCACTATTGTTGGCGCTACTTGGGTGGATCAAGGCTTGGGAGGTCATGCCCTGGATTTTGGCACTGGGAAGTATGTGACCGTTCCCGATGGACCGGGTCTGGACGGAATGGAAGAGCTTACCATAGAGGCGTGGGTATACTTGAGGTCTTATCCACCGTCAGACACATACCCCTGTGCACCCATCGTGGCAAAATGGGGCTCCGGTTATAAAGTGGACGACTCATATAAGCTCTATATACAAGACACAGGACAGATAGTGCTCGAGGTCAGCGACGGGACCGGCCCTGGTGATGCCGACATATCCGAGGTGTACTCGACAGACTCGGTACCTCTAGCGCAATGGACATTAGTCAAAGCGACTTGGAAGAAACTGGGAGAGATTCACCTTTTCCTGAATAACGTGGAGATTGTAGGCATTCCCTATAGTGGTGTCGGTTTCCAAACACAGATGATACAAGATACCCCTCAGCCAATTTGGATTGGTTTTGAACCGACTAGTGGTGATAATTGGTTCGACGGCATTATCGATGAGGTGAGGATTTCGAATGTAGCTAGATTTGCAGCTCTTACCCCAACCCCTACGCTTACACCAACACCAACGCCTGCGCTAACACCAACAGGGGCCCAAAGCTCAGGCCTAGCCAACAGCTCTTGGCCCATGTTCCAGCATGACTCACAGCATACGGGCAGAAGCTCCTATTCGGGAATCGTTGCCTTCGGGCAGCAATGGAGCTGCACTTTGGGAGGTGACGTTGCCTCATCACCAGTCATCGGCACTGATGGCACTATATATGTAAGCACGATCATAACAGCAGGATGTAACAGTCCTGATTGTAGCAGGCTCTATGCTATAAACCCTGATGGCTCGCTCAAGTGGAGCTTCGCTATGGGTGTTTCCTTGGTCTACTCACCTGCCATTAGTGCCGCTGGCACTATCTATGTGAGCTCAATGGATAATAAGCTGTACGCCATAAACCCTGATGGTACCCTTAAATGGAGCTATGCCACGGGCGGATGGATTCAATCGTCTCCGACTGTAGGCGCCGATGGGACGATATACGTAGGCTCCCGGGACAATAAGCTACACGCCATAAACCCGGACGGCTCACTAAAGTGGACCTATACTGCAGGAGGTTGGATATTGTGCTCTCCAGCTATAGGCGATGATGGCACAGTATATTTCTCCTGTGAAGATCAAAAACTCTATGCTATAGATCCTGATGGCTCTCTCAAATGGAGCTACAGGGCGGGAAACGTCCAACTCTCTTCTCCGGCGATTGGCGGTGATGGCACTATATACGCAAGCTCTACGGATGGCAAGCTGTATGCCATAAATCGCGATGGCTCTCTAAAGTGGAGCAGCAATGCTACGGGGAACTGGTGGGAAGAGAATCCACCAGCCATAGGGAGCAACGGTACAATATACGTCGGGAATGAAAAGCTATATGCCATAAACCCCGACGGGTCACTTCAGTGGAGCTATACCGCACAGAGCTGGATTGACTCATCTCCCGCGATAGGGGCTGACGGCACTATTTATGTAGGCTCTGGTGACTACAAGCTGTATGCCATAAACCCTGATGGTACCCCCAAGTGGAGCTATACCACGAACGGCATGATTCAGCATTCGCCGGCAATAGGGTCTGACGGCACTATTTATGTGGGTCCTTCAGGTGCCAATTATAACAGGCTCTATGCTATTGGCTTCACCGTTGAAGAAGTAGTCGCTATTGTTGATAACGATACGTCCTCAGTGTCGCAAGAAAAATCTAAAGGTTTCAACGTAAAAGCAGCAGAGGATTTGATTACTCAATCCAAGCAGGCCCTCCAGGGTGAGAACTATCAGACTGCTTTGGATTTGGCATCAAAAGCAAAGAGTCTGGCTTTGGATATAGACCAGGATGGTGTTCCCAACGAATCTGACTTTGCCCCAAACATCAAGAACATATACATCTATGCTGGAGCACCTACACTTGTGTTCTTGGTACTCATGTTGCCCTCTTCAATACTCATTGTACGCTTTCGCAGGCGTCGCCTTGCCAACCAGCGAATCGAAGAGCAGAAGGCCGAGATAATTGGGATGATAGATGAGGCACTGAATAACAAAGAAAGAAAGTAAAGGCGTGAGAAAACCAATTCAATTGTTTTGACTGTCTAGCTGGTAATTTGAAAGTCTTGGAAAGGAAAACTGGCAATGGCAGATACGCGTGCGGCTTCTTTGCATCGCAAGGGGCTTGCTCTTAACAGGCAGGGTAGGCACGAGGAGGCGCTAGCCTGTTTTTCCGAAGCTATCAGACTTAACCCCGAGGACAACACTGCCTGGCACAGGAAAGGCATTGAACTGAATGCCCTTGCGAAATATGATGAGGCAATTGTCTGCTTTGACAAGGCAATAGGGATTAACCAGAAAGACCACTTTGCCTGGAATCATAAGGCAATAGCCTTACGGGAACTGGGCAAATATCAGGAAGCCTTGTCCTGCTGCAATGAAGCCATCAGGCTAAGCGAGCGGTACCCTTTTGCCTGGTACAACAGGGGAGCTATCTTAAGGCAATTGGGCAGCCACGCAGGGGCTGAAGCCAGTGTTAAAAGAGCATTCCAACTTAACCCCAAAATGTTCGCCGGAATAGCGGCTTCTTTGCACCGTAAAGGGCTTGCTCTTAACAGGCAGGGTAGGCACGAGGAGGCGCTAGCCTGTTTTTCCGAAGCTATCAGACTTAACCCCGAGGACAACACTGCCTGGCACAGGAAAGGCATTGAACTGAATGCCCTTGCGAAATATGATGAGGCAATTGTCTGCTTTGACAAGGCAATAGGGATTAACCAGAAAGACCACTTTGCCTGGAATCATAAGGCAATAGCCTTACGGGAACTGGGCAAATATCAGGAAGCCTTGTCCTGCTGCAATGAAGCCATCAGGCTAAGCGAGCGGTACCCTTTTGCCTGGTACAACAGGGGAGCTATCTTAAGGCAATTGGGCAGCCACGCAGGGGCTGAAGCCAGTCTCAAAAGGGCAGCCGAACTTGACCCCAAGAGGTTCCTCAGTCCTGCCACTACCACCATTCCTTCGTTCGTACAGAATATCGGTGAATCAACGACTGATCAGTTTATTGATAAGCTTGATAAATGGCTGGGCAAGCGCACAATGTTGCTCTGCGTCATTTGTGTTGTCGTTGGCTTTGTAGGAGCAGTGCTGGCATGGTTGATATTAGTGCAACAGAAGTATGCTCATGTGTACTGGAATAAAGGCGATTCCTACCCCCCGTTCATAGCAGCTGTGTGCATCACGTTGATTGGTATCGCTTTGTTACTGACAAGACTTTGGCTGAATAGGCGCATTGAAAAGCAGCGCATTGAAGACGGAAAGGCTGAGATAATTGACATGATAGAGGATGCCCTAAAGGCGAAAGGAGAGGACAAGAAATGAAGGATCAGGAAATGCTGGAAAAGGTTAGGGCTGAGGTATCCAGTGCCATTGAGATGCTCAAAGAGAAGCACACTGGCGCAGACTTGGCCGAGGGGAGGCGGCTCCTTGAAGAAGCCGCAGGGGCTGTCAAGAAGAATGCCTGGAGTCAAGCCATTGACCTTACACAGAAAGCACAACTTGCTGCCAAGCCCACGACGGAATATCTCCTAGGCAGAGCCAAGAACCTGGAGATCAGCGGCAGCCAGGCATATAAAGACGGCAAGTTCACGGAGTCCATAGGGCTCTGGGGCAAGGCCTTGGGCGAGTACGAAAAGGTTAAAGAAATAGCACTCCAGAGGCAGGAGCCAGAGATCGTCAAGGCAGCAGAGGAAACAATGGCAAGCATCAAAGAGGATATGAGCGTGGCCGGTAAAAATAAGGCTAACCTAGAGATGCTTGTCTATGTTCAGGATGCCAACAGAGCTGCTGAAGACGGTAAGAAGAAATACGAGGGTAAGGAGTTCGACACTGCGAAGGGTAAATTCGAAGTGGCGCGCGATTTATATAGTAAGGGCGCCAAAATTGCCCAGAATTTCGGTTTTGAGGATCGGCAGAAGCTCGAAGGGGCAATTGAAGAGCAGAATGCAAGCATCACCTCGTGTTTACTGGGCAAGGGCGAAGCTATGATTCTGGCGGCCTCTAAGGAACAGGGCAGTGGCAAAGAGAATGCATTTTCGCGGACGCTGGAATACCTCAATTCACTGTCAATAACAGGCGATGAGATCAATGGACTCAAATTGAGAGCCAATCGAGGTTTGGTCCAGGGAAGAATCGAGGTGGGCACTAAGTTAATGGCAGATGCTGAAGCACTGCTGAACAAGAACGACTACTATGGGGCGAAGGAGGGGTACAGAAAAGCCCAGCAGCATTTTGAGAGTGTTCGCGACTTTGCAGTGGAGCAACGTCTGGAGAGTGAGAAGGGTAGGATCGATAACCTTATAGATGATTGTTCCACAAACATTAGGATATGCACCGATTCCATGTTGGGGCGAAAGAAAGTAGCCGAGGAGGATTTGAGGCGGGTCGCAGATATAGTCAAAGGAATCAAGCCTAAGGTGCAGAAACCTGTTGAAGATACGCAGAGCGCTCTGGAGAAAGTGTATGCATCCGTGCGATACCTAGCCTCAGGCGGTTTTGGCGATGTATGGTTAGCTCACACGAGAGAAGGCCAAACACTTGCGCTAAAGATACTAAGAGAACCGGAAAGGCATGAGGAAATATTCTTCAAAGAGCTTGAAATATGGCGCAAGCTAATTCACCGGAACATCGTGAGGCTCATACGCCCCAGGGTTAATCCCTTTCCTCTTTTTGAGATGGAGTACGTAGACGGTGGAGACCTCAAGGTCTTGATGGACAAGGTCGGGCGGTTCGCACCGGAGAGAGGTTGTATGATAGCTTTCGATATTGCCCGGGGCCTTGAGTATGCTCATTTGTCAAATGTAATTCATGCAGACCTGAAGCCACGAAATATCCTGATGGCCAAGACGGAGGAGCCCAAGATAAGTGACTGGGGTTTGGGCAAGATCGCCACAAGTTCTAGCAGGGCAAAAGGCTACACGCAAGGCTACGCTGCGCCAGAACAGATTAAGAATGAACCAATAGATATTAAGACCGATGCCTATCAGCTTGGCGTCGTGCTCTATGAGATGCTAACGGGGCAGAACCCCTTCCAGCGCGGAGACTTCACGGGCGCGGATGAGGCTGTTTTGACATTGATACCCGAGAAACCGAGTAAGTATAACGCCCAGGTGGCCGCTCTAGACGATGTGGTGATGGGCTGTCTGGAAAAGAAGCCTGAGGATCGTCCATCAATCCGGCAGTTCAGAGAAATCCTAAGCAAGTACATGAAAGAGAACTTTGGCACGTCTCTCAGTGTCTCCACACAGAAGCGAGACCAAGTCTACATATTGTGCAGGAACGCAATCTTAGCAGCAAAAGGGGATGAGTGCAAGGAGTGCGTGCAAGCGCTCAACGACTTGTGTCTGAAGATAACCGACAGGGACCTCAGGGAGACCGTGCGGAGTCTTGTGAAATCCATGGAATACCACGAGAAGGAAGGACTGAAAATAAGCACTGACCAGGTGCTTGACGACATATATAGCGTGCTGAGGCAGGTGGAGCATGGGGCATCTTGAAGTATGTGGCAAGTCGGACACAGGCAAGCGGAGGAGTATCAACGAGGACAGTGTACTCACAATCGAGATCGGTGAGTTTTATCTGCTGGCGGTGGCGGACGGACTTGGTGGTCATGCGGCAGGCGAGGTGGCAAGCAAGATAGCCGTGATCGAGATCGGGGAATTCTTGAAAAGAAACCTGGCTGAGCAGGAACCTTTGGACGCATTCAAGGGAGCGATCGAGAAGGCTAACAGAGAGATCTACCTGCTGTCCAGGGAAAACCAAGCATATGCTGGCATGGGCAGCACAGTGGTTGCCGCACTGGTTCAGGGACATAAAGCTCTGATAGCCAATGTTGGAGACAGCAGGGCCTATCTTGTAGATGGAGGAATAGAGCAGGTAACGAGAGACCACTCGCTTGTGCAGGAACTGGTGGACAAGGGGATAATCAAGAAGGAAGAGGCAATTCGACACCCCCAGAGGCACGTCGTCACGAGGACGCTAGGGACGCAGGATGTTGTGGTACCTGATTTCAGAGAGGCAAATCTCGAAGGAAGGACCCTGCTTCTGTGTTCGGACGGGCTAACCGATTCTCTAAAAGAAGAGGAACTCAGGGATACTGTTCTTAGTTCAGCAGAACTTGACCAGGGGTGCGTTAACCTCATAGATTTGGCAAATCAAAAGGGTGCGAGTGATAACATCAGTGTTATCCTTGCGCGGGCAAGTATGTGAATCCTATGATTATCGGTATTCAATGAACAGGTTTCTTTATGCCGCAATCATATGAAGGAACAGGCAGAGATAATCGACATGATTGACAAGGCACTCAAAGGGAAATAGCTGTGGGAATGCCTGAATTACTAGTATCAGTACTGCTACCACTGTTGCTCATAGGGACTTCTATTGTCTATTTTTGGCGCAGGCACACCGCAAAGGAGCGCATCGAAAGACAAAAGGCTGAGATAGTTGGCATGATAGAGGAGGCTTTACATGGGCCTAAAGAGGAGAGGATCAAGCAAAGAGAGAGGATGGTCCAGGACAAGAAGAGGCGTAAAGGGCTTCCTGCGGCTATATACCTTATTGCTGCTGTTGGAGTAGCGGTTCTTTCCATAGGAGGGTGGACTGGCGCTGTTGGTCACTTCCCACCCTGGGGCGCCGGCGGTTCGACGGGCCTTTCCGATAGCCCTTGGCCTATGTTTCATCACGACCTGCAACATACGGGTAGAAGTCCCTATTCTGGCCCATCCAGCCCTCAACTGAAGTGGAGCTATGCCACAGGAGGTCAGTTTTACTCGTCACCGGCTATAGGGTCTGATGGGACCATATATGTGGGCTCAAATGATAACAAACTCTATGCTATAAATTCTGACGGCTCTACCAAGTGGAGCTATACTACTGGAGGATGGGTTGCGACATCGCCAGCTATCGCAACAGACGGCACTGTGTATGTAGGTTCTGATGACGCTAAACTCTATGCCCTTAACCCGAATGGTTCCCTCAAGTGGAGCTATACTACATCGCAAGGCATACGGGGCTCACCCTCTATAGGGGCTGATGGCACCATATATATTGGCTGCGATGTGGGGACTATTCCCAATCTCTATGCTATTAACCCAAATGGCTCACTAAAGTGGAGCTATACTACAGCAGGCACCATTGACTCCGCGCCAGCTATCGGTGGTGATGGCACCATATATGTCGGCTCTGCCGACCGTAAGCTCTATGCCATGAACCCCGATGGCTCCCTCAAGTGGATCTACACTACAGGCGGCTACATTTTGCTCTCATCACCGGCTGTCGCAGCAGATGGCACTATATATGTAGGCTCTGATGATGGCAATCTCTATGCCATAAGCCCGGATGGCTCCTTCAAGTGGAGCTACGCTACAGGACGAGAACTTAATTCCTCAGCTGCCATTGGCACTGACGGTACCATTTATGTCAGCTCTCCAGAAAACAATCTTCTGGCTATAAATCCAGATGGCTCCCTCAAATGGAGTTACAGGACGGGGAATACTATTAGCTCCTCTCCAGCAATAGGGGCGGATGGCACTATATATGTGGGCTCTTATGACTCCAATCTGTATGCTATAAACCCGGACGGTTCCCTGAAGTGGACTTATTCTATAGGAGGTCCCATTAGTATCCCCTCTCCAGCTATCGCGACTGACGGCACTATTTATATTGGCTCCGCTGATGGCAAGCTGTATGCCATTGGCAGTGCCAAATCTACACCTGTACCATCGCCTACACCTACTCCTACTTCCACACCAACACCTACGCCAACAACGGAACCTACGACCAGCGTAGCCTCAGGAAACGTGCTTGTAGACGCTTCATACTCAGGTAGACAAGTAGAGCTTTCGGTTGGCCAGTTGTTGATAATAACCTTAGAGTCTAATGCTACTACAGGCTACAGTTGGACCCTGACCCAGAACAGCGACGAGAGTGTTTTACAGAAAACAGGGAACAAATACATAGCTCCCCAAAGTACCTCAACAGGGGCGGCTGGCAACGAGGAATGGACTTTCAAGGCACTTAAGGAAGGTACCAGCATAATTTCCATGGGATACAGCCGACCTTGGGAAAGTACTCCGCCAGTAGAAACATTCGGGTTGACAGTAGTCGTCAAACCGACACCAACACCCCCGCCAACACCTACACCCATGCCTACTCTATCAGTAAGCTTGACTGCTAATCCCTCCTCTGGTACAGCTCCATTAAACGGTATTGACCTCACTGCCTATGTTGGTGGTACAGCCACTGGACCAATTAACTATACCTTCTATTGTAATCGTTCTGATTTGGGAACGAATATTACTCCCGATTATTGCCAAAAACTAGATGGCACTAACCTGAATCCATATACTGCTGTTGGCTGCTGCGACTATTCCACCGCTGGTACCTACACAGCCAAAGTAATTGTAGAAAAAGGAGCTGCTACGCCAGTTACAGCCTCACTGACAATTAGTGTTGCACCCGCTCCCACACCAACACCTACACCCTCTTACTCGAAAGTGTACTATCAGATTGGACAACCCGCGGAGACCTCGCAGGAAGTACTCACTGTCATCTCCAGTAACAGGGTGACTCAGATTAAGACACCGGTAGGATCGAGTACCTACGAAATTGCAGCACCTGGCACCGTATTTGTAGTCCTAGAAGTCTCAGTTACCAATGTAGGGCAGAACGGCTTGTTGAGCGTATCCTACAAGGATTTCAGTATGACAGACTCATTGGGTCGTGTGTGGCCTTGTATCGGCTACCCGGGAGTTAACCCCTATCCCTCCGGGGAACTTGCTACTGGCCAGAGCGCATATGGTTACATCGAGTTTAACCCGCTTGAATCGGCCCAAGGTCTTGAGGTCTCCTGCGTTTTACAGGGTTCGCCGTCTGTGCTGGGCGTGTGGCAGATCCCCTAGTAATCGAACCAGCACAAAACGGATTAGCTATCAGGCGGCTGGGCTCTAATAGCCGGTGATACTAATACCGGGGTAAGGTCAAAAGAGACTTGGTATCGGAGTGTAGATCGTCAGCGTTAATGGGACACTTCTGAGACAAAGGTTGATGGACACTTTGGGGCTTGCTCCCATCCCGCTAGATGTCCGGTTCATATGACATCAAGCTCACACCCGCATCACACCCACATCACAGAAATTGCAGAAAAAGCCCCTCTTTGTTATAATGCCGTTGGTCGAGAGCTCAGGTGATGACTCTTTGACTTGGTAGGAAAGGGGAGTTACTCAAGACTCCTTGCCATGGTGAAAAGAAAGGGGATTTTCCTCAAAACACCCCCGGTTTTCCAAGCTGGAGCGGGTGATGAGATTCGAACTCACGACTCTCTGCTTGGGAAGCATGGTCTTCGCGCTCCAGAAACTCCGATAGTGCATACTGAACAATTGCTTGTAATGTGCAGCTAGGCCCGACAGGCACTAGACGGCTTAGCCATCCCCACCTGAACAAAACATCGTTCGGTGTAATTCATTTAACCGTTGAAGCGCTTTTGACAAGAGGGCAAGTCAGGATCGAGTGTAGCAATGCTATCTGCGAGGATAAGGGCTTGTTCTCCAGCCGAAGGCACACTTTCCAGGTGTCCCTGCATGACCTTATAAAGGTCCATATTGCGGGATAGGGTAAATCCCTTCCTAAAAGTTCCGCCCTTTGAGCTTCAAAAGCCTTGACAAACACCCGCCGTTGTGCCCATAATAGGAGTAGAGATGGCATTTATCAGAGTTAAGCGACACGGGAACCGTGAATACTACTACCTTGTCGAGGGCAAGCGGGACGGTAACAAGGTGAGGCAAAAGGTTATTAAATACCTTGGTACCAAGCCGCCCATAAAAGAGCAAATAGAAACTATGAGGAGGCAGCGATGAAATCAGCAATCTATTGCCGGGTATCAACCGAAGACCAGGAGAGGGAAGGCACGTCACTGGATAGCCAGCTAGAGGCTTGCCTTAGGAAAGCTCACGAGCTTCGCTATGAAGTGCCAGAGGAGCTTATCTTCAAAGAAACCTACTCTGGCTTAAGCCTTGACCGTCCAATACTTACCCGGTTAAGAGAACTGGTTAGGAATCAAGAGATAAACGCGCTTATCGCCTATACCCTGGACCGTCTATCAAGAGACCCGGTTCACTTTATCATCCTACAACAGGAGCTAGAGCGGGCAGGTGTTAAGATTCTCCTGGTTACCGAGACCATAGACAGCTCCGACCTGGGGAAGCTGGTAACCTATATCAAGGGCTATGCTGCTAAACTAGAGGCGGAGAAGATAAGGGAGAGGACTATGCGTGGGAGGACAACTAGAGTCAGAAGCGGTCGCTTACCTGGGGGCGGGGAGACCAAGCTGTATGGCTACAACTATCTACCGGGAAGAGGCGTAGGCGAAGGGATAAGGTATATTAATGAGGTGGAAGCCAAATGGGTAAGAGAGATATTCCGCTGGCTTGTTGACGAAGGCTTGAGCATCAACGGCATTGTCCGCCGGCTAAGAGCTTTAACTGTGCCCACTCCATCGGGTAAAAGCGCCTGGGGGAAGTCAACAGTTCACAACATACTGACCAACATAGCCTACACCGGCAAGACTTACGCTTTTACTCAAACCCGGGTTGAAGGGGGGAGGCACTATAAAGAGATAAGGAAGCACAAGGCTACCCACAGACTTTTTAAGCCCAGCGCGGAATGGGTAGAGATACCGAACGCTACACCACCGCTGATTAGCGAGGAGCTTTTTAACCAAGCGCAAGCCCGGCTTCAAAGGAACAAGGAGCTATCACCCAGGCACACTAAAAGGCAATACTTACTCAGTGGCTACGTCTTTTGCCAGCGCTGTGGTAGGCGCTATTGTGGCGGGGCTATACCGAGCAAAAACAAAGACGGGATTAAATGCTGGCGCTACTACCGCTGCCCAAAGAGCTTCACGATTATATCACCTGCACCTTGCACTAACCGAAGCCTAAATGCCGACTATCTGGAAAGGGTAGTGTGGGGACAAATACAGGATTTACTATCTAGGCCTGAGCTAGTTTTAGCCGGTCTCAAAACAAGAGAGAGCGAGGCAAAGCAAGCTAGTTTCTACTCGGCAGAATTGGAAACAGTAGAAGTCAAACTCCGTCACATGGAAAGGGAAAAGGACAGGGTATGGAAGGCTTTTGAGCTTACGGGTGACGAGGCAAAGTTCGTCAAAGAGATAAAGGACGTCATGGGAAAGATTGGAGAGCTAGAAAAACAGAAGCTTGAGCTAGAAAGACTGATAGAGGCAAGTAAACAAGCTGAGGTTGATATTGATAGTATTAAGAGGTGCTGTGAGCTAGTGAGAAGCAACCTTACCGACTTCACGTTCGAGAATAAGAGGTTAGCACTAGAGGCTCTCAACATTAAGGTTTGGATTGATGGAGAGAATATAGCAATTAAAGGGGCTATACCACTGGGAGAGGATGCTATTGCGTCCACTCTATCGTGATAGCCAGGCTACCTTATTTCATTGAGCAGGTCTATAATCAGAAGAGGCTTCATTCGGCGCTTGGCTATCGCTCACCAAATGACTTTGAGGAGTTACTGCTTATTCAGGAGGTTAATGGCCC
>Ga0315279_10001875_pt1 | contig 33358 bp, 29 predicted proteins | sample YL17G06_20_MG_FD_203694 | JGI IMG/M metagenome (GOLD analysis project Ga0315279, IMG submission 203694) | Sediment microbial communities from Yellowstone Lake, YNP, Wyoming, USA - YL17G06_20 | ecosystem: Environmental > Aquatic > Freshwater > Lake > Sediment | place: USA: Wyoming | collected...
GTCCGGGTTTCCTTCCATGAATATTCGAGCATTGTCTTGGACAAGTTCGACTCCCCAGCTCCAGATGCCCCACTCGATCGTTTCAGGAACGACTGGTGGAGGAGCTGAGGTCGTGGCCTCGGTCATACTTGTAGTTGGTGCTGATGGACCCGATGGCGGTTGCGTCAGATAGTAGTATCCGGCTGCGCCAGCGGCCGCAACGACGACAACACCGGCGCCGATCTTTAGGAATCTTCTGCGAGAAACGTCAGCTTGCTCTTTTGCTTCGGATTTTCCGGTTGACATGGCTCACAACTACGAGCCTGTCGATTTAAGAGCCTTTCGGAAAGAACTTGAGTCCGGTCGTCGGTTCGGCTTGAAAACTCGCTCCTTATCATAGGTGTTAGTGTTGTACCTTCCGAAGAGATACAGGCCTTGAGATCCGAGAAGTCACAGGATCTCTTATGCAGTCCGAGGTCTCGATGGGACTGATCCGAACCTGCTAACTGCCAGACTAGCTTGAAACCTCGTAGACAACTTCGCCTCTCACCATGACCTTGCGAACGTTGAGTTCGTGGTCACAGATGACTATGTCTGCGTCTTTTCCCGGCTGAAGGCTTCCCTTCTCATGACCGATTCCGGCGGCAACGGCTGGGTTGATCGTCGCCATCGCTATGGCCTTGTCAAGTGGAATGCCGACGAGCTCGTTGACAATCTTCACTGCCCTATTCATCGTCAAGATGCTGCCGGCAATCGTGCCGTCCGGACCGTAGAGTCCCCCTTCCTTTACGTTGATTTCCTCATCGTAGAGTCGGAAACTGGTCATCGATGTACCTACAGGTGGCATAGCGTCGGTGACGAGGAACACTCTGTCGGTTCCCTTTGCTCGAATGCAGACTTTCATCGACATCGGGTGGACATGTATGCCATCCGCTATCAGGCCCGCATGAATCTCATCGATTGATAGTATCGCGCCTACGGTTCCAGGGTCACGACCGCCGAGACCTTCCATTGCGTTGAAGACGTGAGTAGCGAGAGTTGCTCCGGCGTCTACCGCTCGCTCGACTTCCGACAGCCCCGCGATCGTGTGACCGATGGCGACAGCCACGCCCATCGAAGCTGCATGCTCTATTACTGCGAGGCTATTTGGCAGCTCAGGCGCCAGTGTCAGCAGTCTCAACGTGCCTTGCGAGGCCTCGTAGAAAGGGGAGAAGTGATCAATCGAGGGTGGAAGCAGGAAGCGCTGATCGTGAATTCCTCTCTTCTTTCCGTTAATGAACGGTCCCTCGAGGTGGCTGCCAATCACGGATGCTGTTCCAGTTCCTCTGTGGACTGCTTCGCTCACGGCGGAGAGTGCTTTGCGGATTTGTTTCTCGGGTGCTGTTATCACAGTTGGCATGAGGCTTGTGGTTCCGAAAGACGAGTGCGTCTTCGCGATTTTGCAGACGGATTCATAGCTTGCGTCTTCGGTTAGAAGACTGCCTCCTCCACCGTTAACTTGAAGATCAATGAACCCTGGACAGATCAGGTTGCCTTCGCCATCCATCGTTTCGAGGTCCCCACGAGCGATTTCCCTTCTTGGACCGACTTTCTCGATCCTTCCGTCCCTCACCAGCACGGCTCCGTCCTGAATCACCGAGGTCGGGGTGTACACCACGCCGTTGCAGACAAGCAGAGATCGACCTGACAACCCAATTCACAGAATCCAGACTCGTTAGTGCAGAAGAACGTTGTGCACTAGTCAGTCGGAGTGCATGGGGCATTTGGCGGAGCCTGCGGAACGCGCATAACTGCGGCTGGTCATGGGGGAGAAGAGACGAGTTTCATAGCATTCTCGCCTAGGATCTTCTCCTTGTCCTCTTCGGTGATCTCGGGGTATCCTAGTTGCCTTAATACGGGTGGTGTGCTGATTCGTTTGAACTCCTGCACCCAGTTATGAAGTACTGAGAACTTGTTCTGGGGATCGTCTGGCTTGAACAGGAAATACAGGCAGGGCCAGTCGCTCGCGAAGAGAACCCGTTCCAGGATGCCGGCTCTTTTGGCCTTTCCAAGGACATCTGCGTAGTACTCCGGCCACAAGCCCATGAGGTCGGCTACACATCCGATGTCGAAGTAGAGGTTGCTGTGGACTGCTGTAATCCAGAGCATCTCATCGATCCAAGGCACCCCAGCGTGAGCAGCGATTATCTTCAGGTCAGGCCCAAAGTTCGTGGCAACATCGTCAAGATAAATCGGCCGACAGTACTTTGAGCCACAAACAGCAACTCCCTGATGGAAAAGGACCGGAAGTGTGACCCTAAGCTCCTTCTGCAGCTGCACAATCTTCTCATAGATTGGATAGGCGACACGTTCGTTTGGATAGAATCCGAAGGGAGGGTAGAGCTTCAGCCCGCGAAGTCCTTTCTTCAGTACGCATCTTTCCACTTCAAGGACTGCTTCTTCGCCTCGTCGTGGGTCGATGCCCGCGAAACCCAGCAAACGCTTCTTCCTGTCCCGAGCAACGGATTCGGCTGTGTAATCGTTCAGTTGAGCTATCGTCGTTTCCATTCCAAGCTGAATTCCATGGTCTATCGTCTGAACCCAAGCATGATAGGGCCTTCCAAGCCGGGCCTCAGCAACATCAAGCGCTTGTGTGAGCATGTCAACTGTCGCGTCGAGAGGATAGTTCAGTTTCTTGTAGAATTCCTCAGACTTCCTGATCATGTACTTCTTTCCGTACATTTCCCTGGCCCAGATGTGCAAATGGGCATCAAGAATCGGCCTGCCTGCGGTCTTTGACTCGCTCATATGAATCACGCACAGCATGAATCCGAATCTTGTCTAGCCTGATGTTGGAAGATAACCTTTGACTCTGTCCTTCTCGATATTCAGTATCATTCCCCTGAGTATTCCCTCGGAATACTCGCTTCCAGGGTTCACACAAAGTGTTCTTCCAATCTTGCTGGTACCCCTGGACTCGTGTATATGTCCGTGAAGCCCCAGAAGGGGTTGATGCTTCTCGATTGCTGACTTGACAGATACTGATCCAACAGGTACCATTGACAATCCCCCGTCCTTGACGCTGACTCTCAGTTCCTCATCGAGTTTCGGAGCGCTGTCCAATCCTGAATCGAATGGTGGACAATGGAAATTGAAGATGCAATTGCTCATGTCTTCCACACGCGCTGCCATCGAGTCTAGCTTCTTTGCGAGCTCCTCTTCCGATATATCTCGAGGGCAGTTCCACGGAGTCATGTTGGTGTATCCGGTGCTAATCATTTCGTGATGCTCGTCCAGGTCAACCACTTGCCCCTCTGGATTGGTCACTCTCTGGCCATTCTTGAAGAGCGGATCAATGTCGAGACGGTCATCGTTACCAGGAGTAATGTAGCTTCTAACGTCTGCGTGGCTCAACGACTCCTCGGCCATGGCAAGCCATCGTCTAACAGACTCAACCATGAGCCTTGAGAAAAGGGAGTCAACCTTCGCCTGATCAGCCTTTAGCTCTTGAAACTCGGAGAGGGTGGTACGGTAGGTATAGAATCCCGTATCTCTGATGCTCTTCTCGAGCAAAGACAGTTCATCATTTCCTTTGGCGGTTCTGGTCGTACCCATGAAATCAACGGAAAAGCTACCGTCATGTTGCTCGATTAGAGGGATTACCATCTTACCTGTAATGTCGCCGCCCATAATCAAGACTTGAGCTTTGTAGAATTCCCCTGCCCTCAAAAACTTCGTGAAACAAATCTCAGAACCGTGTATGTCAGTAGCATAGAAGATACGGGTTTGCGGCATTGCATCCCTCTTGGGCGCAGGGATCAGGATGCTGGCAATATTAAACTTGCGTGAGGTTCGGTGTTCCTACCGATCGATCGTAGGGTAGTGTAACGCGCCGCGAAGAGCATGACGGAACCAGGAGTGTAGAGACGAGTGCAGAAATCGACCCGTGTCAGTTCTTCCCGTTCTTGGGCTTGCCCCACTTGATGTAAGATTGGAAGAAAAAAGGGAATGAGGAATGCTTTCCTCTCAGGTGTTTAGAGAGGAGGCACTTCCCTGAAGGCCCAGTTGATGTCGATGGCTTCCTTCCTTAGACGATACGCTCTCACAATATAGTAGTAGGCGATGCAACCAACGAAAATCCCCACGATGAGGGCTCCAACTGTCTGGGATACTGCTAGCCCGATTAGGGCGGGGAATGAGAAGTAGTAAGCTATCATGATCAGCAGGTAGATTGTGGAGAGTGCCCCGAACATCGTCACTACCGGGATGCCCCCAACGCTTTTCTTTATTGGAGACGCATCGTAGATGCGCTTGTTTCGATATGGGAATACGATTCCTGCGATGCTTGTGAGCAGTGGAGAAATCATCGTGCCGACGAGGCTGGCTGCGAGTACGCTGAATATGCCTGTGTAGAGAAAGAGATACCACCAGACTATTCCAAGCACGATGTTCAGGATTATGGCATTCACTGGTGATCGGAGCTTCGAGTGCACGTCGGCGAGTTTCGATGGTACGATTCTGTCAAATGACCAAGCGAATGTGTACCTTGTGAACCATATGATGTCCATCGGAACCATGATGCAGGCCGCCGTGAGCATTCCAAGCATTACCACTGCTAGCACTGCTGGGTTCGACTCTATGACATAGTAGAGACTCGTGTACTCAGCGGATCTCGACAGGACCCAAGCTTCGGGATGATTCAGTGCAATCCAGCTGACCGAGGTGAAGAATTCCCATCCGTATGTCACCATTATTCCGCCGATTGCGGCGGCAGCTACTAGTCCAGCAATGACGCCTGCTAGTCCCATCGAAAGCATGTTGGTCTTCGTCTGCTGCGCGTTCTTGATCTCGCCTGCAAAGACGTTGCTTGCCATCGGTACGCACATGAACAGCCACATCACGGCCATGACCCCTATGGTCTGGCCGATGTCGAAGCCTGTGAATCCTGAGAACCCGAGGTCTTTGGCGGTCTTGATGAAGTAGTTGTACGAGTCTGGATTGCTAGTGAATTCTTGGGCGTACTGGTTGAAAGCTGGTACGAAAGTGCCGACCTTGGCAAATATGTCTAGTACGATTATGGCTGCCGAGATAATGCCGAGAACGGCACAGGCGAACTGTATTCTGACATAGTTCTTGAGACCCGAGATGATTATGACCCCTGATATGATAATGTACACGACGCCTACAATGAACAGCGTATTGGAGTCTGCGGTGACGGCAGACGCGCCTGACATGCCGATGCTTTCAAGGAACTTGACCAAGAAAGTGATCGTTAACCAGGCATTCAGTGCGAGCCAAGTCCACACCCAGAAGTTGAAGTGAAAAGTCGCAGCGAATCCAAGAGCCGGGTTCAACACTCTGCTCGTGAAGATGTAGTCTCCACCGGAGCGAGGCATAGCGGATGTCAGGTACGCATACACAGAAGCCATCATGATTGTTCCGATGATCGCCAGTATGAGGCCCACCACTGGCTGACCATTTGGAAACACGGCAGCAGAGAACATGAAAGCAAAGACAGCACCTAGCAGCGGGTTCATAGCGTAGAAATTGAACCAGAACGCATCAATGGTGCCGAACGATCTGACTAGACCTGATGTCTTTCTAACAAAGACTTTTTCTTCGGACACGGTTCATCTTGTGCCTTGGCTAGATTTCTGTCCGCATATAACACTTGCGGCCTGTTGTCCGATCGCTTTTGCGTCCAGGCATGTCGGGCAACTCTCATTTCGTCAGTGATCTGTCCGCCTCGGTCACGACATCGCACATTGTTTCGAGCAGTTTGCCGGCTTGTTGGTCGGTGATGGTGAGTGGCGGTTTCACTTTGAGAACGTTTCCCAGTCCGCCCGTGAATGTGATCACGCCTTTGTCCAGTGCGGACCACACCGCTTTGCCTGCCTCATCGACGGCAGGTTGCTTCGTCTTCGGGTTCTTGACGAGTTCGAGTCCTATGAACAGTCCCGGCCCTCTGATCTGTCCGATAATCTTGTGCTGTTCAGCGAGCTCCCGAAATCTTTGAGTGAATCTCTGGCCAAGTTCCGCAGCTCTTTCGGGCAGGCTTTCCTCTCGGACAACGTCGATGACTGTTGATGCCGCTGCGCAGACCAACGGGTTGTTCTGGAATGTCAACGAGTGCCATGTCTGCTTCTCGAGGTCGGGTGGAGTAAGATCCTCTCGAAACATAACCGCACCAACCGGAACGCCGCCCCCAAGTGCCTTTCCTAGAACAAGCACGTCAGGTCTGAGTTCGTGCAGCTGACTCGCAAACATCGCTCCGCAGCGACCCAGTCCAGTCTGCACCTCATCAGCAATCAGCAGCACTCCGTTCTCATCACATATGCGTCTGACTTCACGATAGTACTCGTCAGGGAACTCTATGTGACCACCTGGTCCCTGAACAGGCTCCATGATGAATGCTGCAACACTTCCAGACGAGGCGAACTTGATCGCGTTCTCAAGCTCGGCTGCACATTGCAGTCCACAACCTGGATTCTCGAGGCCGTAGGGACAACGGTAACAGTATGCATTAGGAATCTGGTGGAATCCAGGCCATCTGATCCCGCCGGGAATGAAGCTTCTGAGCCAAGGCATGCCGCCAAGGCTCATGGTTCCAAGTGATAACCCGTGGTATGAAAGGTAGAGTGAGATGATCTCGCTCTTGCGTGTCTGCCTCATTACCAGTTTGAGCGCAGTCTCTACAGCCTCTCCGCCGCCTGGGCAGAAGTATGTCTTCCCGAGTTTCCACTGGGACGGAACAATATCGTGCAGTTTCCGTGCAGCTTCGATCGCGGGGATGTTGTCAAAGCACGTCATGTGTTGGCATAGTTTTCCGGCCTGTTCTTGGATTGCGCGGACAACTCGAGGGTGCGAGTGGCCTACTAGGAGTGGACCGTTTGTTCCGGATATGCCATCTATATACTCCCTTCCATCGATATCCTTCAGTATCGCTCCTCTGCCCTCCACGAAAATTACCTGCCTGTCCGCAGGAGGTCTCGCGATAGAATGAAGAAGAAACTTCCTTTGCTGGTCCAGCGCGCGCTTTTGTGCCTCTGTAATACGGTCTGTCATATCCCTGCCTTCTCCAATCACGAATCGTGAAGAGCATAAAGCTCTGGTCGGAGACGGATTAAGATACGTGATTGTTATAAAGAATTGCGCGCGAGAGGCGGGCACGGATCGCTTCGGGAACCTGTGTTTGCACAAGTCTTTTCTGTTTCAGGTATTGCTACATGCCACAGCGTGAAAATAGTATGCAGAAACGATTTGAATCCAAGGTGGTTCTAATCACCGGTGCGACTTCTGGAATCGGACAGGCAACGGCGGAACGATTCGCTGCGGAAGGAGCGAAAGTCGTCTGCGTAGGTCGCGATTCAGATCGAGGTAATGCGCTCGTTAAGCGAATCAAGACCAACTCTGGGAACGCATTGTTTGTTGCGGCCGACGTGCGGCAAAGAGCACTAGCCGAATCTTCGGTCAAGAAGGCAACAGGTGAGTTTGGGAGGCTGGATGTTCTATTCAACAACGCAGGGATTGAGCTGATTCGCGGAGCATCTGAAATGACAGAGGAAGAATGGGATGATGTCATTGATACTAACCTGAAGTCCATGTTTCTGTTCTCGAAGTATGCCCTCCCTTGGTTGAAGACAACGAGAGGCGTGATCATCAATACTGGATCGGAGCTTGGATTTGTGGGAGCCCCCAACTACACGGCCTACTGTGCCTCAAAGGGTGGAGCGGTGCTTTTCACCAAAGCATTGGCTTTGGAGTGTGCGCCTCTGGGCGTCAGAGTGAATTGTGTATGTCCAGGAGCCACGCAGACTAGCATGCTGGAGAGGGAGGTCGCACATTACGATGATAGAGAAGCTGTCACGAAGTCGATAATTGAGAATGTGCCCCTTCATCGAATAGCTGCGCCTGAGGAGATTGCGAGTGCTGTGCTCTTCCTCGCATCTGAAGAGGCGAAGTACGTCACGGGAGCTTCGCTGTCAATAGATGGCGGTACAACAGCCAAGTGAAAGAAAGACTCCGGTCTTGCCTAGGACACTTCTGAGTCTCGGCGAGACCTGACTATGCTCCTGCAGGTGGAACGCCGGCGGTCTGGCCTCCATCAACAACCAGTATGGCACCGCTGACGAATGAAGCCTCGTCAGACCCAAGCCAGACTACTGCTCGTGCCACTTCCTCTGGTTCACAGAACCTTCCCAGTGGTATAGCACGTTTGAGAGATTCCATAGCTTTCTTCGGGTCAGGCATTCGATTGAAGGTGTCCCACCACTGAGGCGTAAGTATCTCCCCAGGACATACTGCGTTCACACGAATGTTGTAGCGCCCTAGCTCTATGGCCAGAGACTTGGTGAATCCAATGACGCCGGATTTTGCCGATGCATATGCGAGTTGCCCTGCATAGGGGAAGTATGCATTGATGCTGGATGTGTTGACAATCGATCCGGATTTCCTCTTTCGCATGTCCTCGACAACGTACTTGGTCACGAGAAAAACACCTGTCATGTTCAGATTTATCCAATGGGACCATCGCTCCAAGGCAGCTCTGTCGTTGTCTGTCATGTCCAGTTGCCATCCGCCCGCGTTATTGTGCAGGAAGTCTATTCTGCCGTGTTTGCGAACGATTTCCGAAACAGTCTTGCGGACCTCATCTTCCTTTGTGACATCCATATGGACGAATTCTGCCTTGCCCCCGTTCTTCTTCACAATGTTCACCGTTTCGGCTCCACGAGTATCATCTATGTCAGCAGCAATTGCGTAGGCGCCTTCCTTCGCAGCAACGATTGCGGTCGCGCGGCCAATGCCGGAGCTTCCGCCTGTTATCAGAGCAATCTTGTTCTCCAGCTTCATAGTGGACCACAATTCGCGCATCAAGTGAATCAGTGTCACAAAAGGCTTGCTGTCCGCTGAAATCGGTGCATCTCATAGAGTGCTTTCGAGATTGCCTCAACGCCCAAAAGGTGCGGCGGAAAGCGCAGTCGACGAGCCGTGCGTTCTATAAAGAGAGAACAGCGGTAATCAAGTCGCACGAGAAGGCGAGTGACGTTAACCGGGGCAAAAGGTGGACAACTTGAACTCTTCACCAGAGACCAGATCCACGACTTCCACCTAGCTACACTGAATATCCTTGAAGACGTAGGTATAGCAGTTCATGATAGGAATGCAGCGACCGTTCTAGCAGATGCTGGGGCGGAGTTCGAAGAGAAGACCGGTGTAGTGAAGCTCCCACAAGGTATGGTCAACGATGCTATTCGCAGAGTTCCAAAGTCAGTGACTCTGGGCGGGAGAACCCCGAAATGGGATCTTCATCTTTGGGGAAAGACCGTGTACTCTGGCTCGGGCAGTTGTGCTGTCAATATATTGGATTTCGACGGAAAACGCAGGAAGGCGACTCTGAAGGATCTTGAGGATCTCACGAGACTGCAAGATGGCCTAGAGCACGTCCATTTCATCTCACCAATCGTGCTTCCACAAGACCTGCCCCCAGCCGGTCTCTACAAACGTTCGCTTGAAGCGATACTGAGGAACACTGAGAAGCACATATTGAGTCAGGCAGAGAATCCGCAGGATGTGCGGGATCAGCTAGAGATGGCTGTTGCTGTCTGTGGATCCCGCGATGAAACTCGAAAGAGACCGATTCTTTCGTTCAACGTATGCTTTGTCAGTCCCCTGAAGTTCAGCAAGACGAACACGGAGGTTCTTGTTGAGTGTGCAAAGCAGGGAATCCCTGCATTCATTGAGTCTGATCCTCAGTCGGGCGCGACAGCTCCTGTGACCATCGTGGGAGCGATGGTTCAGCAGAATGCCGAGATTCTTGGCGCAGTGACACTGGCACAGGTTGTGAATCCTGGCACACCTGTCGTCTATACACACGCTCCCACTATCATGGACATGAGAGTAGTCGAGGTCTCTGAAGGAGCCCCTGAGAGAGGGCTGTTCCATGCAATTACCGCTCAAGTCGCGAGATACTATGGAATTCCGGCATGTTGTGTAGCCGGTCTTACTGATTCGAAGATGGTTGATGTCCAAGCGGGGTATGAGAAGGCATTTCAGTTTGCGATTGCTGCACTCTGCGGGTACAATCTGGTCTACTCGGCTACAGGAATGCTGGAATCGTGTCTGACAGCGAGCTATGAGCAGTCCGTGATCGACGATGAGATCTACGACATGACTTTCCGCATGATGCGTGGCGCAGAGATATCCGATAGGACTCTAACCGAAGCCGTAGAGGTGATTCGTAGAGTCGGCCCACTCGGCAGCCACTACCTAGCACAAGAACATACTAAGAAGAACCTATTGACCGAACATTGGATTCCAAAGATCTCCAACAGGCAAAGGTATGAAGTCTGGACTAGGGGCGGCTCAAAAGGGGCAAGGGAAGCAGCGCAGGAGCGAGCAAAGAAGATCTTGGCTGAACATCGCCCAACACCTTTGCAGGATGACGTGCTCAAGACGATCCAGAGAATTGCCGCGAAACCCTAGTCAATGCATCAAGGCTAGGTTCAGAAGCATCTCTCGCGTGGCGGATTGTGCTAGAGGAGGCCTTCCGTCATTTCATGAAGCGCCTTCGTTGGTAACGCGTATTTGTCGATCAGCTTCCTGGACGCTGATTTAGACCTGAGAAGCCGCATAAGAGGAACTATCTTGATGTGTTGCGGACAGACTTCTTGGCATGTCCCGCATAGATCGCAATGATGGACTCCTCGTAGTGCTGCGAGCCTCACTCGATCGGCTATGTCAACCGGGTTGAAAAGCATGTTTCCCAATTTGACGAATCCAACGGGACCGAGGAAAAGGTCCGGATGATCAGCGTATACCGGACAACCCGCTAAGCACATGTAACATGTGATGCATCGTTCAAGTGCCCAATCAGGTCTACGTGACTTCTCTTCCAAACCTACATCTCCTCACTCAGAAGCGGCGTGACAGTGATTTCGGAAGGTTTCACCACTCCCTCTTGGCCTAGAGCTTCCAAATAGCGCTCCGCCAGCCTGATCACGGGTCTTCCGAAGGCGTGTATGAATCTGGTGAACGGTGCGAGAATCAGCAGTGCAGCTGACGAGACCAAGTGGACCGCATAGATTCCGAATATCCACTCCGCCGCATCGAACTCGCCTGCGAATTCGCTTAGGAATCCCGTTGCGGTAGCCAGTAGTAGTAATCCGATGAATAGGTAGTCTGCACCAAAGGTGACCTCCCGTTTGCTTTGGTCTGTCGAGATCCGAAGCAGCACAATCACGAGACCGCCGAGAAGCATTAGACCTCCCAAGTTGCCTAGTATCCTGACTGCGTTGGTCAGGGCTAAGGGGCTGCCTCCAGGATTCGTGACGTAGTTGAGTGTTGTTGACGCAGACAGAAGCAGGAATCCCCAGAAAACGAGAGAATGAGCGAACCATTTCCTGTCAGGACATTTCTGGGAGATCTGCTGATAGACCACATCGTTCGCGATTGTGCCTACGAATATGTTGAGCCATCTTCCGGCTCCAAGCCTGAATCCTTTGGCGATTGGTGAGAGTACTCCTCTCCATCTGATGAATTCATAGAGAACAGCGAGAATCACGAACGCCCCTATCAAGACGCCGACGTTGTGAATGAGATCCACCGAAACGTAGTCAGGGAAGTTCAGGACCATATCTTTCACCTACTCACCTGGTCGCTGCTACTTCGCTTCGGATGATTCCCCTCAGCTCGGTGCTTACGCGTTTGTCCCATTCGCGTCTGTCAACAACGAGGTCTCTAATGACCGGAAAGTTTGCCAAGGGCGCGATGATCATGCCATCCTTTGCGGGTTCGTAGCACGTCAATCCTGGTTTGCCGTTGATCATTGCTGCACATGTGCCGCATTTCGCGTAGTATCGACACGACCAACGATAAGCAAGCGAGCTGTCGATATTCTCGCGTATGTAGTTTAGTGCGTCCATGGCGCGCATCTTGGCTGAGTATGGGATAGTGTACTTCACCTTCGTTGGCTTCATTCCTGTTTCGGGGTTGGTCCGGACGATCGTAATTGCTATCTCGCGTTGGCTCTTCATCGAGACACCTCCGGCTTGAGATATGGGAACTCCACAGGAACTGTCGTGACCTTCATCCCCCCTGGGGCTTTCTCAACTAGGATGTGCTTGAGCCAGTGTTCATCATCCTGCTTGGGGTAGTCTGATCTGTGAAACCTGTTCCTACTTTCCTTCCTTGTCAGCGAAGATCTCACAATCATCTCACCGACGGTGACCATGTATCGGACTTCGATGACTTCGCGCATCTCGTAATTGAACATTCCAGATCTTGTCGTTGTACACATCTGGCCCAGCATCGTCTTCTGTATTTCTTCTATCTCATCCAAGGTTTTCAGAAGTCCTTCTTCGTTCTTGATGATCGAGGCTCCTTCCCACATCGCCCGTTGAAGCCTACGGATGATCTTGACTGGAGGAACTCCTGAAGCGGCCTGAAGCGGTGCACTCAGGGCCTTGACTTCTTCCATCACATCAGACACGTTCGGTTCGATTCTCTTGCTACTGCGCGAGTACGCTGCTGCGCTTTCTCCAGCTCGCTTTCCCCAGACTAGCGCGTCAACTATCCCTGTCGCTCCCTCTCCCAGACAGTCGTTCACAGCAAACGTTACCTGGCCTGCAGCAAACAATCCGTTTACCCTTGTTCTGCACGCCGTATCAATCCTGATGCCTCCGGTAGTCGTGTGTACAACCGGGAAGACCTCGATGAGGTCTTTTCGTATGTTGTAGCCCAGTTTCTCGATGAACTCGAGTCTACCGGGGACGCCTTTGGCAGCCTTGTCGCGTGAGATGTGGCGGAGGTCTAGGAAAACTCCGCCGTGAGGTCCTCCTCGTCCTTCTTTGACTTCTTGCCACATTGCCTTTGCCAGCTCTTCTTGTGAGCTGAGTTCCTTCATCTTCGGATTGTATCGCTCCATGAATCGCTCTCCGAGGCTGTTCCGTAGGTACGCCATCTCTCCGGGCTCTGTTGCGGCTTCGAGTGCTGCCTTAGTTCTCGCGGAGTCAGGGTAGGCGTGCATCATCGATATGTACTCGAACTGCTCCATGTTGGCAAGTTGCGCGCCGGCCTCGTACGCAAGCGCAAAGCCGTCGCCTGTGCCTTCGCCGCTGACCATTGTGTGTGGGAAGTATAACATTCCAGAATCGCCAGATGCGATCACGACTGCGGAGCACTTGACCAGTATAGTCTTCGAGTTCAAGTAGTCGTATGCAAGAGCCCCAGTCACACGATTGTCAGTGACAAAAATGCGTGAAACGATTGTTTCCTCTACGTATGGGATCTCCTGTCGATGAATCTCGTCACGGATAACATCCACTGTCCCGTGGCCTGTCCAGAATGGTCCGACGGCATGCGTTCCCCGTCGTCCAAATGTGATCCAGCGATCAGTCAGGGCCGTGCCCGGGAAAAGTTTCGCGCTCGGGAATAGGCTGATCTTACCCTGCGCGTCCCGGTCCCAGACCATCCCCCACTTCTCAAGCTCAAGCAATCTTTCGCCTCCCTCATTGGCTTGGACGTTTGCCAGTTCTTGGTCACACAGAAACTGCTTCCCGTTGATCACCATGTCCCTGAGATGTTTTTCCACAGAATCCCTCGGATCACTCCACGGTCCGATCGCTGATGCCGTAGAGGGGGAGAGCGAGCAGCCGCTGGCGCCGTAGATGCCTTTGACAATCATCAGTACTCGCACGCCGCGGTTCTTCGCTTCGATGGCTGCCCTCGGTCCAGCAATTCCTCCTCCTATTATGAGAACGTCCGTTTCGATGATTTGGTCAACCGGTTCTTGTGGCATGTGACTTTCCTCTAAGAGACGTTTCCCTGTGCGTCGATGCTGGAGACTTCCTGTCTGCCGGTGAACACGGTAAGGATGGAATCCGCCTCTAGTGTTTCGCCGGGCGCGAGCTTTGAGTAGACACCCTTCTCAATCGACTTGGGAAGCCAGCTGGGATATCCTGTCCATGGCTCGGGGGCGACGCAGTATACCTGCCCTCTCCAGCCGCCGTAGGGCATCCACAAGTATATGCTTCTGAAGACTTCTTTAGTGAAGAACATTCCGATGCCCTCCTTTGCCGAGGTGTCCGTTATTGCGAACCATCCCTCCTTCAGTTTCGTTGCGTAGTGAAGATCTACTGTCTTGGATTCAGGGGGGAGGACTTTCCGGACGTCCACGCGCTTTCCTGATTTGTCCGTAGCATATGGCCACTTGTATGTTGCACCGTGCTTACCCAATCGGTCGTCCGGAACGGACCACTCGACCTCCATGTCATCGGCCCCGAGGTCGATTCTTGAATTCGGGCCTACCGCGAGTGCAGGGTGAATGCCCCAGTCGAACTTGCACTCCAAGTAGCCGATGTTTGTTATCTTGTGATGGATGTGCAGCTTCGCTTCATCCTTTTTGAGTGCAAGGGACTTCTCGAGGAGCAGAGGTTCAATGACCATAGGGCGCCAAAGGTGAATGCTAGCTTCTTCTCCTCCACGGCTCAGGATCTCGCTGTACCATGAGAGCGCCCAGCCTTCTCCTAGATTGCCGTAGTCCTCTCCCTCATATGAGCATGCGTGGCAGCTTGGAATCGCTTCATCGATTCCGCCGGCCCAATAATTGTCGAAATTTGCTCCAAATACTGGCGCGCGAATCTCTACGCGCGGGTGATGATAGAGGAAATCCCGGTCCGACGGCTTATAGATCAATTCAAAGATCCTCGAACCAACGTCTGGAAGAATTGACACCTTAAGACAGGCATTTTCTAGGATTATGGTTTTCAAGTTTCGATACGTCCAGTCGGTCTCGACCCGGGCATCGATCATTGACGCCACCTTGGTTGGTTTGTGCAAACAGTCTGATCGCAATTAAGACTTTCGACGTTGCGAGAGTAGTATTTTCGCGTTTGAAAAGGCGCTTACGCGCGCATGATTCTCAGCACTGATTGCTAGACTTGCAAGGTGAAGTTTTGTTGGGAGTTGATACGGACATGTGCGAATACGAATATCGTACCTTGGAGAAATATGTGGGAAACATATCCGACGATATCAAGAAAAGGCCACGCTCCAGAGATCGGAGCCGACGCAGCAGGCAAAGACGCCGGCCAGGGAGTCAAATCAGAGTACCTAACACATTGCTCAGAGCCCCAAGGGAACGCTTTTATGGCTTTCCGGGATGAAGCAATGTCCACCATCCCGTTAAGTGATTTAGGAGAGTGAATTCTTCGATGGCTCAATTATCTGGAAAGGTGGCGATTGTTACCGGCGCAGCACAGGGGATAGGTCAAGGAGTGGCCACATTACTCGCGAACAGAGGCGCTGATCTGGCTTTGTGGGACCTGAAGGCGCCTCAACTCGTGCTTGTGAGGGATCAGATGAAGAAACTTGGACGACGCTGCATTGCAATGCCGGTCGACGTAACCAACTGGACTCAGGTCGATCAAGCTGCGAAGCTGACCGTTCAAGAGCTCGGAGGCATTGATGTACTTGTCAACTGCGCTGGTGTACACAGCTCTATTCTCTTCAAGGATATGACCGAAAAAGATTGGGATTTTGTGAACGACGTCAACGCCAAAGGCATCTTCTTGTGCTGCAAAGCCGTCTTGGACCCGATGGTCAAACGTGGCGGAGGCAGAATCATCAACATAGCATCTGATGCTGGAAAGACAGGGCATGCCACCGAGGCGCATTACGTCGCCTCAAAGCATGCGGTCATAGGGTTGACGAAGGTACTCGCCATAGAACTTGCAAAGCAAAACATCCGTGTCAACGCGATTTGTCCTGGGTACATTGATACACCCATGTTGCGGCAGATCTTCGGTGAGCTTGCGGCGATCGAAAAGAAGACTGAAGAACAGATCATCAAGGAAATCACTGCAGGAATACCTGCCGGAAGAATGGGGACCCCCGAAGATATCGCAAAAGCTGTGGCGTTTCTGGCATCTGACGACGCAGACTATGTCAACGGCCAATCGATAGGCGTCTGCGGCGGACTTGAGATGCATTGAAAATAAAGTTCGGCCTTAGTGCAATCGCGTTCGACATTAAAGACTTCCTAGATCAGAGCATTAGTGCAGAGCAAAATGGATTCGATTCAGTTTGGGTAGCCGATCACTTCACGGATCTTCCCCCCTCTAACGATAAGTACGACCCATGGCCGGTGCTCGCCGCCATCGGCACGAGGACTGAGAAGATTCTCCTAGGTACCCTGGCAACAGACTGCGCTCGCCGTCATCCGGTGTTGATTGCACACGCAGCGGCCACTTTGGACAATCTCACAGCCGGAAGGGCGATTTTGGGAATCGGAGCAGGCGAGGCGATGAACCTCGTGCCCTACGGCTTGCCGTGGGAAGAACCTGAGATCCGTGTGGCTAGACTGGAGGAGACAGTGAAGGTCATTCGATGGTTATGGAAGTCGACCTCGGGCTCTCCGGTGAACTTTCAGGGAAGATTCTATCAGCTGAAAGACGCAAGACTTGATTTGCATCCGTACAACGATCGTAATCTGCCGGTGTACATCGCGTCGTTGGGTTCCAAGAGGTCCCTGCGGCTGGCAGGGAAGGTTGGAGATGGCTGGCTCCCCTGGTTCAATACGCCTGAATCCTTCATCGAACGCTCCAAGATAATCGATGAAATGGTTTTCCAGGCTGGTCGATCACCACCGGACGTAGAGAAGGCAGCGGTGGTCTACTTGGCTTTGACCAGTGATCGCGGGAAGGAGAAGCGCATCCTCGACTCAATGAAGGCGGAGATAGTTGTGCTCACCGGGGCGCGGAGATTAGCTAACCTGGGCTATACGGTGGATTCGGAGCTGAGCAACTATTCTTACCAGAAGTCTCTGGCTTCTGAGCACGATGCCGAACAGGCTAAGAGGCTGGGCGCAAAGATGCCCGACGCTCTTGCTGCAAGGTTCCTCGTTGTAGGGAACCCGAAACGTTGCGTGGACCGATTAGAGGAGCTTGTCGGTGCAGGAGCACGGCACCTTGTAATTCGCGATATGTTGTGGGCTAATCGAATGGAAGATTTCCGCTATACGCTGAACCTCGTAGGCAGACAGATTATTCCCAGCTTCAGCTAGCCCGGCCTCTTCAACGCCCTACCTGGGTAATTGTGTCTCTTCCGGAACAAGTCGCGGAAGAACACGTGGAAAACCGTAAGTATTGAACGCCGAGCTACTCTCGCGTAGGCTGAGTCAGAATGAGTCAGGCAGCTTCTATTCTTGAAGAGTTGTCTCAGGCCGTCAAATCCGGCAATATTGAAGGAAGCAAGGATCTGACGAGGAAAGCACTTGACCTGAATGTTGACCCCCTTGTTCTCATTGAGCAAGGGCTAGCAAGAGGTCTCCGAACGGTTGGGGAAGCCTTTGGAAGAGGCGAACTATTCCTTACGGATCTGATGTTCGCAGCTGAGGCTATGAAGGGGGCCGTCTCTCTGGTCGAACCGGTGTTAGAGAGCAAGCACAAGCATAGAGAATTCAAAGGAGTATACGTAATAGGGACTGTTGAAGGCGACATACACGACATAGGGAAATCCATAGTGGCAGCCACGCTGGAAGCCAATGGCTTCAAAGTCATCGACCTGGGAGCCGATGTTCCAAACTCGGTTTTCCTCACGAAATCTGAAGAGTTGAAACCAGACATACTCGGAATGTCAGCTCTACTGTCGACGACGATGCTTCAGCAGAAGCTTGTCGCCGAGGCTCTTCTGACGCGGGGATTGAGGAAAAAGCTGAAAGTCATGATTGGTGGAGCTCCTGTCTCCGCTGATTGGGCGACGGAGGTAGGTGCCGATGCTTATGGCGTGGATGCGAATGACGCCGCGAAGAAGGCACTTCAACTGGTGGGGTCTCGCCAGTAGGTGATATTATGCCGTTCGTGGGGTTGAAGGGTGGGCAGCTTGAGCTCTTTACGAAGGATCAGATCTACGACTTTCATCTGGCGACATTGCAGGTCCTCGAGGAGATAGGTATAGCAGTTCACGACAAGGAAGCGGCTAACATCCTTGCGAAGGCCGGGGCAACCGTCGACGAAAAGACGCATGTGGTGAAATTCCCTCAATATTTGGTTGACGATGCCATTGGGAAGCTTCCTAAACACGTGACTTTGGGCGCTCGGAACCCGATATGGGATCTTAATCTGTGGAACAAGACTGTCTACGCCGGCGGAGGCAGCAACGCGGTCAACATCCTGGACTTCGAAGGAAAACGAAGAAGAGCAACGGTGAAGGACCTTGAGGATCTAACTAGGTTACAAGATGCGCTTGAAAATGTCCATTTTATCCCGCCGATCGTGGTGCCTCAGGATCTGCCAAGAGTCGGACTCTACAAACGATGCCTCGAGGCGGAGCTAAAGAATACTGAGAAACATTTGATGCACCAGGCGGAAAACCCTCAGGACGTACGCGATCAGCTCGAGATGGCAGTCGCAGTCCAGGGGGACCGTGACGAGGTTCGAAGGAGGCCGCTTGTCTCATACATCTTGTGTTTCGTCAGCCCTCTGAAGTTCAGCGAGACAAACACACAAGTGCTTGTAGAATGCGCAAAGCAAGGTCTACCCGCATTCATTGAGCTTGACCCGCAGGCTGGTGCAACCGCTCCTGTGACCGTTGTAGGCGCGATGGTTCAGCAGAATGCAGAGGTCCTGGGCGCAGTGACTCTGGCTCAGACAGTAAACCCTGGAACGCCTGTAATATACACCCACGCGCCAACCGTCATGGACATGAAGGCGGGAGAGGTATCGGAAGGTTGCCCAGAAAGGGGCCTCTTTCACGCAATAACGGCTCAAGTATCGAGGTACTATGGGATTCCGGCTTGCTGCGTCGCTGGGCTTACTGACTCAAAGATTGTCGATGTCCAAGCTGGATACGAGAAGGCATTCCAATTCGCAATTGCCGCGCTCTGTGGCTACAATCTAATCTATTCAAACACGGGTATGCTGGAGGGATGTCTCACGGCCAACTATGAGCAGTCTGTCATTGACGATGAGATCTACGGGATGGTTTTCCGCTTTATGCGTGGCGCCGAGATATCCGACAGGACACTGACGGAGGCTGTCGAGGTAATTCGTAAAGTCGGCCCGCTCGGTAGCCACTATCTCACGCAGGAACATACGAGGAAGAACCTCCTAACCGAGCATTGGATTCCAAAAGTCTCCGATAGGCTACGGTGGGAGATCTGGGAGAAGGCAGGCTCCAAAGGAACGAAGGAGCTGGCACAGGAACGAGCAAGGAAACTCCTCGCCGAGCATAGGCCCGCACCGCTGCCGGATGACGTGCTCAAGACAATCGCGAGAATCGCCTCGAGGCCGTAGGCAGTTTGGGTGAACAGATTCACAGGATTCGAGCTGCGAATTGAAACGTAAGAGAGAGTACCCACGATAGGCTGAAAGATAAATTGGTGCGACTTCAGCATCCAAGGTTCTAACCAGTGGTTATTAGGATTGTAATCTATGCCTCCGACAAAGGGTAAGGCGAATCGAGATGGTTGAAAAGCTTGCAATGGAGGGTGGCAGGCCAGTTAGGCGAGAAAGATTCCCGGAATATCACGCTCTTGTCGATGAGAGAGAAATTAGAGCTGTCACGAAGGTTCTGAGGTCTCAGACATGGCGGAGGGGACCTGTCGTCGAGCAGTATGAAGGTGATCTCGAGAGGTACTTCGGGGTGAAGCACGCCCTAGCCTTGTCGGACGGAACCGCTGCGTTGCATGTGGCTATAGCGGCGCTAGGCCTCGGGCCCGGGGATGAGGTCATAACGACACCGTACACGTTCCTAGCCAGCGCAAGTGTGGCACTCTACCAGAACGCGGTTCCGGTATTTGCGGACATAGACGCAAGCTCCTACAACCTAGACCCGCAGCGGGCGGAGGAAGCCATAACCAAACGCACCAAGGGTATCGTGATAGTTCACCTCGCAGGTCATCCGGCGGATATGGATCCATTCCGCGAAATCGCCGAGAAGCATGGACTTTGGCTCATAGAGGACACAGCTCAGGCAAGCGGCGCACGCTACAAGGGGGACTTTGCTGGAACCATAGGGAGTGTAGGGACCTTCAGCACCGTTGACGGCAAGATAATGAGCACCGGTGAGGGCGGTTTCTGCCTCACAAATGATGACGTGCTTGCTCAGAAGATGGGTTCAATACACAATTTCTACAGAGCGCATGCTACAAGCAACATCCATCAGTTCTACGGAATCGGCTACAATTATCGGATGACTGACTTCCAAGCCGCGATTGGTAGGGAACAACTCAAGAAGCTCAGTAGGATGGTTGAGACAAGAAGGCGAAACGCGAGCTATTTGACGAGGCACCTGCGCGAGATTGATGGAGTATCACCGCCGAACGAAGCACCGTGGGCAAGGCATGCATTCTACTACTATGCTCTCAGAATTAACACAGAGGCTCTAGGAGTAACTAGAGAAGAATTCGAGAAGGCCCTGACAGCTGAGGGCATTCCAATCAGCCCTAGCAGATCCACTCCGCTCGTGCATAAGACTGAATTGTTCTCGAAGAAGATTGGCTATGGCAAGACCGACTGCCCCTTCAGATGTATGTACCGCACCGAGCCAGTCGACTACGAGGCTTTGAGACTACCAGTCGCCGAGGCTGTTGACAGGGAAGTGTTTTGGTTGACGGATGCGTTGCCGGTCCTGAGCCGCAAGGACATGGATGACATCATAGCAGCTGTTCAAAAGGTGTCATCAACATTTCTCGCACGGGCTCGCAACCTTCGCTAGCTTGGCACAAGCTACGGACCTGCGTGTCGAGTCCGACGCGAATCGCTCTTTCTTACGCGGCGGTCTCCACGACGGTGCCAGATGTTGCCATGTTTTACATGAGCTTATTCAGTCAGACGCACAGAAGACCAAGGGTCAGTATTAAGAATCACTTTGACACAGTTACAGATGGTGACGCGGAAGATTGAAGCTTGAAGGAAAGGTAGCGATAGTAACTGGAGGTAGCCGGGGGCTAGGTCGGGCGGTAGCTTTGCGCCTCGCCCGAGAAGGATGCGACGTGGCCGTGAACTATAGGACAAATCGCCAAGTCGCAGATGAGGTTGTGACGGAGATCAAGAATATCGGACGGAAGGCCGTAGCGGTCAAAGCTCATGTAGCAAATGCGAACGAGGTCGAGCACATGATCAAGACGAGCTTAGAAGCCCTTGGAAAAGTAGACATACTAGTGAACAACGCTGGCGTCGAGGCGGGGGAGCCGTGTCCATTTATGCATCTAGCAGAAGAAGACTGGGACACTATGTTCGACGTCAACGTAAAAGGCGTCTTCCTCTGCTCTAAGGCCGTAGCTCCCCACATGATCAGCCGAAAGAGCGGCGCGATCATTAACACGTCTTCCACTCTCGGGAAGACGGCATCCATTTACCTCGCGGCGTATTCTGCAACGAAAGCCGCTGTAGTCGTACTTACGCAAGGAATGGCTCTTGAACTAGCGCCTCACAACATAAGAGTTAACGCCATCTGCCCCGGAGGAATGGACACGGATATGACCGAATACGAATTCCGTGCGCTCGAAAAATACCTGGGAAAGACATCCGATGAGATCAAGAAAGGATACGAATCGAGTGTTCCGCTAGGCCATAGGATAGCGAAACCAGAGGAAATAGCCGGCGCCGTTGCATTCCTAGCGTCAGACGACGCAGCCTACATAACCGGCGTGACCATAAATCTCTCTGGCGGATTCGATCTACACTGAAACTGCCTCCTCCAACATTCTGCTAGTTTGGTTAGGCGGAAATCGAATTGGTATCTCCCACGTTGGAAAGAATCAGAACCTGTGTCATAGAGATCGACATAGGACGGGTGCGTGACCTCGTCAGAGAAGCTCTGAACCAGGTTGTACCGCCTACAAGAAGGTGACAATCTTCCTCCGGAAGAACGGGATCGAGACAATCTTCGTTGACACGGACGGAAATCCGATCGCTCTAATACCGCTCCTCCTTGAGGGCGGGGTGAATGGCCTGCTTCCCCTGGAAGCAGCCGGAGGTGTGGACGCGGTTGCCTTGAGCAAAGAGTACGGTAGATTCCTTAGACTTGTCGGAAATATCGACAAGCGAGCAGTAGCAAAGGGGAAAGCTGACATAAGACGCGAGGTCGAATCAAAACTGCCCTATCTAAAGGAGGCGGGCGGATTCATACCGATGGTAGACCACGTCATACCGCCGGACATTTCGCTTGAGAATTTCAAATACTACTCAGATTGTGTAAAGAGTCATCTTCAGTACTAGACATTTTCGGGAAATGTTTTCCCAGGCTTTCTCGTAGCGCCCGTCAGTGCTTCTCAACAGATGTGAGCGCAACGTCGAGCGTTCGAAGTCCGAAGTCCAGTTGCTCCTCTGTGATTGGAAGCGGTGGCGACATCTTGAGCACATTTCCGAAACGGCCTCCGGGAGGTTGGAGGATAACCCCACGCTTCAATGCATATTCGATAACTCTCTTCATCTCTTCAATCGCCGGGGTTTTCTTCACGTCGCGGACAAGTTCCAGTCCGCACATCATACCCATTCCTCTTACGTCGCCGACGATCGTGTGATTCTCTTTCATCTCATCTAATCGCTTCATGAAGTCGCGGCCCATGTTCGCGGATCGCTCGACGAGCCTCTCCTTCTCTATGACGTCCAAGCTTGCCAAGGCCGCAGCGCAGCCAAGCGGGTTGGCTGAGAATGTGCTCGTATGCTAGAAATCTCGCCAAGAGTTCATGATCTCGTCCGTCGAAACCACCAACCAAATGGGGAAGCCGCTTGCTACGCCCTTTGCGCATACCAGAATGTCTGGTACGATTCCCGAATGCTGGAAGCAGAACATTCTCCCAGTTCTTCCGAACCCCGTGATTATCTCATCAAGCATCAGTAGAATGCCGCTCTCGTTGCAGATCCTCCTCAACTCGGGGAGGAAATCCTTCGGCGGGACGATCCATCCTTCATGACCCTCGATTGGCTCGAGAAGCATCGCGGAGACTTCTGTGATTCCTGAAGTAGGATCCTTGATCAGGTGCTCGATATAGTTGAGGCATTGAGTTGAGCAGTCGCCACAGGAGACATTCTCGCCGAACGGGCATCTGTAGCAGTAGGGAAACGGTGCGTGAAAGACTCCAGGCACGAGCGGCAGAAATCCCAATCTGTAGTGTCTTCTTGAGGTTGCAGAGAGGGCGAAGAGTGTCTTGCCGTGGAAGCCTCCCTCGAACGCCATCACCTCCATTCTGTGAGTATGGAGACGCGCCAGCTTGAGGGCGACATCGATCGCCTCTCCGCCGCCTGTGAGCAGGTGGGTTCGTTTCAGCGGTCGCGGAACGATCTGAGCGATCTTCTTGACAAGCTCGGCTCTAGCCGGATTAGGCGCCTGAGCTGCCGGGGCATGAGTCATGATCTCTGCTTGTTTCTTGATCGCCTCGACAATCTTAGGGTGACAGTGGCCTGCGATTCCAACACAGAACGCGGCGGTCATGTCAACGTAGAGATTGTCGTCAACGTCTATGACATTTGCCCCACGTGCCTGTTTCCAGGCAGTAGGAATCTCGCCCATGCGGACTGAGGAAAGACTTGGAGTCTAACTCCCCGAGCACGGCCGCGATCATCTTTGAGTTGGGTCCCGGAGGCTCAACTCGGATCCTAGGTAGAAGCGTTCCTAGCTGTTCCTGTATCTGCAACGCTACTCAGCTTTGGCCAATAGGGGACGCTTAGTATCCACAAAAAGGTTTATCTTGTCGGCAGATGATTCAGTTAGACGGCAACACACGACTACGTTACTTTCGCTTTCTCCTAAAGTGTGGAATCACTTTGCTGCCGAACATCCTGATCGTCATGGCCGGGTTGTATCCCCAGTCACCGAAGATGAAGTGTGTGAGACCCGCCTCTCTGAAATCCTCAATGAGTTCAACGAACTGGCGTGGCGAAGAGAATAGGCAAGCTTTCTCTCTGATCAGGTCGTCGCTGACTCTGACGGCCGAAGCTTGGATCTTCCTCGGATCTCTCTCGTTGAAGTTCTCAGGAAGCAGGGAACCGGCCGACGTAACGCGGTACTTCGACACCAGTTTCTTGAGGTTGCCATAGCCTCCGTCAAGGTAGACGCTCTTGTCTATCTTTGTCGGATCCTTTCCGGCGTTCCTTGCCGCCTCTTCAAAGTACGGCAGCACTGATTTCTTCACATACTCCGGTGAACCATACGTCATCAAGTGGTCGCCGTACTTGCCCGCGAGGGCCGCGGATTTCGGGCCGAAAGCCGAGAAGTAGATTGGGATCGTTTTCGTGGGCTTGTCGTAGGCATAGATGCCCTTCATCTTCCAGTACTTTCCGTCGAAGTCGAAGTAGTCAGGGCTCGACCAGTACTTCTTGATGAGCTCTATCGCCTCGCAGAGCATCTCCCCTCGGACTTTCCACGGCGGCCAGGCTGGAACGAACATGGCCTCGTTCATCGCTTCTCCGGTGCCAACACCGAGTATGACTCTTCGAGGGAACGTGTTTTCGATCGTTACAAACGCGTGGGCAATGTTGAGTGGATGATACTTGAACATCGGAATAGTCACTGCGGGGCCTACTGGTATTCGTTTCGTGGCTTGTGCAGCTGCCGCCAGCCAAACCCAAGCCTGTTGTGTGTGAGCATGGTCGTGGAACCAGGGCATGAAGTGATCCCCCATCCACAAGACATCGAACCCCGCCTTCTCGACAGCTCCGGCCAGATCGAGAGAATACTTGGATCCGAACCAGGCTCCAACGCCTCCAAAATCATAGCTGATCTTGAACGCCAATTCATTATCTCCTGAGAGTAGCCTTCCTAGTTTGCAGCTTGAGCTTTTTACTCTTACCACACGATAGCAGGGACCGAGCAGCAATCCGGGTCTTATTCCCGCTTTTTCTGCGGCAAATCCAGCGTTAGTCTGCAGAGTGGAGAAGTTTATCAAAGGATGCGTCGGAAGCGGCGGGCAATAGTAGGCGTTTGAGGTTATCGCTCATGTCTGTCCAGGTTGGACTATTATCTTGACAGCATTTTCCCGCTTCTTATCCATGATGGTGAGGGCCTCTAGAATCTTCTCGAGCGGTAACTTGTGTGTTATCATCGGGGCGGCTCTTACTCGCGCGTTGGCGAGGAGTTCTATGGATCTTCTGAATGTGCCTCTGGGGCTTCCGAAGACCCAGCTTATCCTTAGCTCCTTCCTGTAGGCTTCGAAGGCATCTATTTTCATTGATCCCTGTGGGCATATCCCGAAAAGGCATACTCGTCCCCCCCTCCTTGCCAGTTGAAGTGATTGCTCGTAGGTTTGTGTGGACCCTACGGCCTCAATGACGACATCTGAACCCCTGTCGCCGGTATTTGCTTTGATTACTGTTAATGGGTCTTCCTTGTCTGGGTTTATCGAGATATCTGCTCCAAGCTCCTTTGCCTTCTTCAACTTGAACTCGTCAACATCTAAGGCAAAGATCTTTGACGCGCCGCCTATTCGAGCTAGCTGAACGAACAGCAATCCGAGCGTTCCTTGACCTATGACGGTTACAGTGTCTCCACTTTGTATCCCTACGTTGTCGACGCCTCTAAGCGCACACGCCAGAGGCTCTGTTAGAGCACCCTCCTCGTAAGATAACGAATCAGGGACTGTGTAGAGGCATGTAGAAGGTACCCTGACATACTCAGCGAAGGCACCATCTAGCCCGAAGAAACCTACGAGATTCTCATAATACTTCTCGCAAAAGTAGTTGTTCACGGTGTTCTCTTTGCACCAGTAGCATTTCCCGCAGCTGACCACGGGCTCGACTGCGACCCTTGCACCCCCCTCCAACCGGAAACCTTCTCACCGACTTCCACTACCTCGCCTGTCATCTCATGGCCGATTATGCGTGGCGTTTCGATGGTCCAAGTTCCGCGGTAGAGATGCAGATCGGATCCGCATATGCCTACAGCCTTAACTGCTACAAGAACATCTTCCGGCCCTATGGTCGGCTTATTGACTTCCTCAACCCTCAGGTCCATCTTACCGTGCAATACTGCAGCCTTCATCCAAATCACCAATAACGAGATTTGTTCGCATCGAGATTCTTTCGGAGGGCTACGCTTCCGTAGCTGATCAAGTCCAACTCCAACGTCTCCTAAGCAAATGTAGAGCTTATCGTGCCTTCACCTTCTTTATACTTACCGTGACGAGGCGCGTTTTTCGAGAACAGAATCTCCCAAGGCGGTAGCGTCATAGATGGGTGTTCCGAAATGATGCTTGTTTCGGTCCTATCCGTGTATCGCTCCGTATGTTAGCCCTTTGATCATGTACTTTTGGGCGAACAGCATGATTATGAGGATGGGTATGACCGACACGGTGGCGGCTGCGGCGAACTGGCTCCAATCAGCAACGTAGTGCTCCAGCAGCGAAGCTGAAAAGACAGGGAAAGTCCTAGTCTCTTGACTGGATATTACACTCGCAAACATGAATTCGTTCCAAGAAAGTATTACGGAGAAGACGGCCGAGGTTGCGAGTCCAGGGCCGCTCAGGGGCAGAAGGATCCGCCAAAAGAAGCCCAGCCGAGTGCAGCCGTCTACTAGAGATGCATGTTCTATCTCGAGTGGGAACTCCATGAAGAAGCCTCTCAGCAGCCATATGGTAAAAGGCAGGTTGAACGTCGTATGCGCCAGTATTAGCCCGAAATACGTGTTCTTGATAACTAGTTGCTGAAAAATCAGGAACAGAGGTATCACTATCACGATTGGCGGAAACATCCTAAAGGAAAGGAAGTCCAATGCCAAGGAATCTCGACCCCGAAAAGTGAACCTAGCGAGTCCGTACGCTGCCACCGAGCCTAGAACGAGAGACAGTGCAGCCGATCCGGCGGCGACGATTATGCTGTTGATAAGGTAAGAAATTCCCGCTTTTTCGATGAGCAAGGTTTCCCAATTCTGCAAGGTCGGCTCAAAAATGAACACAGGAGGATTTGCCGTGACTTCCGCTGCTGGCTTGATCGACGACAACAGCTGCCAAACCAGGGGAAAAACAAACCAGCCAGTCACTGCCAGCGCTATCAAGTTCACGATGAACGTTTCGATTTGTTTTCCAGGTCTCACTGCTGTTCTCATTGCCTATTCATTCACTTCTTGGCTAACAATCTCGTCAGGAGCACCGTGCATAACACAATGATAACTACGAATAACACAAACGATATCGCCGAGGCATATGAGACGTAACCATTGAAGAAGGCTGTCCTGTACCCGAAAATGCTCAGAACGTCCGTAGCGTGTCCGGGTCCGCCTCGTGTAAGCACATAGATTTTGTCAAACTCCCGCAATGCATCTATTAGTCTGATCAGTACGGCAAGAGCAATACCTCCTCTGAGCATCGGAAGCGTTACATGTCTGAATACCTGTAATCGTGAAGCACCATCGATCGCTGCGGCCTCGAATGGCTCGCGAGGCAGTGACAAAAGCGTCGCAAACACGACGAGCGCCACAAATGGGGTCCACTGCCACACGTCGATCAGCACCATTGTCGGCAGCGCTTCAGTTGGCGACGTGTACCACTGGACGGATTGTATTCCGACTTGTGATAGAAAGTAGTTCACGATTCCCCATTTTTGGTTAAGCAGGGTCTTCCACGTAAGTCCGACTATGACTGGCGTTACAACCATCGGTAACAACATGAGACTTCTGAGGATCTTCCCAAACTTTAATCGCTCGTTGGAAAACAAGACTCCTACTGCTATTCCGAGGGCGAGCTCTATAGACACCGCCATGAACGTGAAGAGCATCGAGACCTGTAGCGTGTTGGCAAAGATTGGATCTTGAAGGAGATTCACGTAATTTGTGATACCCACGAAACTAGGGGGGATGTAGGCCGTCAAGAAGTTCCAGTCTTGTACGCTTAGAACTGCACAGTATATCAGCGGATATATCGAAATGGCCATAAGGAGTGCGAAGGCCGGGACTACAAGAAGCACTCCAAGTCTCTTCGAAAAGAACCGCTTGAAGGAACTGTTCATGTTCGGTTCATAGTCATTGCGTGGGTAGTAGTCTATTTTCCAGCGCAGTCTATCCGTAGCGCCCCGATTTCTTCAATATCTCACGCCATTTGGTCACGGCATCGTCGAGTGCCTGTCGTGCTGTCTTCTTACCAAGTGCGGCATTCTGTATCTCCAGGCTGAACTCGTAGTTCATCTCTCCGAACTCAGGCAGATCGCACTGCGGAACTGACGGCGACATGACCATCTCGTAGAGCGTTTCGTTCATTGGGTTTGCCATGACTTGCGGGTCCTTGTAAGTAGAGATTCTCAGTGGGTTGTTGCCAATGATCCCCATTCTTCTGTCCTGTTCAGGTGACAGAATCCAGCGAAGGAACTTGTACGTCTCCTCAGGCTGCTTTCCAAACTTGTTGATCGCCATCATCAATGATGCGTGGGCACAGACGCCATCTTTATCAACTGGCGGTAGATGCCACGCTAGGTCACCTGCAGCTTTGGACACAGCTGGATCGTCCACGCCCGGCCAAGCGCATGACCACATGTAGCCCATCGCGACATCACCGGCGAAGTAGTTGGATGTGATGTCCACCCATGAGACTTCGGTGCCGCCTGGGGCGCACCATTTCTTCTTGAATATCTGCACTATAAGCTCAAGCGCCTTCACACCTATGTCATTGTTGATCAGTGGCTCGAATTTGTCGTCGACTATGAGCATACTCAGCTTTCTACCACCTTTGCCTCCACCCATGGTCAACCAGCGGAAGTAGAACTCGTCTGAAGCAGCTTCAGGAGCCATCAACAGTGACTGTCCATACCACTGCACACCATCAATCTTCCTAGTGAAGAATTCATCGAGCTCATTCACTTCCTCCCACGATTTCGGAGGAGCCAACGGGTGACCGTACTTCTTCTCGAACTCATCCTTCAACTTCGGGTTCTCGAACAAACTCTTTCGGTACGTGAAGAAGGGCGACATGAAAGCTCCTGACGGTACGCCTAGGATCTTTCCGTCATAAGTTCCCTCATCGTCGATATACTTGGCGACTATGTCACTGAATCCCATGTCAAGTCCAGTCTTGGACTCAAGCTCTTTCCAATCGGAGAACCAATCATTCGGGAGATATGATCCTCTAACGTACGAGTCGTAGCAGAAGAAGTCATACGCCGGGCTTTTTGATTGAAGTTCAAGTCGGCTTTTCTCGTAGTGAGCCATCCAGTCTATTCGTTCCAGGGTTACCTTTACACCTGTATTCTTCTCGTATTCAGCAAGAAGCCCGCCAGGGGTGACGGTACTGTCCTTGTCCCATAGGTAGAAGTTTGGGTCAGAGGTTGTTTCGCCCCTGAGACTCACAGCGACCGGCGGTGCGGTGGTCGTAGGTGGAGGCGCCGTGGTAACGATCTCGGTAGTTGTTGGTGTCGGCGGTGCTGGAGGTGATGGCGGCGTCAGGGCGTAGTACGCAGCTACAGCCGCAGCTCCGACGACCACAACGCCAGTGCCGTACTTCAAGAACCTTCTTCTAGACACGTTTTTCTCGGCTTCGGTCAAAAGAGGTGTCTCTCCTTAGCATCTGCCTACTGTCTCGCCTCGAAATACACTTAAGGGTTTCCATGAAGCAGCCCTTCTTTGTGACAACGCGAAAGGAGAACGCGCCAAGCGAACAGGTTCTCGCAATTCTGGTGTGTCGCAGTCACGGATACATTGGAATGGATTGGCACGTTTACTTTACTAGGGTTCTTCAGCTAGTAAGGGTCAAAGGGCGAGAGTTGACACATGTGTCCGTGAGAGCGGGTTAGAGCACGATTTGCTCGGTCTTCTTGTCGAAGATGTGAATCTTCTCCTTCGCGATGGATAGCCCCACCCTGTCGCCGATCTCCGCCTTGAATCCGGCGGGCGCTCTTGCTTTGACGAGATATTTTCCGATCTTAAGATCGACGATGGTGCTCTCGCCAACAGGTTCGACGACGTAGATCTCCGCTGGAATCGCGTCCCGGCCCAGTCCGCCTTTGGCGACGCTCACGTCCTCAGGTCTGGCTCCTAGAATGAATTCACTCGATGAGGAGTTCTCTTTGATCGCTGCGGCAAGCTGTCGGTCTATCCCCAGCTTGAACTCGGAGGCGTCGAGGAACGCCTGCTGTCCTTCGAGAGTGAGTGTGCAGTCGAAGAGGTTCATTGGAGGGCTGCCTATGAAGCCGGCGACCCAAGTGTTCGCGGGTCTGCTGTAGAGTTCGTCGGGGCCGTCCACCTGTTGAAGCTTGCCCTCATTCATTACCGCTATTCGGTCGGACATTGTGAGGGCCTCAACTTGGTCGTGGGTGACGTAGATTGTGGTGACGCCGAGGTTGCGTTGGAGACGTTTTAGTTCAGCCCTCATGTAGACGCGTAGTTTCGCGTCGAGGTTCGAGAGCGGCTCGTCGAGGAGGAATACTTCGGGGTTTCTGACGATGGCGCGTCCGAGGGCGACTCGCTGTCGTTGGCCGCCGCTCAGCTCCTTCGGTTTCCTATCAAGTAGGTCCTGAACCTCGAGGAGGCTGGCCGTGTCCATCACGCGCTTCTTGGTTTCATCTTTGGGGAGTTTGCGGATCTTGAGGGGGAACGCCATGTTGTCGAAGACGCTCATGTGGGGATAGAGCGCATAACTCTGGAAGACCATCGCAATGTTTCTATCTCGCGGGCTCAGGTCGTTCACCAGCCGATCGCCGATGTGAATGTTCCCACTTGCGAGGGTCTCCAATCCTGCTATCAGACGCAGTGTAGTGGTCTTCCCACATCCCGAGGGGCCCAGGAGTGCGACGAAGTTCTTGTCTTTGATCTTGATGGAGACATCATCCACGGCGAGAACTTTGCCGAAAGACTTGGACACGTGTTCAAGGGTGACGGTCGCCAACGCGAACTACCGCCAACTGAATGGCGTAATCACGGTATTAGACTTGCGCTTTGGTCAGCTGCGTTGGTAGGAGTCCTTCATGAGGCCTTTTGCATTTGCGCGGTTTTTGAATGTATTGGCTCTGTTCTTTGATGGGATAAGATACTGCGAGACGTAGGAACGCTCTTCTGGCCGCAGCGCATATCAGTGAAGTTGAGCATTGGGTGCACGCAATCACGACTGAGAATAAGGCGAGAAGGAATGGTTGAGAAACTAGGCACTTCAAGGTGGTAAGCCAGTCAGGCGAAAGAAGTTCCCGCAGTATGATGCCATTGTTGATCGAAGAGAGATACGGCCTGTCACGAGGGTCCTGAAGTCAGACGTGTGGCGAAGGGGATCTGTCGTCGAGCAGTATGAGCGAGAGCTGGAGCAATATTTTGGCGTTAAACATGCATCGGCTGTTTCTGATGGGACAGCGGCGTTGCATGCAGCGATGGCAGCGCTAGGTCTGGGCCCAGGTGACGAAGTCATAACAACCCCTTACATTTGTTGCCAGCGCAAGCGCTGCGCTCTATCAAAATGCCGTACCAGTCTTCGCGGATATCGATCGTGATACTTACAACTTGGACCTCCGTCAAGTTGAGAAAGCCGTAACCAAACGCACCAAGGGTATCGTGATAGTTCACCTCGCAGGTCACCCTGCAGACGTGGACTCGTTCTGTGAAATTGCTGAGAAGTATGACCTTTGGATAATAGAAGACACGGCTCAAGCTAGCGGCGCGCTCTACAAAGGGAGACTTGCGGGGACCGTTGCAGATGTTGGTACGTTCAGCACCGTTGACGGTAAGATAATGAGTACCGGTGAAGGTGGTTTCTGCCTGACGAACGATGACGAACTCGCTCAGAAGATGGAGTCCATTCACAACTTCTGCAGGGCTCATGCCACCAGCAACATCCATCAATTCTATGGAATCGGTTACAACTATCGGATCACGGAGTTCCAAGCAGCGATTGGCAGGGAGCAGCTGAGGAAACTCAATCGGATGGTTGAAACGAGAAGACGAAATGCGGCGTATTTGACTAAACATCTGCGTGAGATAGAGGGAATAACGCCGCCGACTGAGGCGCCTTGGGCGAGACACGTCTTCTACTACTACGCCTTGAGAATCGACAGTAATGCGCTTGGAGTGAGTAAGGAACAGTTCGAAAGGGCGCTGAATGCTGAGGGCATACCAGTCAGCCCTAGCAGATCCACTCCACTCGTGCCAAAGACTGAGCTATTCGCAAAGCGAATCGGCTACGGAGCAACTCACTGTCCTTTCAGCTGCCCGCATCGTTCAGATCCAATCGACTACGAGGCGCAGAGATTCCCTGTCGCAGAGGCCGTCGACAAGGAAGTATTCTGGCTAACTGATGCTCTGCCAATTCTTGCCCGCAAAGACTTGGATGACATCATAACGGCTGTCGAAAAAGTGGCGTCGACCTTTCTTGCGCGGGCAGCCCGTGCCTGAAGTCTGTTTTGCAGAGGGCGGGCTCTAGAGACAACGGAGTGTTTGGCTTTCACATCAGATGTACTGTACTGACTCTTCGCCAGCCTTTATCGTAATGTTTGACATCAGGCCCCCCTCTACCACTAGTACGTGCCCCATGACGTAGTCGGAGAGGGGTGAGGCTAGGAAGAGTGCTGCGCCAGCGATCTGTTCCGGTTTCGCCACGTAGCCTGCCGGGATTCGCTTGCGCAGTTCCTTCATTAGTGCGTCGTTCAGGTACGGCATACTCATGTCAGTCTCAACCCATCCAGGAGCAATCGCGTTGACGTTAATTTTGTGACGTGCAAGTTCAACAGCCATGCATTTCATCATGAGGGTTAGGGCTGCTTTGCTCGCGGAATACGCAACTATTCCCTCCTCCGCTTCCAAACCGTCTACTGAAGCGATTATGATGATCTTCCCTCCCGAACTTTGCTTGATCATTTGTTTTGCCGCGAGTTGGCAGCAGTAGAAGCAGCCTTTCACGTTCACATCGAAATGCTCCTGAAGATTCACATCATCCATGTCGACCAGAGAGCCGCCCTTCATGATTGCAGCGTTGTTGACGAAAACGTCGACTCGACCGAAACTGTCAACTGCAGTTTGGAGCATCTTTTCGACCTGTGTTCGGTCGGATACGTCCACTTTCATCGTAATAGCACGACCACCGTTTTTCACGATGGCATCCACAGTGGATTGGGCTCGTTGTTGGCCGTCTGGACGTTTCATTCGGTCGGCGACCAGAACACTGCACTTGTGTGATCCGAAGCTCCTCGCAATGGCTTCCCCTATTCCCCGGGCTGCCCCCGTTACGACTATGACTTTTCCATCAACTTCCAGCTCAGAGGAGGTATTGCCGGTCATTTGGGTCAACCCGTTCTTGCATCTATCTGGAGTGTAGCCTGGTCAGTGTTTCTCTGCGAATGTGAGTGCCTCGTCTATCGTGCGTAATCCGAAGTCGAGCTGCTCTTCTGTGATCACCAAAGGCGGTGACATCTTCAGTACATTGGCGAACCGGCCGCCGGGTGGTTGAAGGATCACGCCGTGTTTCAATCCGTATTCGACGACTTTCTTCGTCTCTTCGACTGCA
>Ga0315279_10001876_pt1 | contig 33358 bp, 27 predicted proteins | sample YL17G06_20_MG_FD_203694 | JGI IMG/M metagenome (GOLD analysis project Ga0315279, IMG submission 203694) | Sediment microbial communities from Yellowstone Lake, YNP, Wyoming, USA - YL17G06_20 | ecosystem: Environmental > Aquatic > Freshwater > Lake > Sediment | place: USA: Wyoming | collected...
CCTAGCGGTTGCAGGTTCCATCCGAGGTGTCCCTACGCTAAGGAGATCTGCAAAATAAAGGAGCCGGAGGTCATAGGTGTTGGAGCCGACCACACCGTGGCATGCCACCTCTACCCCTAGGACAATGGGAGGCGAGTAGAATGGAGAGTGACATTATCTTAAAGGTAAGCGATTTAACCAAGTGGTTTTCCCCTAGAAAGAGGCTTACCGGCGGTCTCTTTTCCAAGAAAGTGTACGTAAAGGCGGTCGATCACATAACTTTCAAAGTGAGGCGTGGTGAAATTTTCGGCCTAGTAGGAGAAAGTGGCTGTGGAAAGACCACGACTGGTAGGTTGATTCTCAGGCTTATTCGACCAACGAGTGGAAGTGCCTGCTTTGAAGGTAGAGACGTGTTCTCACTGGAAGGCAAAGATCTTCATAGGTTCCGACGCGAAGCACAGATGATATTTCAAGATCCATACAGTTGCCTTAGCCCAAGGTTAACAACATATGATCTCATATCCGAGCCGCTGAAGTTTCACGCAAAGATCAATGAAGCCGAGAGGAGAGGAAAAGTGATTCGGGCACTGAACATCGTAGACCTTCCCACAACAGACGAGTTCATGAAGAAGCATCCACCACAGTTGAGCGGAGGACAGAGGCAAAGAGTAATGATAGCCAGAAGTCTAATACTTTCCCCAAAGTTGCTGATCGCCGACGAACCAGTATCCATGCTGGACGCCTCGCTAAAGTCCTCTATTCTAAATCTGCTTCTCGATCTAAGGAAGGAAACACACCTTACATACGTGCTTATAACCCATGACCTTTCGGTCACGTGGTATATGTGCGACCACGTGTCTGTAATGTATCTGGGAAAAATCGTTGAAAGCGGGACCCCTGAGAGGTTAATCAGGAAGCCTATTCATCCATATACACAGGCTCTGACGAGCGCGGTGCCTACGACTGACCCATCAGGAAAAAGCTCTCGAAACCTAGCGGACAAGATCCATGGAGAGATCCCAGCACTCATTAACCCTCCTAGCGGTTGCAGGTTCCATCCGAGGTGTCCCTACGCTAAGGAGATCTGCAAAATAAAGGAGCCGGAGGTCATAGGTGTTGGAGCCGACCACACCGTGGCATGCCACCTCTACCCCTAGGACAATGCCATTGCACCTACAAAGTCTGCAAGTATCTAACATACATAAGCTCAAAGGAGAAAGCCAAGTGCGCTTGTGCGTTGAATCTGAAGTATTGATCCATTTTCGGCGTAGCGAGCGCGCTAATTTCAGTAACTCGATCGATCGGATTGATAACACATGTCAGCTGTTATCCCCTGAGCTTCGTCAGCGTGCGCTCTAAAGGTTTTCTAAAGCTGCCTTGATCCTTTCTAGAGCTTCTGTGAGAACTTCTTGGGATCTTGAGAAGGAGACACGCAGATATCCCTCTCCGTAAGGTCCAAACAATGTCCCTGGATGAACCCAAACTCGCGCTTTCTCTAGCAGATATTTCATAAATTCAAAAGATGACATACCAAACTCTTTTATGTTGGGGAAGGCAAACATGCTCCCATCCGGCATTAGGCATTTCACTCCATCTATTCTGTTTAACTCTTTGACCAGAAAGTTCCGCCTGCCCTCAAACTCCTTGACAGCATCCGTGATCCAGCCTTGTGGGCCTCTCAAAGCAGCCAAGGCCGCGTGTTGCCCTACATCGTTGATTGAACAGGATAAGTGGCTTTGCATATTCTTCATTCGACTTATCGCAGCCTCCGGTCCAGCAAGGTAGCCCACCCTGAATCCATGCAGATCATAGCCCTTGGAGACGCCATTGATAGTCAGAGTTCTGTCTTCCATGCCGGGTAGACTTGCTATACTAACATTTCTCTTTCCGCCATAAACTAGCTTTTCGTAGATCTCGTTGGAAAATACTACGAGGTCATGCTTTTTCGCTATCTCGGCGATGACGGCAAGATCATTTTTCTTCATCACGGCTCCCGTGGGATTCTCCGGGGACGTGACGGAAATGATCTTTGTGTGACTGGTTATTTTTTTCTCAACATCTGTTGGATCGAGTTCAAAGTTCCTTTCCTCTTTAACGGGCACATGCACCAGCCTACCGCCAGCCATCAGGATGTTACTCTCATATGCGTTCACATATCCTGGATTCCCCATTACGAATTCATCGCCATGGTTGATGAAGGTGAAAATAGCCAGGTATATGGCTTCCATCCCTCCGTTAGTAATGAGAACTTGTTTCTCAGAGTCTACATCCACCCCGTTTTCCCTTTCGAGTTTTTCGGCGATCGCCCGCCGCAGCTCAGGCAAACCGAAGAATCGATAATCTGGCTTCTTGTCTATCACTTCCTTGCAGATCTTTGTTATATGTTCTGGCAGAGCACGTTCAGGGGGCCAAGTACACCTCGCTAAATTCAAGAGGTCGGCGATGCCCTTTTTCATACCTTCGAGTTGTGCCTCTCTTTCAAACCAATTATCGACGAATTTGGTTCTTTCAGCCATTTTTTCCTTTATAGTAGTCATGGTGAGAAACATCGGATTGTGAGTTCTTAAGTATTTCCGAGAGATAGGTTCTGTCAGCCCGCGCGCTGCGCGCGCGCAACGATTCTCCCAGAGTCTTTTTCCTTGCATGTTGGCAGTTTGCGCAACCAAGAGAAAAGGTGTGGGGTCTGAATGATGTATTGCTGCTAGGATAACCTCTAGCATACATATGTCGACTATTTTGTTGATACCAGTTTTTGTAGCAGTACATATGATACGAACGATCGTTCTTGCGTGTGCATGCAACGTGTAATCCATTGAATCAAGTTTTCAGATTGTAGGAAGACTTTTATAGAGCTAGAAGCAGGACAAGAACAGGGTTCAAAATGGGTGACGAAATAGCGATAATTGGTTTGGGCGGAATGGGAACTACAATTTTGAACTTCCTGGCTCGAACACCTGGAATTAAGAAAATAGTTGTAGCAGATTTGGATGAAGCTAGAGGAAGAGCAACAACGGATATAGCTACCTACGGAGCCTCCCAGGAAGGCTTTTACCCAAGCATAAGGTTTGTCAAGACGAATTTGTATGATGTAGATGGAACCGCTGATATGCTAGCAGATATTCAACCGGCGGTGATATGTCACGCAGCTACGTTAGCAGCTTGGTGGGCACGGTACAGTCTCCCAGAGACGGAGAGGAGAATATATTCTGAAATTGTAGCCATCAACGTCCCATTTTACACCGCACTTTTGTATAAGCTAATGCAAGCCGTCAAAAAGGCGGGGATAAAGACCCACGTTGTAAACTGCTCCTACTGCGACGTTGTTAATCCTCTGCTCGGCAAAGTAGGGTTGGCACCTACGATAGGTGGAGGAAACGTTCAAAACCGGATACCAAGAATAAAGAAAATCGTGAGTGAAAAGCTCAAGGTGCCTATGCGCAATGTAGATGTTTTGCTAGTCGCAGAGCACAGTTGGACTGAGCACCCCACCGTCGCCCCCTTTTGGATAAAGATCATCGCGGAAGGCGATGACGTAACGGATAAATTCCCAAAAGATAAGTTGATGATACAAATGCAAGCGCTTGATGAAGTCAGACATGGACCATTCACTGGGGTAGAAAACAAGTATGCTGTGCAAGACATTGCCTCAGCTTTCCTTTCCAATATGCTGGCAATATACTTTGACACGGGTGCCGTTACGAGCGCTCCAGGCCCAACAGGAATGATAGGAGGTTACCCAGTTCGTCTGTCTAGAAAAGGAGCCGAACTTGCCCTGCCCGCCGAGATCACATTGAAGGAGGCCGTAAAAATAAACGAAGAAGGTGCTCGACTTGAAGGTGTAGAGCAAATAAAGAATGGTGGAACGTTGGTCTACACCGAGAAAGCGCATAATGCTATGAGAAAACTGGGTCTTGACTGGAAAGAGTTTTCGATTGAAGAAAGTGAAGAAAAGATCCAAAAAATAAAATTGTTCTTTAAATCAAGAGGCATCGAGTGGTGATCGGCCTATCATTATCCAGTGTTAGGCCTTAATAGGTCGATCTGCGAGCCAAGTTATGCGGAAAGCGTCTGTCCAATATACCGTATGTGATTGATTGATGAACAAAATGAGAGGTTTAGAAGGTAAGACGGTTATTGTGACAGGATCCGGGAGGGGACTCGGGCGGGCCATCGCCTTGGCCTTTGCGAACGAGGGTTCCAAAGTTGTTGTGAATGTGAGCAAAAATGTCGATGAGATGAATCGACTTGTCAAAGAGATCGAGCAACTCGGTGGCAGCGCGTTTGGTGTTGTGTGCGACGTGAGCAAGCGCTCCGATGCTGAGGCGCTCGCCGAAAAAGCGATGGACTCTTTTGGGAAGATAGATGTTTTGGTCAATAATGCAGGTATCTCTCGACCTGCGATGTGTTTCAGAATAAGTGAAGAGGATTGGGACGCCGTAATAGGCGTGAACCTTACCGGGACACTTAACTGCATACGTGCCGTAGTTCCGCATATGATAGAAAGGAAAAGCGGAAAAATAGTGAACGTTTCGTCGATTGCAGGAAGAGATGGCATGGTAGGAAACATCAACTATGCCGCTTCCAAGGCCGGCGTTTTTGGGATAACGAAAACTGCAGCCAAAGAACTAGCGCGATATGGGATCAATGTGAATTGCGTTGCTCCCGGGTTCATTGAAACCCAAATGACAGAATGGCTGAAAGAGCCTAAATTCCAAGAGAAGTATGTGCCACTGATTCCCCTGGGGCGATTGGGCAGACCAGATGAAGTCGCGTCGCTTGTTCTCTTTCTTTCCTCAGACGAGGGAAGCTACATAACAGGAGAAGTATTTGCCATAGACGGCGGAATGTCGTTCTAGCTGTCGTAAGGAACGCCTAAGAACGCCTATATTGAGTCTCTATTAGAATAGCGCGCGCATGCACTATGAATATTGACAGAGAAACCACAGTTGTGCGCTTTTGCAGGAGCTTTCTTCGATGAGTTCAATCTGATTTGTGTCTAAACTGAAATGGATAAATATACCGTTCGGGTCAGATAAAAGACCTGTAGAAGGATTTCGGCTGGAGATTCCAAAGACGGAAAGGTAATGTTATGAAAATTAGCAGTGCCAGTGAATACGCAGAGAGTTTGAGAAGACTGAAGACAGTAATCTACTACAAAGGAAACAAAATTCAAGATGTAACTAGACATCCAGCCACTTCGCCGCACGTTCGTGCAGCAGCCCTTACCTATGCTTTGGCTAATCAAGAAGAATATGCTGATCTGGCTACGGCGATTTCCCATCTGACAGGGCACGTTATCAGCAGATTCACTCACGTGCACCAAAACGTTGAAGATCTAATCAAAAAGATAAAATTGCTACGAGTTCTTGGCCAAAAGACAGGCACTTGTTTTCAACGTTGCGTGGGTTTGGACGGAATCAATGCAGTATACTCAGTGGTCTATGAGCTTGATCAGAAATATAACACCGATTATCTTGAACGCTTCAAGCAGTGGCTAATTCAAATCCAAGATGAGAATCTGATGGTAGTTGGGGCCATGACCGACCCCAAAGGCGACAGAGCGAAAGGCCCTGCCGACCAGTCAGATCCTGATCAGTATATGCATATTGTAAAAAGACTTGGCGATGGAATTGTAGTTAGAGGAGCAAAACTTCACATGACTGGAGCTGTCAATTCGCATGAAATCCTCGTGATGCCAACGGTGGCCATGGATGAGCGTTCGAAGGACTATGCATTTGTTTGTGCCATCCCTGTTGACGCTCAAGGCATAACCATGGTCTTCGGTCGACAAGCCAATGATGATCGACGTGACAAAGAGGAGCGTATTGATATGGGGAACCCTTCATTTGGGACGGTCGGTGGTGAGGCTATCATCGTTTTTGAAGATGTCTTCGTCCCCAATGGCCGGATTTTTATGAATGGCGAGACGGATTTTACTGGCCTTCTTGTATATCGATTCGCTGCTCACCATCGAGCCAACTACGGTGCTTGCAAGACAGGCTTGATGGACGTTTTGATTGGAGCGGTAAGTTACCTCTCACAGATTCAGGGAACGGCTAATGCATCGCATGTAAAAGACAAGATTACTGAGATGATTCATCTCTGTGAGACCCTATACGCCTCTTCCATTGCTTGTTCAGCCGAGGGTTGCCAAACGCCATCAGGTGCCTATATGGTGAACACCATGCTCGCCAATGTCTGCAAACAAAACGTCACTCGATTTCATTTCGAGATAGCCCGCCTGGCTCTAGATTTGGCAGGCGGTTTCATCGCTACACTTCCAAGTCAATACGACTTGGAAAGCGAGAACCTAGGTCCCATTGTGAAAAAATACTTCTCTGGAGTTGAGAATATTCCGACGGAGCATCGAATCAAGATAGGCAGACTCATAGAAGCCATGACAGGAGGTACTGCTCTAGTAGAGTCCATGCACGGAGCAGGATCACCCCAAGCACAAAGGATAATGATTCTTCGAGAAGGCGATTTGGATAAAAAGATTAGACTTGCCAAAGCACTGCTTGGAATTCCAACCGGCGACAAAAAATCCTAACATGCGCTTGTTATGTCTGGAACTCGTTATCCGAGAAACTACTTTTTCGAATCTGCGTTCATTAGTTGTCAACCTTCAGAAATCCACGTATCAAGGCGTAGCGCGCTTGAAATGATCACGAAACAAAACAGGTTTTTGAGTCCACGGTGCATCGATCGATGAGGTGAGTTTCTCGCTTGTCAAGGGCTTTGGCAATGGCTCTGGCTACTGAAGATGTGATCTCAAGGCGGTAACAAGATTTAAAAAGAAGAAATGAAAAGAAGAAACCGTGGTTTGATTGTCCAAGATAACAATTCTCGGCGGATACGGGTATATGGGAGCGGAGGCAGTACGCTGGCTTGCCAAGCATACGAAAGCTGAGATAGTAGTTGCCGGTAGAAATGAAGAAAAAGCTAGGAAACTTGTAGCTGAAGTGCAAGGTAACGTTTCAATGCTATCTGTAAACATTGAAGACTCTGGAAGTCTGAACAAAGCAATGAAAGACACGGATGTTGTATTGAGCACTGTTGGGCCATTTTATAGATATGGTGCGACAATCCTCAAGGCAGCCATCGGTGCCGGAGTAGACTTTCTAGATATAAATGACGATTACGATGCATCAAGAGATTCACTTGACCTGAGCAGTGAAGCACAAAGAGCAGGCGTAACTGCAGTAATCGGAGTTGGAGCTAGCCCGGGGGTCACTAATGTTCTGGCCAGGTATGGTGCTGACAAATTAGACCGAGTCGACGAAATCAATACACTTTGGTGTGAGAGCACGACCGACCCGACAGGTTTCGCCGCGATGGCTCATTGGATTCATATTATATCAGGAAATATTCCAACTTATCGCTTTGGCAGATGGGTAGATGTCCCCGGCCTCAGCGAACCGGAAATCGTAGATTTTCCTGCGATTGGCAAAGCCAAAGTGGGTCATGTCGGTCATGCTGAGCCAGTGACCATACCTAGATTCATCAAAAATGTTCAAACTGTCACGAACAAAGGGGGCCTCCTGCCAATTGAGGCAATGACGCTTTACAGAACTATGATGAATCTCGGTTTTGGAAGTGAAAAGGAGTTCCGTGTACGCGAAGGAGCTTCTATCCCCATGAACGACCTTGGCGTCAAAATCGTGCGCGCCATGCCTCACTTTGCTCCAGAGACATTCCAAAGGTTAGTCAGCAAGGCGCCTAAATTCGGCATTGCGTTGAAAGTCAATGTAGTTGGAGAAAAAGATGGGAAGAAAACAAGACTTTCATACGGATGTGCCGAGGATGTTAGACCCCTTACAGCTATTCCGTTGGCAATCGCAGCAATGATGGTTCTAGATGGTGACATTAACGTGAAGGGAGTATCTGCTCCAGAGGGAGCAATTAGCGCCAAAGAATTTCTAAAGGAACTCACAAAGGCTGGTATAGAAATCTACGAGACGGGAGAACGGAAGGTTCAGTTATAGAAGCGCGCAGACGGGACAAAATAAGCGGATGGATCCTGACCGTCGAACTCCAATTCGTGCTGTCGCTACATTTTTTCGAAGACTGCGGCAATGCCTTGTCCCCCCCCAATACAAAGGGAAGCAACGCCATATCGCCCATCTTGGTGGTGAAGCTGACGGATCAAAGTCAGGGCCAGACGTGCTCCGCTCATTCCGTTAGGGTGCCCAAGAGCCACAGCACCGCCATTAGGATTCAGCTTTTCCATATCAACTTTCATTCCTTGGTTTTCCAGTTCCTTCACAACGGCTAACGTCTGGGCAGCAAAAGCCTCATTACATTCAACGACATCCATCTGTTCGAATTCCAGACCTGCACGCTTTAGGGCTTTAGGAATTGCGTGAGCTGGCGAGATGCCCATAATGCGCGGATCCACACCGACAACAGCAGAGGAGACCAGACGAGCCAAAGGCTCGTACCCCAAACTGTCTGCTTTCTCAGCTGACATTACAAGGAGTGATGCTGCGCCGTCGTTCAGTCCGGAGGAATTTCCAGCGGTTACTGTCCCTCCTTTTTTGAATGCGGGCTGGAGCGTGGCAAGTTTTTCGATTGTCGTATCGGCCCTGGGATTCTCGTCGATTTCAAACGAAATGGGATCACCTTTCCGTTGAGGGCTAAGCACGGGTGTGATCTCCTCTCCAAACCGTCCTGATTGCGATGCCTTTATAGCACGCACGTGACTGTGATACGAGAACTCGTCCTGGGCTTCACGACTGATTTTCCATTGCTCAGCCAAGTTTTCAGCTGTAACTCCCATGACCAGATTCCACTCTGGCCTAGGAGCAGTCTCCCAATTTAAGAAACCAGGAGGATTGTATTGAAAGGCTTGTGTGGGTCGGGCAACCTTATAGGGGAAAGTACTGTGGCTTTCCGTCCCACCCGCAATTAGGATGTCTGCGTCACCAACCTGAATTCGATGGCCGGCAAGAATCAGCGCCTCCAAACCAGAGCCGCACTGTCGTTCCACTGTCAAACCTGGAACTGAAAAAGGCAAACCAGCCTTAAGGAGGGCCCATCTGGAAAGGTTGACAGCCGAATGCCAAGAGAGTGCAATACCTAGAATAACATCGTCGATAACGTGAGAGTCAATCTTCGTTTTCTTGAGAAGACCTTCAATCGCAAAGGCAGCTAGTTCCTCTGCACGAAATGCAGCAAGACTACCGCCCATACGTCCGATAGCAGTTCTAACGCCATCTACAACGACTACTTCACGCAAATTATGGCCTCCCAAACCTCATTCGGGAATATTGTCTGCATTTTGGGGTATATCATACTTTGATCGATCGATATTGCTCTGTCCTCGACGACTACCATTTGGCCAGAACTTCATTCCAGAAGTCGTAGATTCCTTTGTTTGGCTTTCCGGTGTAACCTGCTCTGATCATCATTCTTACTAGTGGATGCAGACGCCCTGTTTCACCTAGTTCTTTGACCTTATCCTGTTCCGAGGAAGCTAGGATTGCCCATCCGCCTGTATAATCATAAACCTCCAAAGGTCCCATGGGAAGATTGTATCCTTCTCTTAATGCTTTGTCAATGTCCTGCGGCGGTGCCACCCGCTCCCATACCATCTGAACGGCTTCACGTACCATTGCAACGTGGGCTCGGTTGGCAAGGAACCCGAACGTGTCTTTGCAGACTACCGGTGATTTTCTTAGCTTTTGCATAAGCGCTTGTGTTGTGTCTATAGTTTCACTAGATGTAAGGGCTCCTCGTACGACTTCTACAAGTTTCATGACCGCAACAGGATTGAAATAGTGGGTACCCACCACTTTGTCTGGTCTCTTCGTCGTGGCTGCCATCTCAGTTATGCTTAATGCCGAGGTATTTGAGGCTATGATGGCATGTGACGCTGCAGCATCATCAACCTGTTTGAAAACGCTCTTCTTTAGAGCCAGGTTTTCGAACACGGCCTCAGTGACAAAATCAGCGTTCTTGCTAGCCTCACCTATATCCGTGGTCCTCTTGATTCTAGCTAACACTTCGTCGGCTTCTGTAGTGGTCATTTTTCCCTTCTCAACGAAGTGCTTTTTCAATCTGGTTTGAATTGCCTGATATCCGGCGTTTGTCCTCTCGTCAGTTGTATCAACCATGGTAACAGCGTACTTACCGACTCGAGAAAAAACCTCGGCAATCTGAGAGCCCATTGTTCCGGCGCCGATCACTGTCACCTGTTTAATCTTTCCTAGCTCCATAAGGGCACCTGAACTGGAAATTCGTGAGCTCCTACTTGACTCTTAGGCAATGGAAATTGGGGATCTGTTTTTGAGTCCCCAGCGTGCACGAGAGAAGCATGCGCTTGATTCGCGCGCGCACTCCAAGTTTCTCTCGTTTCTCGCATTTCTTTTCTTCCTTTTCCATTCTCTTCTCTCTCGTCTTCTTCTCCCCCAGCGCCTTTAATTGTTCATCATAAAAGTGAGAAGCTACTTTTATTAGGTTTTCAGTTCTTCCGCTTATAAGTCCGTAATGTTCTATATTTCTCTCAAGTCTAGCAACGTAGTCCGTGAGTCCTTCCTTCTCTTTTCTCTCTTTCACCTTCTCCGTTACTTTTGAGGTTTTTGAGGCTAGGTTCTGGATGACCTTGCTAGGTCTATCCCCTTCCCCTGGATTTTGAGTGGCTTCGAAAATGGCCTTATCCAACGCAGTTCGATATTTCTGCATTGCTTCTTCACAATTGTCATCCTTAATACTTTTCTCTGCCTCCTCGATGAGGGTTTCAAGATCCGTTTTGGGTATGGCCGCGACAGGATCATCATACAGGTTGCTCGCAAGAAGATCATACAATTTTGCATCGTCTCCGCATAGCTTCTTCAACAAGCTTTCCTCTTTTTCTTCTTTCTTTCTCCACATAAACTCGTCTTTCCACTATGCTGTTTAACAAGTTTGAATTAAAGTCTTTGGCTGAAGAGTTGGAGGAGGCTAAAAAGAATGCGTGATCGATCGAAGCCCCATCAGGTTCGACTTTCAAGCTGTAATCTCGTTAAGTCTCTCCGAGAGGTTTCTAGCTCCACATGTTTTAACAACTGACAGAAGAACACTGTTGATGAGTGTTTCAGGACTCGTGTTCAGTTTTTCAGCAATCTCTTCGATTTTGGCGTAATAACGACTCTCTATTATGATATGGACGAAATTTGTGTTGGAGTAGTTCTTGACGGATAGAATTCTCTCATCAGTATTTAAGCGAGAAATAGCAATTTGGAAAGTTGCATAGGTCGCAACTTTACTTTTGTATATATTTTCATTGCTTTTGTATAGATTGAGCATCGGTACTGGTCCACCGAGACCTGGTCTCGTTTTGTAATCGTCAGGAAGATACTCCATCACCCATCTGTAACTCATGCCAGTCAATTCAGATATTGTCTTTGCCAGCATTTGAGGCTTTGTTCCTTTTTGAATACATATGTCTGCTAGTTCTTGAAGCATCTCACTTTTCTCTTTGGCGGAAATCTCTCGCCTGCAGACATTGCTGACCAACTTTGCAGTAATCAGCTGCTCCCTTGACTTGATATGATCAAGCTTGACTCTCGGCCAATTTGCGTCAGCTGCGAGACGGCGATTTCCGTCTATCACGCTTCCATGACTGTCAAAAAGTACCGGATACAGCTTTCCAATTCGTCGAGATGAGGCTCTCAGGTCTTGTTCTGCGTCGCACGAACTCAACTTCTCCTCTCCTCCTATCCTTTTTACAGATACTGAGATAAAAATCTTGCGAATGTACAGATTTGCATATGCAATATTGAATGATGTACAGAAAGCGCGGTTGATCAGACAAAAAGCGGGTTGCGCAATATTTAAGAATCGAAAGACATAATTGCCGTTGTGGAATTGGCTTTGTCTAGAAGACACAAGGTTCTTGATGACACAGACAAACGAATCATTGAAATCCTGCAGAAAAACTGCAGTCTGTCGCTGGAACAGGTAGCCAATGATTTGAAAGTTCCGAAAGCAACGTTACATTATAGGATACGGAGACTCGAGGAAAAAGGGATAATTGAAGGGTATCACGCGAAGATCAATCCCGCTAAGGTCGGAAAAGATTTTGTCACAATCACTTTTGTTCACACCAAATACGGTCCAGACTATTTCAAGAAACTAGGAAACAGACTAGCCCAAGTCAAGGGAGTCGTTGCAGTCTACTTCATATTCGGAGAGATCGACTTTGTAGTCATCACAAGGTCTGACAACACCAGAGACTTCTTGGAAAAGATGGAAGAGATACAGAAAATGGACGGAATTGTAAGTACTAGTACTCAAATTGTTGCAGGCGTGTTCAAGGAAGACGGAGGAATTGAGCTTGAGTCTTCTTTGAAGAAAGCGACCGATCAGAATTCCCGCCGAAGCCTCAAGCGACCGATCGCCTAGCTTTTTGATCTCCTCAAGCGCTTCATCGATCTGCTCACACTTTGCCAGCGCCTCTTCTATCCTCTTGGTCTTGTCGTAGCGCGTGCGATAACGTGCGCGTAAAATCGCCAAAACTGCTTTCTGCAGGCCTCTAGCGCGCGCTAATAGTCCCGCAAACGCAAGGTCGAGTCTTCCGTCTAATTGCCATGACTATGCTGTTGTCAGCGTCTACCTTGACGAAGTCTCCTGTGTAGATTGTTTTTAACGGGTCCTTTTCTAATCTGTCGACAAGAGGAACCTTCGCCATGAACGCGTTGACCACGAGCACAGTTTTCACATCTTTCACAATCATGGCTTTCGGAGCAGGTTCATGCTGCGCGAGTTTGAGCGCGTGCTTGCAGTGGGTCATTCATGAATAGATATGATTTGGTTAATCAGGTAATTTTCTCGAAGAATCCTTCCTGAGCTTCACTAGTAGACTTGGAAGAGTCCTATTGAGTACTTCTCAGGGCCTTCTTCACTTCTTCTATCGATGTCTCGTCTTCTATAGTTGAGTAATCTCCGAGAGGCTGGTCTGTGATCATCGATTTTATGAGTCGGCGCATTATCTTACCACTTCTCGTTTTGGGCAGCTTACTTACGAAGTATATATCGCTGACAATCACTATCGGACCTAGAGTTTTCCTAACCAAATCCCTCAATGTCTGCTTCAGGTCCTCGTTTGGCTTGTATCCGCCCTTCAAAACAACTAGTGCACATGCTGTTTCACCCCTCAAGGGATCTGGGCGTCCCACAACCGCTGCTTCAGCAACGCCCCGGTGTTGAAGCAAGGTGCTTTCAATTTCAATCGTACCGATCCTGTGAGCGGCAATCTTGATAACTTCATCTTTTCTTCCCAAGAACCAGATATATCCGTCTTCATCCTTTATCGCAGCGTCGCCAGTGTAGTAGACTCCTGGTATCCGGTTCCAGTAACTTTGCACGTAGCGTTCATGATCTCTCCAAAGGGTAGGTGTTAAACCGGGGAAGGGTCTCTTACAAACGAATGTTCCTTCAGTGCCAATTGGCATGGGTTTGCCTTCTTCATCGACTATTTCCGCGTCGATTCCAGGAAGCGGAATTGTTGCAGAGCCAGGTTTCATCGGCAGCAACGTTATGCCATAAGGGTTGCCAACCATGGGTCCACTGCTTTCGGTTTGCCACATGTGGTCGACTACGGGTATTCGGTCTTCAAAGACCTTCTTTTGAAGCCATTCCCAAACGGGGGGATTCAGAACCTCACCTGCGCACGCTATGAATTTGACTGAGCTCAAATCATGTTTCCTTGGGATATCCTCACCGTATTTCATCAGCGCACGGACGCCGGTCGGCGACATCCAGAGTTTTGTAACACGGTTCTTTTCAACGATTTTCCACCACGTGTCTGGCGTCGGATAGTCTGGAATGCCTTCGTAGACTATTGTTGAACATCCAGCAAGCAGTGGTCCATAAACGACGTAGCTGTGACCGACAATCCAGCCGATGTCTGAGGTTGAAAACCATACGTCCGTTTCGTTGAGGTCATAGACCCATTTGCCCATTGCGTAAATGTAAACCTGATAGCTTCCATGAGGTTGAACCGTGCCCTTGGGCTTGGCCATAGTTCCAGAAGTGTGAAGGATGAATGCCAGTTCGTCTGCCCGCATCTTTTCGACTTCAGCTCTTGTTCCCTTGCCTCTTTCCATAGCTTCCTCCCACAGAATGTCTCTGCCGGGAGTCATAGGCGTATCTTTTTCGTCTCGCTTTAGCACAATGACATTTTTTACGCTCTTTCCACTCGTCGCGAGCGCCTCATCCACAACTTCTTTGAGCTTGACCGCATTACCTCGCCTATAGCCCACATCTGCGGTGACAACGATTTTTGATTCGGTGTCTGCTATTCTGTCGGCTAAGGCTCCATAGCCGAACCCTCCGAAAACAACCGAGTGGATCGCTCCAATTCGCGTCGTAGCTAGCATCGCGACCACTGCTTCTGGAACCATCGGCATATAAATTGTAACGCGATCGCTTCTGTTGACACCCAAAGCCTTCAAGGTTGAGGCGAACCGTTCAACGTCGTAAAGAAGTTGATTGTAGGTCAGAACGCGAGGTTTTTGACCTTCCCCGTTCTCCCAGATTATTGCGGGACGGCTGCCTCTGCCTTTTTTGATGTTACATTCTAGACAGTTGTAAGACAGGTTTGTTATTCCGCCTTTGAACCACGTGAAGCTTGGATAGTTCCATTCGAAAACTTTGTCCCAACGCTTAAACCAATGCAGTTCCTCAGCAACTTCGCCCCAGAAGCCTTCAGGATCGTCCAGAGCTCTCTTAAGCATCCATCTCAATTGCGGTGGATACTCCATTTTGGCTGTTGCTCCTCTAATGGAGGACATATGTGACACCTAGTTCCTCATTTGATATGCATGCAGTTTCAGGCATGCAATAAAAACATTCCCTACACGTCCGCGCGCTCGTTCTACTGTTTTATGTCTCCTAGTGGTAAGACCTCCCTTTTGAACAACTCTTTCAGGAGCATTGCTGCTGAAACATACCAAGCATTGAGCGCACACAGTATTCCCAAGTAACCTCCAACAACATTCGCGATGACGATTCCAGCTAAATGTCCTACATCCAGCAACACAAAAGTCAGCAAAAGTAGCGTGAATGTGGACATCAATGCTTTGCTAATCCTGAACGTACCTACCCACAGGTAGAATGTAAACAGTGTCCATGCCAACAGAAACACGCCAAGGGCGGCCTGAGATACGGTCCAAACCCCTAGAAACTCCAGAAGAAGGATTAGTCCTAAGCTCATCCAAAACCCTCCGTAGGAGCTAAAAGCCATTCCGCCAAATGTTGATCCATTCCTAATTTCCCACATACCAGCCATAATCTGTATTGCTCCTCCGTAGATTAGTGCGCAGCATACAATGGCTCCTGTAAGGTCTTTCGAAGCAAGTTGTGCATTGAGTGTACTTAATAGAAAAGTCGTCAACGCAAAGCAAGCTAACCCCAAAGGTGCTGGGTTTGCCAACTTCTCTGACCCTGACATGCACATTTGACCTCCCAAACCCATTTTGACTCACGGTTACTGCTCCATGTTAATATAAGGGTTTCCGAAAGCGAATGACAAAGCGAAGGATTGGTGACAGCACACAATTCTGTTTTCTTTTTCTGAAAAGCATTTCATCCTTGTGGCTGCGGGCGTATATGGAACAGCGTGCAACTAGCCCCCGTCACTAGAACATCCGAAAACATCAGTGAATAAGAGCAGCACTGCGCAGTCTGGCTCAACTTTCAGGAAATCCTGCACGTCAATATCCATTTCACGACAAAAAGCTTCAACCACACCCAACGGGGCAGACCCTTTGATCTCGTAGGAAGTCTCACTTACTCTATGGTGAAAATAAATAATAGATCCGTATGTTGACGAAACCACGCTGGAGTTTTTATTTCAAATCCCAGAAAATCTGCCGATCACGCTTATGACAGAGAATGCAGGTGGTCGGGAAAAAGAAAAACAGTTCAAGAGAGCATGTCAGAGGTTCAAGACAGAAAGATCTCAGTATCAGGTTAGAAAGTGCAGGCCAGGCTTGATTCACGATAGATTCATATTGACCAAAACTCAGGGTTGGAGTGTTGGATCATCTTTGAAAGACATTGGAAAGAGATTGTCTATGATAAAGGAGATGTCAATCCAGAGCAGGATAGAGACCGAAAAGGAGTTTGACAGCATCTGGCGAAGCTCTACGGATCTCTTAATATGATCTGCACATTGACTCTTTGGTAATCGAAATACTTCTGTGGTTTTTCGCGCCCACGCTATTGACAACGATAGCTTACAGAAGAATATTCCACAAAAGAAAAGAACAACCAAAAAACCACTCTTGGAGGCAGAGGCATCGTACTGAATTGAGAGGCGCTAATTACCGCCGAAATCAGTCCGAATTTCCTAGGTCGCTGAGTTTTGAACGTCTGTTAGCTCTTGTGTGGATTCTGTCGAAATTAGTGGCGCACAACACAAAAATCTCTGAAATTCGCTGATGCATTATGCGCTGGTGAGAGTATGAGAACTACAATTATCATAGAAGGCAAACTTGGTGTTAAGGAAGAAACTGAGAACAAGAGGATCGAATTGAGAAAAGGAGCAGAAAAACAAAAGATTATTGACTCTGCCATAGCCTACCTGGTCTAAGCCCGCGAGCTAACAACAAAGAGGGCATGACGGAAACCGCAAGCTCCATATTTCTCTAATGAGGCAACTGCATAAAGTGCGCATTGGTGGAGGATAACTTGCTATGACACTGAACATGGAAAGATGGATTGCCTTGTTTCTTGAACAGTACAGATTTGAAGCCTTGAAACTGGGACCGAAAGACAAGGAATGCTTAGCGCCTTACGTGAAAGAGCAGCTCTTATCGCCGCCAAGCGAGATTGAAGCACTAATTTTTCGGAATCCATTCTGTCTGATATTTCTCTTCTTCTTCAGTCCACACGTCCAAGACCGTCGAGTATCTCTGCATAACTCAAGCTGGCCCAGAATCCACTTTCTAATCGGCAAGTTTCACATGAAGTACGGCACCTCAAACAGCGACTACAAGAAGCTTGAAACCATGATAAGTCACATTCACCAAAATGTTTCCCAGAACAGCCCAAACCAACAAAAACCCATTTACGGCATCGACTTCATACCAAACGTGTGTTGCATTTACTTCTGTCAAGACCTCAGAATTGAGGCATGGCCTTGGAACTCGAAAAGCCGGTCAGAACCCACAGACATCGCCAACACCGTGTTCCATCTGAACTATTGCCAAGCCATCGACGATGCCACAGGCGGGCAAATACTTAGGTTAGCCGCAAAAGAGCTTGAAAAGAGAGGGTTCAGAAAAGTGGACGAGCAAGGAATATGAAAAATAGGCAGTCAAATCACCAGAAGAGCGCGCAGCGTTTTTCGCTACCCTTTGTTCTATATCATGCGCAAGAGTTCGATAGCATAGAGAAGCAAGCAGACCATCTAATGTCTTACGCCCGCGTAATTGCCGAACAGAGACTGCAAATCACGAGATAATGTGTGAACTTACGCTCAATCCACGTGTTTTGGTTACTTTTCCTCAGCTAGGTGCTTTTTCAGCGCTTCTTCGACGATGATGCTCAAGGCGCCCCTTTTGTTTCCATACTTGGTTTCTGCAATTCCCCGGAGTTTCCTTTCAACATCGGCGGTTAGCGTTACAATAATCTTGCCCGTTGGAAGTCACCTTAGGTAATCTAAAGCAATCTTTAAATATAAGGTTTAGATAACTAAAGACTAGCAAAGATATCTTAGGATGATTATAATGATAAGAAAGCCACACCGAAAACAGGAGGATAATCTTTGAAACACTCGAGAATTACAATCAGTGACATTGCAGAAGTTATGGGTGCCCTTGGAGGGGAGAGCTACGAAGAACTGAGAGCTACATTCGATTGTGTCTGTTCCGAGATAGCGTCGAAATTTGGTTTGTATGGTCCGAACAACCACCCCCGGAAGGCCACAATCATAGACGCCATCGCCAACTCAACTTGTGTCAGCTGCTCAGCAAGAAAGCTCTCCAACACGGGACTACGCCAACGAGTTGATGGGATCTACATGGAGTGTCACAAACTTGCCGTCGGAACGCTGGTTGAAGAACTGCAAGACAAGTTTAGCAAAATGGGCTTCTCAGTCCTGATTCTTAACGAAGTTGAAACCGAGTACGGCAGAGTTGACGTACTAATTAAACCGACCAACTTCGGAGTGAAGTTGCAGTATGGCATCAATGAACTAACAGTTGAGGTCAAGACCGGGCTCAGTCTTTCTTTTTCCCAGATTTTCAGGTATTTGCTCGATCGAGAAAATGAGACAATCGTGCTATGGAGAATTAGGAATAGGCAAGTCTTGTTGTTTAGGGGAACGCATCTCAAGCCTCTGCTCATGCGCTTCATGAAAACGTGTATCCTAAGAGGCGAAAGACTACTAGCAGATCAAACGTCAACGTGCGATCATCCAAAGCAAAGCGATTGGTCGCCAACTCAAGAAGAAATTCAAGCCATGCTGGATGATTTCGCCAAAGCACTGGTTGAGACTCTGCCTTGCGTCGTAAAGACAGTCTTTGAAACGCTGGAGGTCAAGGAGAATGGCGCGGACGCAAGACAAGCCATCAATGAATGAGTTTCTGAGGGTACAAGAATGGTCCAGCAGTTATCGTTCAGTTGACAACCTACTGCTCCATCTGAAGCGAAAGACCAGAAGCGAGGGTTCAAAGGGACTTTATCTGTGGCACCTTTTCAAGTTTTGTCAATCTGTGAATATGAGACCGAATAGACTTGTGAAACTGAGAAGAAATCGAGTCGAAAAGCTTGTCCAGGGGTATGCAGACAGCCTAGCGAGTGACTCACCAAGGTATTCCAACCTTGCAGTGGCAATTATGAAGTCTTTTTTCACCAATAACGGTTTCAAGCATGCTAAAGCATTGGAGTTGGCCACATACCATGCGCCGCCCCGCTTCAGAATAACCCAAGAGTATATTCCAACGAAATCAGAAGTTTACAAAATGGCAGATTCTGCTTGCTCATTGCGGGATAGAGCGATGGTCCTTACTCTGTTCAGCACGGGCTTGCGAAATTCAACACTCAGAGCATTACGCTACAAAGACATTGAACGAGAGTTGAGCGGCGACTTCCCCAACGTATTGTTGCCCATATATCCCGAAATGAAGAAAGTTGAACCCAATGCCTGCAAAGGTATGATTCCTTATTTTACATTCACTTGCGACGAGGCTAGTCAAGCGATCAAGCTTTACATCAAGGAAAGAAAAGAAAAACATGGAGGAGTTGAAGGCGACGAACCACTTTTTTGTTCTGAATACAATCAAATTGACAATCGTAGGAGGAGGGAGAGACTGCTAACATCAAGGAGCCTCGAGATGATCATTAAGGAATCTGCCAAGAGAGCTGGGATAGATCAATGGAAAGCGCTTCATCCTCATTGTCTCCGCAAGGCTTACGAAACTATCCTCCACAGTCAACTTATCGATGGCTCAAACATGGACATAAAGACTCAAGAGTTCTTTATGGGTCATGTGTTGCCTGGTAGTCAGGATCCTTATTTCGATAGATCAAAGGTCGAGCACATGAGACTTCAGTACTCGAAGCTGAGATTCGGAAGAACGACCGTTGAAAATCGATTCAAGGTTCTCAGAATGGCTGTTGCCAGGGCCTTCGAGGACACTGACATTGATGTTGACAAAGTAATAGAAGACTATGTTAAGCTGAAAAATGGTCAACCCGCATCCGCAGATTGAAGGAAAGAAGTCAGGTCTGTCTGTAAAGGTCTTTTTGCATTCGAGATGTCGTTTCCGTTGGTCCTCGATGAATTTTGAGTATGCGTCTTTTCATTTCGCAATGTCTTCATTGGCAAGCCGCACTTTGGAATGTTGCTTGGTTCTTTTGACTCAGCCACATTTCTTTCGACACTCTCTATTGCGTATAGAATAGTCTCCAGCAATACGGCTGAAGCTCCTGCCTCCGGCCCGTTTTCCTCAGACGAGTTAGTGTGTAGTTGTTTTGTTTTCAGATAGTCAGCCATTACTCTTAGAGCATCCAAACCTTTGCCTGATTTTCCATTTGGCGGTGAGAAGATCAGTTTTGAGTATTGTTCGCGCAACTCGTCGATTTTGGTCTTGTCATAGTACGCATCCATGCTTCCATGCAGGATATGTCCCATCAGATACTCCTGGGTTTTGAGATCAAGACGACTTCCATCTGCCAGTTGGCTTCGCAACACCGACTCAAATGTCTTTCTTAGACAGTGAGGCGTCACCCTGCCCTTGATTCCTGCTTTTCTTGCAGTTAGCCTGACTATGCGTTCGAGCTGTTCGGCTGTAATAGGTTTCTTGGCTCTGTTGTTTCGAAGAAGCTGATTATACTCTGATGAAAAGAGAACGTCAGTTTCCAGAAGGGCGCCGAATCTTGCTCTTCTATCTGCGAGATAGAGCAGAATTGCATCTCTGGCCTCTTTTGAAGTGAACGTGACATATTCTATGTCACCTTTGCATGCTGCCGGCACTATTTTCTTCATGTCCCCATATACATTGATGCGAATATTCTGTTCTTCATTCTCAAGCTCCGAACTTATGTCGCCGTATGTAATGGCGCGCATCGTGGAGTTACGCAATCCAGTCGATACCAATGTCAGAATAATCGCTCTGTTTCTTAGAGAACCTGCACAGCTCGCCATTCTTGAAGCTTCTTCAAGCGTCGGTATATATTCAAGTCTTGTTCTGGCACGAGCAGAACAATGAAAGAGTTGAATGTCGAGTTCCTTATCGCCCCTAAATCCGTTGACCTTGAAGAAAGTAATCAGAATAGCTAAGTACCCGTTTACGGTTCTTACCGAGCATCCAGTCTCCCGTTTATGAAAACCGAAATCCTCTACTAGATTCTCAACATCCTTTTTCTCCATACCGACAATTTCGTCTGGTGTCTTGCCAGACTGCAGACAAAACGCCCTAAGTGTGCTGCAATAGAAGGCCCGAGAAGACTCACTCCCTATTCGCCGAATTTTAAGGTGCCTTAATAGCTTGCTAACACTTCGATATTCACTCGTCCAGCCAGAAATCTTCAAAAAGACCATCCATTCAGAAACCACAGTCAGATCCTCCTCACGGCGCATATTGCGAAACCACAGTTTCGACATAAAATTATATGTAGAAGCCACAGTTTCGCAATACAAAGACCCGAGCTTGTACTCATTTTCTCTAAGGAGTTTGCCTTCAGAAATTCATCAGACGCCCTCATCGATTCTGTTTCAACTCCTGGTGCCGGTTCTGTTTCGAAGTCCGTATTTTCCTGACTGTCAGTATTACTGTTTCAAAACTGGACCTATCCAAGGGAACTGTTTCAACGCCTACTCCACTCGTGCAAAGTAAGGATGTTGACATCAGATTTTCTTCATTCTCAACCGGCTGCACTGATGTCATCAGGTTGTCGTTTGATTCGGAAAATCCTTGAGCGCGCGCGAAAGGTAATACTTGCACCAGTTGGTGATTATCTTGGATCATAGTGTTTCCCTTCATTTTCGGCCCATCGAGCTAGTTGAAGCCAAGTTGGAAGTTTCACGAGAAAGGAATGTACGTCGAGTCTGTCATCTTCAAGCAGCAAAACCTCTTTTAATGGAGAGGTCGAGAGTTTTTCAGCTGCAAACTGCTTCAGGGGCTTCATGTTGATGTTTTTCGAGGTTTCTGAGTTCGTTCCATCCATTTTGCCCGCCTTCAATAGAAACATACAAATTCTCGCGATGTGAGAAAATCTCTGATGCACGTTGAGAACAGCCAGTGAGGATATCGAGAAAATTGAAAGAAGGAATAAATCACTAGGGCAAATCCTGAGGCTCTACTTGGAGCAGAAGCTATCTGCAAAGAATGTCAGACGGAAAGAACTGGTTAACCTCATAGCAAACAGATTCAACGTGTCACCAGCCACGGCCTATGATTATGCAAATGCACTCAGAATTCTGGTAGCAGAGAAGAAGGAACAATCCCCCTTGGAGAGTTCGTGGAGACCTTTGCCCATAAGACGACCTAGGAACCGTTTGGACGCGATAACGCTGATGGCAGGGATGGTTGACCCTCCGCTTATAATGAAGATGAAAGAATATGGCTTGAATCTGTTGAAAGATCTGTTTCTCGGGGGAGGCCCCATTCCATGTGACCGGAATGTATTCGCCGATGAATTTGGTTCACTGATCGAAAGAGTTGGCAGTGTCGCTCTATTGGATCGAGATTTCGGACATGCCCCTAAAGCATTGGCTGAAGCATGTTTCATCAAGTCAATGGAAACGATGAACCCATCGATAGACATATACGGCGTCAACCCACATGAAGACGCTTTGCGTTATGTTGAATGGGTTCTAAGGTATAAGGCGAAAAATCAAAGAAAGACGAAACAAAGGGAGAACTTCACCGAATCCGAGGAATACATGGTCGAGTCCAGGCCTAGACGGATCGAGGCCATTTACAATTGGAAGAAACCGATCAAAACCAAGTATCTCAAAGGACTGAATATGTGGTTCATACTTCCTGGAGAACCGATCGCTAACGCGCTTATCAGTTATTGTCAAGACAAAGAGATCTTCTGGCAAGAAGCTGTTCGGAATCTCCTCGCAAAGCAATTAGAAGAAGAGGGATATCTCCTAAACCCTGAGGATTGCGGATAAGTAAGTCCGCGCGCGTGGGAAGCTGTTAGCGGATTCCGCAGAAAGCTAAGGAATGTGTGGCGGGACGAAAATCAAAGACGTTTGAAAGTCTAATGTTGCCCGCGTCAAGATCGATCGAGTCAGCAGATTATCCAAGGACTCACCTCACTTCTTCTTTATTGACAGATAGAACAACGTGACAGCGACACCCAAGTTCTCTGACCCTCCTATTGAGTTCCAGATCGATCAGGCAAAACTACCAGAACCAAGTATCGCCTATGGGACAAGCCTCAAACGCGTCAGACCATAGCTCGATATGGATACTACCTTCTGAAATTTTTTCCATAAATTCAGGGAAATACAAGTTGTCGAATTTCTTTGAGACCTCACCCCCCTCTAACTCTGTCAGCACCTTGTGAATTATCTCGTGAGACATGATTGACGAAAACTTGCAAATCCAAATGGTTCCTGGATCATCGAGACAAATGCCAACTTCTCTTGCACTTCGCACTCGTTCATCCACTAGCTCGCATAGCTTTCGAGTGTCCAGGAAGATCGTATTCTGTTTCGAATCGTAGAAAGCGTGGACTAATTCATCTGTGATATCCACAAACAGTAAGTCGGTCTGAATCGGAATCTTCTTCAAATGTTACCCTCCGAATATATAATACGCGCGCCGTTCCGATGTCATATTCATCGCTATACCATATACCCTCGGGTCGGATCGCGATCGATCGACCGTTTTCTCTTTCGCGCGCTTTCGACTCTTTCGGTCTCTATTCCCTCTTTAACAGGGAGATTGCCGCCGACGTGAATCGTGATTTTCATACTTGCTGTCACCTGTCGAATTACAGACTCACGTCACCGGACCTCAGGGATTTCTTTTTTGCACAATAAACTTCGACAGAAATCACACAAGTTTTAATGAGAGTTCAAAATTCCTCGACCCCAGCGAAATCGGGACCCATTTTAGCAGCCGCGCGCGCTTCGCCTACGTATCCGATTGGAAGCTTAGACGTCAAGTTTGGAGACAAATGGTACGCGTTTGGAGAGACGCGCCAACCAATTCAAGATGAAGAAGGAGAGGAAGATAATATCCTCGACTACAGCAAGTACGAGATTTCCACTATATGGCCACTGGCAACTGCGGTCGCCCGAAATTTCGAGACCAAGCCAGAGCACCAAGTTCCGATTCCCGAGTATGATGAAATGCTTCCAAAAGCAAAATCACGTGCACGCAAACGCAAGGCCAGAGCGCGCAAGAATTGAACTACATTGGCTGCAGTGTAAATTTTGCTTCTTGAGCTTTCCATCGTTTGAACCTAACCTAGAAAAAACCATTGAGTCTCTGATAGCGCGCGCCATTTGCCTTGCCCGCGATCCTCGAATAAAGGCTTCACCGTTTCCATGGAGTTGGCATTACATTATAGCCCCCCAAAAGATGGCAGAAATTGTCTTCAACCTCAACCTTTCCCAAGCACAAGACGAGTGCGTGAACAAGACATTCTTTACTTAGCTTATCCCGTTCGCAAACAATCGATCCTGAGATTCAGTTTTATGAAGAAATTGAAAGAGGAATCATCTGACTCCTCCGGTGGTGCTTATGTTTTGACGTATCCTTTGCCTTTCTTGTTGAGTTTTAGTGTGAAGCTGTGTTTTCCATTCTGGGTGTATTCTCTGAATTTCGTGTCGCAGTTTCTGCATGAATAGGCTTCAACCAGGAATCTGCCATACTTCCATTTCTTGTCAGGCTTGACTGCTTCTTTCTTACAGTTTGGGCATTTAGCCATGGTAGTCCCTGCTTGTCTCTTACTAAGCATAGGGTCAAAAGCATTTTCTCGAACGTTTGGGTTGCTAGGTTTCCAATGCTATTTCCTTGAAGTCTTCGCGGCTTAGGAACATGTATGCGACCGTTTCAAGATCTTCGGGCTCTAGTGCTTTTGGTCTCCTTTTCTCTCTCTTTTCGATTCGATATTTGTGGAAGAGTTGTTCCAAAGACGTGAGTAAGGCTTCTATGTTCTGATGGCGTTTGTACTCGTTCAGATGCTCGGCGAACTCGTCTTCCCATGCCACGAGGTTTTCTTGGTTCAGTATGCGATAGATATTCAGTGCCTTTTCTTTTGATACTTTGCCTGTGTTGAATGCAGTGAGTATTTCCTGAGTGAGCTCGCGTTGATATTTTGGTTTGATTTTCTGGGCGAGTCTTGCGTCAAGCGGTGCGTTCACGGCTGTTAGTATTTCTTGTCTTGCCTTTGCGTCGATTAGGCTGAATTGTCTGAAACCTTCATAGCCCTTGATGGGCAAGAGGAGGGGTTCGTCTTCTTCGCTTTCGATCTTGCGGAAAAGCCACGTTATGTCGTTGTAGTGGTCGCATCTGCCAGTTTTGAAGTCGTAGTATATGATGTGCATGCCTTCAAGGTTTCTCTTTTCCCTGTAGAAAATCGCGATGCCGTTTAGGTCGGAGCGTTTCCCGCTTCTTCTACCCAGTGGAATTGCTTCTAGGCTGCGAGCGCCTGCTTTCTTGAGGTATGCAAGTATGAATTGGAATGGAGTCTCCAAAGGCAGCAGTTCCATGCTTCTTTCCATCTCTTCCATGAGTTTCTGATCCTCTTTCACGATACGGGCAGCCGCGTTGAAATTCTTAGGATTCTCTCTTTCCCCGAGAATCGTGGTTTCTATGCCTATTGTGTCTGCGATTTTCTGGATCTTGGTTTCCAGTTTCTCTAAGAGTCCTAGAAGGTCTTCAAGTTCTTTTTCTGGGATGAATACTGCGGAGGTGGCGGTGTCATATTTGCTTCCGAGCCTGTCTACTCGTCCTGCTCGCTGGACTATCTTCATCGGGTTCCAGGGTAGGTCATAGTTGATGACGTAGTTGGCGTCTTGGAGGTTTTGTCCTTCGCTCAGAATGTCGGTGCTGACGAGAACGTCGATTTCTCTTTGAACGTGGTCTGCTTTGTTGGCTATGGGAGCGAAATCCTTGATGATGCGAGTCCTTGTGTCTTCTTTGGTTTCTCCAGTCAGCAATTCTACCCTCTTGTCACCTAACGCAGCCTTCAGGTCGGCGTGAATGTATCGAGCAGTGTCCACAAACTGCGTGAATATGATAAGCTTTTTTCCGTCCTTCTCGAAGATCTGATCCTTCACGATCTGTTCCTTGAGGGCTATGAGTTTTCTGTCGGCATACGGTTTTATGCGTTCTAGGTTTTGCTTGAGCGGTTCAAGGAGCTTGCAGTCTTCCTTAATGTCTCTTTTCATCTCGTGTTTCATGTACTCAGCGGTAAGCTGAACGAGCGGTACTTTCTCCAGTGCCATGAAGAATATCTCATCGTCTTCCTCCCCTTCCTGTTCGCTCATCTCTTTGAGTATCTTGTGGAAGCTTTTGCTGTCCAGTATCTTGTCTTCATCAAGTGCTTTTGCAAAGTAGTTGTAGAACCTCTCAAGTCTTTGGATGCTCTTTTTTATGGCTTCGACGCTGCTTTCAAATCGCTTTAGTAGGCCTATCTTCTGAAGAGTTGCCCTGTGTTCTACCTCGAACTTCTGCTTCTCCTCTACAGTTTTGAGGTACGAGTCTACTCTGTAGGGGACGAGGTGCAGTTGATCTATCGTGTCAAGGACTTGCTTGTATATTGCTCCGCCGAACAGTGCGGTAAGGCTGTATTCGACTTTTCTCAGGACTCTGTCTGGGAACCTGACTGGCTGTCCATTGAGCAAGGCTTCTGAATAATTCTGTTTTATGAATTGGCGGGTTCTCCTTATCATGAGTTCGTCGAGCAAGCGGATTATGTCTTCTATGCCTTGGGCAAGTTGCTTTCTGTCCGCTGCGATGAAGTATCGTCTCAGGTCAGTTATCCCGAGGTCGGCAAAATGTGTGTCATCTCCTGAGGTTATGAGGGACAGTTGATGGTACAGGTCCATGAGATTGTTGTGAATGGGGGTGGCTGTGAGGAGTACTACTTGCTTCTTCTTTTTGCCTCCTGAGAGTAGTTTCATCAGGCTAATGTGCCGGTTCGTGGAGACGTTTCTGTAGTTGTGACTCTCATCTATTAGGACAAGGTCGAAGTTGAGGTAGTCTTCCGGATGGAAAGATTCCGTCCCTGTACTTTCAAGGGTGATGTTCTTGGTTTTTATGCTTTCATCAAGTAGTTTAGGCTCCCATACAGTGTTGAGAACCTGAGATGGAGCTATAAGAAGCGCCTTTTTCCTCTTTACCGCCACAAACTCCCTTAGAAGCTCCAAGCCGATGTGAGTCTTGCCTAACCCTGTAGAGTCGGCGACTAGGACCCCGTTGTATTTGCGGATGATTCTTGCGGCGGTGTTGACGGCGTCTTCCTGAAAACTCGTGAGTTCAACAACCTTTCCTCTTTCTCTCTCAAGCTCATCCAAACGAGGTTTGTAATATTCATAGAGGAACTTCATGTACATTCTATAAGGCACAAGTGGTAGCCCAAACTTGGAGCTTTCCAGAAGATCAATCAGTTCTGTCTTTGCGTCTTCACCTTCTTTCCACCTTCTCTCAAACCATTCTTGCACCTTTTCCTGTGCTGACGGTTGATAGAGAATTGCATTCAGTTCTATGTTGGAGGCTAAGCCAGCCCCCGTGAAGTTGCTAGAGCCCACTGCTGTGCATTCGTCGAAAATGTAGCATTTTGCATGGTTGAAGCGTCTCGGGTTTTTGCGGATTTGAACGGTGTCCATTTTGAGGAATTCTATGAGGTTATCAATGAGTTTAGCCGTCTGCTCTGTTATCGCAAGCTTGGAGAGCTCCTCATTCATCGTAGTGTCTTGGCCAACACAGTTTACAGTTTCAGGCGTCTCGTTCACGGAGACTTCTCGTCCAAATAACAGACGCATGTTGAAGCCCGACTGTTTTGCAGCCAACCACAGTTCGTCTCTGATTCTTGCATAGCCTGAGACGTTGAAGAAGCCTGAGGCTATGTCCACTCTTCTGGTTCGTGGAAGAGTCTCAATCAGAAAACGAGCCATTGTGTAGCTGTCTGTCTCGTTATCCACTATCTCCTTCTTCATGCAGGTTTCTCCATGATTTCTTGTGAAGCTAGTCGGTCGAAATATGGAAGCACACGTTTCCTCACTTCGCCATTAAACTTGCGTATGAGCGTATCGCTCCACATAATCTCCTTCATGTTTACCAGTTCCTTGTCCTCCTCAAAACCTTCAAAAGACTGCAAGATCACGTCAAAGTGCTCTTTGGAGAGCCCATAGTGTTTTGCGACCAAAGCGTTCAGCTTAGCGGTTAGCTCGATTCTTTCTTTCATGGTTAGCGGGCCACAACTAACACCGATTTCCGCAGCAAAATCCTTGAATCTCTCATCAGCAGAGCTCAATCTGGCTGAAGTCCTGACGATTCCCTTTGCTACCGCTCCACTCAGATCACCTGGGTGAGGTGTCTGGTATACGTAGAAGAAGCTCACATGCATCGTGATGCGAGAGCGCAAAAGAAAGTCGAAAACGAAGCTGTTAAGTGTCCCAGCTAAGTACGAAACAAACCGCGCGTAATCGGCCCCTTTCATCAACGATCCTCTTTCTTTTGGAAGAACCAGCACGACCGTGTGGGGACTTACAGACTTCGGGGGAATTATACAAGCGATCATGCTACGTACGTTGGTTCCGCTCGCAACCTCGCGGAAAGCCAGTCTAACTGAGTGATGAATTTTATCATTTATTCCTTGGAACTCTTTGCATCTCTTTGTCCTCTTCAACGTTTCCTCTGGATCAACTGTGAACTCTGTTTTTTCGTAGCTGGGTAGGAATTGGTGAAAGTGTTTCCCTTCGATTAGTGGCCAGCCTTTTCCGTCTCTTCTGAAGAGGTCACTATCATTAGTGCGGTGAAGCTCTGTGAGGAGAGCGATGCTCCAGCCTTTCTCATCATTCAATAAAGGATGATGCTCGTATAACCATGAGAAAACGTCGAGTTGCTTCTTGTTTCTAACTTCCGGGATTGACAGGCTTTCGGGTGCGGAAATCTTCACTAGCTCTATTGGAATTTCGACGAACTTTTCTTGCTCCGTTTTTCCGTTTAGGGCTTGGATTTCGTGGAGGTAGAATGCTGCTGGAAATGATTCTGTTTTCGTTGCTTTGTCGGTGACAAGAAGCACAAACTTGTATCTTGAATCAATATCAGGGAATATTCCCATGCGATTTTCAAACTCGTACATCACTCTAATTCTGCCCTCGAACAATGCTTCTCTAAGCTGTTTTCCACCTTCATCAGTGACTATTCCCGAGGGAATAACAAGGGCGGAGCTTCCACTTTTAGCAGAAAGATTCATGCTTCTCTCAAGAAACAGCTTCCAACAATTTGTATCCCCAGTTCCCCGGCGTACGTACTCTTCGGACTTCTTGAAAAACCCTACCTTGTCCTCAATAGTCTTGCGATACTCCTTGTAAGCCTCAGAAATCGACTTGCCCTTCAAAAGCTCCTTCATGATTTTCCTTTTTTCAGGCTTGCTTCGAATCCGTCTAAACCGTGGATAGTGAAGAGAGAAGAAGTCATCATCCTCGGGCTTAACAGCATCCCAAGGCGGATTCATGACGATAACGTCAAAGCCTTTTCGTTGTTTCGTGAAAGCGTCCGGAAACTCAAGCTCCCAGTGGAAGAACCTGTACTTCTTGGAAAGCCTCAACGCCTCCTCTACGTTAGACCACCACTTGGGTTTCTGTCCGTTCTTGAGAGTCTGCATAATCAGAGAAAAGTTGCTTGGCAGCTTCTTGCCCAGCTCAGGGTCGATGATGCCAGCGCAGCACAAATCCAGCAGAACACAGAAAGGCTTGGTTTTTTCTCTGATCTCTTCATAAGCCTCTCGGCTTTGTGTGATCTGTTCCACGGTGAGGTCGGCGGGCATAACAACGTCGTCAACCAGACTAGTTCCAACTGTCGATATGGCGCCAGTCCAAGAATCCAAAGTAGTTTCGAACACCTTAGATTCAATATTCTTCATCCAGAGTCCTATGAGACTGTCTCCGCAGCGGATGTGATGATCTAGAAACGTCAGAGGTGTTCCGATTGTGAAGGAGTCAAGCCATAAGGAAACTTTCGCCAACTCCACAGCCAACGGGTTAATGTCCACGCCGAAAACGCAGCGTTTCATGATGAGACGTTTCAGAATCACGTCGTCTGTAAGCAAGTCCTCATCAAGCCTTATCCGTCTTTTCCGCTGCTCCTCGATAATGCTCTTCCTGTACTGCTCAATCTCCGTCATCAAAGGCGCATCAGGACAATGCCTCAACAAACCAATAATCCACTTGGTGACCTCATTAACGACAGCAACCAAGAAATGTCCGCTGCCCATTGCAGGGTCAAGCACCTTCAAACCCAGCAGGTCCTCGGTGCACTTCTTCTCAAGCTCCAAATCGCGTGGCTTAGAAACAGCCGGTAGACGTTGAAAATCAAGCTTGAATTGCTCTTCACGAGCCTTGAGATGGGGTTCAAGACCTTTCTTGACGAGAAAACTCACTATTTCGTCAGGGGTGTAGTAGCTTCCTGTGCCCTTTCTTGCTAGTCCCTTGGCAGAAAGATACAGCTCACCCTTATCCACAAACGCTATGGGCTTCTGTTTCAGATCTTCTGCGTATTTCGCGTCAATTATTTCTTCTTTATAGATTACTAGGGGCTGCTCCGCCTGCCTGACTGAATATTCCAATAGCGCCTCATACAAAGAACCAAGATGACGCACCCCGAGATTCTGGTAATCAATTCCTTTTCCGTCGAATTCCATTAAGCCACGAAGCGCTGGAATAACAAACTCGTTCTTCGCGAGAATGCCATCAAGAGCAAGGTCCTCTTCAAACAAAGCGCCGTTATACTGAGGAAGGTTGGCCTCAGCATCGCCTTTACTGATCAAGCTAAACAGGGTTCTAAGAATCATCCACACTGATTGCTGCTCTGGCGCCCTCTCAAAGGCTCCAAGCCTCGGACGCAGCAGTTCCAATGAATAGTCCTTGTACTTGCTGTTCTCGACAGGCAAGAGCTCACGGGATTCCGCATACAAAACGAACAAGAGCCTATACAAGAGCTTCAAAGCCGAGCCTTTAGCACGATCCAACTCTTCCTGTTGATACGTTTTGGCTGGCGAGAAATCAATCACGGCTTTTATCAGGTTCAGGAATAGATCCTCATCAAACACTTTCCTCTTCAGGTCCTTCTCAACGTCCTGAGCGTGACTGATGCTCCCTCCAAAAACCAATTCCAAATCAGTGGTATTGTCCCGCAGAGCAAAAGAGGAAGATGCAAACAACGAGACAAAATACACGAGACGAGGATCTGCGTCATCAACGATTCCGTCAAGGTCAACTTCAAAATAGTTTGTACTTGGTGAGGAAACACGACTAGAGTATAGCCGCCATAGCCGTCCATTAGTCAGCACAACCCAGCCGCAACGTCTTAAAGCCGCAACAGCCTGATAGCTCGGAGCCACCTTCTCCCCAGTCTTGATGTCAAGCGACTCCACTCCAGCGACGACACAGCAAACATCCAGTTGCCTTCCATGCGATCTGAGCATATATTCAGGATAGCCTGAGCCTGCCAGTATCTCTACACTGTAACCAAGGCTCTCAAGAACCTTGACGGCTTTTCCAGGATCAGCAGGCAACTCACCCTCAAACTGGGCAAGCAATGCAGTAGCCTCCTTGGGTGGGCTTCTGCCCCGCTCAGAGAGACAACCTGGCAAGCGTTCCTTGAGAAAATGATTCGAGAACAAACCACGATTAGTGAAGTATCTTTCAGCTCCTGCCTTGAGAGAATCAACAACACTGATCAGCGAAGAATGGGCCGTCAACTCTTCTGACAGGAAGTCATACTTCCGGACAGCACTTATGACTCGTTCAAAATCCTCCTCTTTCCTCAAAACAACAGCAAAAGGCGCATTATCATCTTTCTTGTACCGGCGCAAAACCAAAACGGCATGTTTGTCCATTGAAGCCAAAAGGATGAAGTAATCCTTGCCTATTCCATTGGCAAGAGCCTTAATCTGAGTAAGGTTTCCACCAGGAGCTTCCACAAGATAGAATGATAATGGAGCTTCAAACGTGTAAGCCCTCCAACCTGAAGGAGCAGACCTAGACGAGAAAGCAAAAGAGCATCCCCGCTTGTCCCCTTCTCTAAGCCTGAAAGCTTCAAGAATGCTTCTGATCAGGTTATTTCCATTATCTGTTGCATTCGGCATCAGGGCTTCGACCATCTGCTAATATCGAATGATTTTGAATTAAAGCATTTGTCACATAGGGTCGAAAAGCGACTACGCTCTAGAGGTTCCGTAAGGCAGGTACTGTGGCGACAGATGAGAAGCAGTGTTAGTCAGAGTCATGTTTTGATCTGATGATGACTGTTTTGTTCGGCAGGCTTGCTACATACTCCCAGCCTTGAGCCAGATACCTGTTGACTTCATTAACTGAAACTGCCTTCTCCTTTGCACAATCGTCTGTACCCGTCCTCAGTAGCCTCTTTCTAACAATCTCCTGAAGTTCCTCATCACCAAGCGAAGCCAAGTCCATTTTATCAACTTCATCCTGCTTGAAGCCTGCAACAAGAAGAAGCTGTTTTCTGAAGGCTTGAGCTAACTTTTCTTCACTTGTTTCCGCAGTCTTCGCAGTTTGCAGATATTCCTGGCTTCTTCCATAGGCTTGGCGCATGTCGTCGATTACGCTATCTGGGAGCCGGCTTTTGTTCGTTGTATACCTGTTTTCGATGTCGCCCTTGTGCCCCATCCAAAACTGCCTATAGTCTCTTAAAACTAAACCTTTGGATTCAGCCAGCATCAACTGTGTATCAAAATACGATCTGAGCACGTAAGGTCTCCATCGGAAACCAGCTGTTCTTATCGCCCCTCTCACCAAGTCTCCTATGTTTCCGGCTCTGATGAAAGGTTTCATCTTCAGCTTAGGCGTAAGCACGGCCGAGTCCGGGCCTATCTTTTCGCCCTCTCTTACTCTCTCCTCCAAGTAATCTTTAAGGTATTCAACGCCTTCTTCACTCAGAAATGTAAGGTATTGATGGCCTGCTTTGCTCAGTTCCTTGCGCACAATTAGTAAAGCCGGGCTCTGCTCAAAATCGACTAAGCCTCCTTCGATCTTGATTTCAGGCAGATCTCTGATTCTCAGTCCATCGTTGCCCGTGTAGTTACCCAAGACTTCTATCCTTAGGCCAGAATGAGCAATTAGAGCGCATGCGACTCTGGCTTTCTTGTCACCAGAAAGAAAAATTCGCTTGAGTTCCCCATTTGTTGGAACTCTTTCGTCTTTTAGGGACGGAGTGTCCTCTGAGCCTTTGATTTTGATTCTTCTTTTGACTTCCTTTCCGTTGTGGGACAACCAAGACTTGACAGCCTTGAGAGCGGATTTGATGTAACTGCCTGTTTTGCCAGACTTCTCCATGAATGACACATAGTCAAGCATCATATTGTGAAGATCTTTCTCGCCCAGAAGTGCCAGATCCGCAGGGGCTCTGTTGAAATGCAGGCAAAAAGACCCTAATCTCCTCAGGTAAACGTCAGCAGTGACAGAAGATCCTCGTGCAACGTTGTCATACCAACGTTTCACGTCGGCGTCTTCGAAGAGAGAAGCATAACCTTTGCGGCGGGGGCTTGCCATAGTGCTTAGGAAGCGTGCATCTGACATATAAGAATTGTGGGACTTGACCCCAAAGAGTGGCGGACCCGGAGGGATTTGAACCCCCGTTCTCCGGCTCCGAAGGCCGGCGCCTTGATCCAGACTGGGCTACGGGCCCAAACCACAATTACGCAAGGTTTCGATTAAAAAGGTTCTGTGAAATGCTTG